>Ga0209089_10005057_pt1 | contig 10872 bp, 10 predicted proteins | sample ArcticOcean_MG_C_FD_187431 | JGI IMG/M metagenome (GOLD analysis project Ga0209089, IMG submission 187431) | Marine microbial communities from western Arctic Ocean - ArcticOcean_MG_CB2_150 (SPAdes) (version 2) | ecosystem: Environmental > Aquatic > Marine > Oceanic | place: Arctic Ocean: Canada...
GTGGAATTTCGACAAAAGTGAGCGCGCCGCCTGGCGAGAGGCGCTCTAAGGATAGCACCCAAGAGAAAAGGTTCACCTCATGTCCGAAGAGATGGATACCAATTACCACAGGGTTCAGTCGAGCGGGACCTTCACGCCTGCCGTGATTGAGGATATTCAGGTCAAGTCTGAACTTGGCCGGTATCGGATCCGCGGATTCGGTACGCTCCGGCAACGGAACTGGGCCACATTCGATGACCTCACGTTCATTCCCTGTTCCCTCACGCGCATCCCGCTGGAGGGCTATCGCGAGAAGTGTTCTACGAAGACGGTTCTGGGAAGCAGATACGCGGAGAAGCCGATCGAGCTCGATATTCCTATTATGATTACAGGGATGAGCTGGGGCGCTTTGTCCTACAATGCAAAAGTTGCGCTCGCGAAGGGGGCCAATACGGTCGGGTCTTCAAATACCACGGGCGATGGTGGCATGCTCAAGGCGGAACGTGAAGAGAGCAAGGTGTTGGTTTACGAGGTCCTGCCTTCACGCTATGGTATCAATGTTCACGATCTTCAGATGGCGGACGGGATCGAGCTGACGATCGGACAGGGCGCCAAGCCGGGCACAGGAGGCCTCCTGCTGGGCGCCAAGGTGCTGGACGATGTCGCTGTCCAGCGAGATTTGCCGATTGGGGTGGACCAGCGGAGCCCGGCGCGTCACCCTGATTTCCTGGGGCCGGACGATATGATCATCAAGATCGAAGAACTCAGGGAGGCGACGAACTGGCAGGTGCCCATTTTTGTCAAAATGGGGGCAACAAGGGTGTTCGACGATGTCAGGCTGGCGGCCAAGGCAGGCGCCGATGTGATCGTGGTGGATGGAATGGAAGGTGGCACGGGGGCGTCGGCCGAGATCTGTCAGGAACACACCGGAATTCCGACACTTGCAGCAGTGTGTGAGGCCAGGGCAGCGCTCGAGGATATCGGGATGTATGGCGAGGTTCAGTTGATCATCGCGGGCGGTATCCGGAACGGTGTGGATGCGGCCAAGGCAATGGCGCTGGGTGCGGACGCGATCTATATCGGGACCGCAGCATTGATGGCTTTGAACTGTAACAAGCCGATTCACGTGGAAGATTACAAAGCGCTTGGCGCAGAGCCCTACCACTGCCACCACTGCCATACGGGAAAGTGTCCTGTTGGTATCACGACACAGGATCCGGAGTTGATGAAGCGTCTCGATGTAGAGGAGGCGTCGGAAAGGGTGGCGAATTTGCTTCAGGCGATGACTTCCGAGATTCAGATTCTCGCCCGCTCGTGCGGAAAGGCGGATGTGCACGATTTGGAGCCGGAAGATATGCGGGCGCTGAGTTCGGAGGCGTCCATGATTTGCGATCTCCCGCTGGTGGGTACGAACCGCGTTGTGGGCGGTGGGCCGGGGTGGAAGGGTCGCCACGAATAGCCGAATCGAGTTTGATATGCGGTGAAGCATCATAAGGGTTGGGGGTTCATAGTTTGTCGATCAAGCTGATCAAACAGGCGCTGAAGGGTAACGGTGTTCTGCCGCGGATGTGGAATTCGCACCCCGTGAAGAAGCACTACGATGTGGTGATTATCGGCGGTGGGGCTCACGGTCTGGCTACCGCCTACTATCTCGCGAAAGTGCACGGCATTACCGATGTGGCCATTCTGGAAAAAGGGTATATCGGCTCGGGCGGGAGTGGCAGAAATACCGCGATCATACGAAGCAATTATCTGACCCCCGAAGGTGTTCGGTTCTACGATGAGAGTGTCAAACTGTACGAGGAGATGGCAGACGTACTGGATTTCAATGTGATGTTCAGCCAGCGTGGCCATTTGACACTGGCACACACCGATGGTGCGGTGCGCACCATGCGGCGGCGGGCAGAGGTGAACAAGATCGAGGGTGTGGATTCCAGATTGATATGGCCGGAGGAGATCGAGGGTCTTTGCCCGGGGATCGATATCAGCGATCACCCGAGATATCCGATCCAGGCGGCGCTCTACCATCCGCCCGGCGGGATTATCAGACACGATGCCGTGGTGTGGGGCTACGCGCACCAGGCGGACGTGCGAGACGTGCACATCCATCAGAAGACCGAGGTGACGGGTATTTCGGTCGAGAGTGGACGTGTGACCGGCGTCGATACGACGCGGGGGCATATTTCGACAGGGACCGTGCTGAACGCGACGGCGGGGTGGGGATCGACGATCGCCGATATGGCAGGTGTGAAGCTTGCGCTGACGACATTTCCTCTCCAGGCGTGTGTGACCGAACCGTTAAAACCCTTCCTGAATGTGGTGATCGTTTCAGGCAGTCTCCACGTGTATGTGAGCCAGTCCGACCGAGGTGAGCTGGTGATGGGGGCCAGTGTGGATCCATACACGTCATATTCCATGGATTCTTCCCTTTCGTTTCTCGAGGGGATCGCAGGGCATATGCTGGAGCTGTTCCCTTTTCTCGCAAAGGTACGTGTATTGCGACAGTGGGGCGGTCTGTGCGATATGACACCCGATTACAGCCCGATCATGGGATTTACGCCCGTTGAGGGATTCCTTGTGGATGTCGGGTGGGGAACCTATGGTTTCAAGGCCTCGCCGATTTGCGGGAAGACGATGGCGGAGCTGATCGCTACGGGGGAGACGCCCGAGTTGATTTCAGCCTTCCGACATTCGCGATTCGAAGAGTTTGATCTGGTGGGTGAAAAAGGTGCAGCCTCGGTTGGGCATTAGGGTGGTGGCAAATCGACGAGGGGGTAGCAGATGCTGATTCTGAACTGTCCGAATTGCGGGAAACGAAGTGTGGGTGAATTCAGATTTGGCGGGGAATACAACCCGCGACCCAAGGCGCCCGAAACCGTTGAGGATGAGGCGTGGTCGGAATACCTGTATATGAGAAAAAATGCATCGGGGTTCCAGAAGGAGTGGTGGTTTCACAATTCGGGATGCGGGGTGTGGTTTTTGGCCGAACGGGATACCAAAACCCAGGAAGTTTTCAAGACTTGTCTTTGGAACTCGGAGCCAGTGGGAGAACCTGACATTGCCAAATGAAGCGACCCAGACAGCCGGTTCCAGTGCGAACGATGCACCGAACCGGCTTTCCTCTGTTGACGAAGAGGTGATCGATCGATCTCAAATTCTGAAATTCGAGTTCAACGGCAAGACTTTTTCTGCTCACCCGGGGGATACCGTTGGCTCTGCGCTGGCTGCCGCCGGCGTAAAGGTACTGAGCCGCTCGTTTAAATATCACAGACCCCGGGGAATGCTGTGCTGCGCCGGCCAGTGTCCAAACTGTCTGGTCCAGATCGGTGATGAGCCGAATGTGCGGGCCTGTCGACGACCCGTTGAAGAGGGATTGTCGGTTAAGAGTCAAAATGTGTGGCCGTCGCTTGAAACGGATGCGCTGGCGATGACCAGGTTTGCATCGGCATTTATGCCAGTTGGATTCTACTACAAGACGTTCATCCGACCGAAAGCGCTGTGGCCGTATTACGAGGCGTTCATCCGTCGCGCTGCGGGTCTTGGTGAAGTGGACAAGAGCGCTGCCCCGGGGAAGTATGACAAGGCGTATCTGCACGCCGATGTGGTGGTGATCGGAGGAGGTCCTGCAGGCATCAATGCCGCGGTCTCGGCGGCCGAACAGGGTGCCCGCGTGCTGCTGTTCGATGAGAATACCGATACGGGTGGGCATCTGCGATTCTCTCCAGAATCCCGGGAGCGGGTGGAAGAACTGAGAAAGTCTCTCGAGACACAGCCGGGCGTGAAGGTCTATACGGATACCACGGTGGTGGGAAGCTATCTGGATAAATGGATCGCCGCAGTCAGGGGCAATCGACTGTTCAAGATACGGACACAATCCGTGGTGGTGGCCACCGGGGCGATCGAGACGCCGTTGATGTTCGACAACAATGACCTTCCGGGCATTATGCTGGGAAGTGCCGTTCAGCGATTGCTGAAGCTCTATGGGGTTGCCCCGGGCAAGCGCGCGCTGATCGTGACGGGCAACGATGACGGCTGGGAGGTCGCCAGGGATCTGCATCGCGCGGGCGTGGCGATCGCCGCTGTGGTTGATGAACGCGACGAAACGGTCAGTCCAGCGTGCGATGAAATTCGGAAAGCGAATATCCCGGTTCATTTCCGGCATACTATTGCAGAGGCCGTGGGTTCCGGGGAGGTCGCCGGAGCAACGATCGTTGCGCTTGATGCGCTCGGCGAAGTGAAGGCAGGCACCGGGAAATCGCTAAAGTGCGACCTGCTTGTTGTGAGTATGGGATGGACACCCGATACAGGACTGGTACATATGCTGGGCGGTTCCTCGTCTTATGATGAGCACCTGGCCGAGTCGCTTCCGGAAAAGCTGCCGGAGGGTGTTTATACAGCCGGACGCATAGAAGGCGCTCTCGAGCAGGATGAGGAAGTCGACAGGGCGAAGGCGGCTGGTGCAAGAGCTGCGGCTTTTTCGGGTCACGGTACGGCACCCGAGGAATCGATTGAATCACATGACTGCAGAATCCGGTCCTCGGACCGCGTGGTGGTTCCGGGAGAGCAGAAACAGTTCCTGTGTTATTGTGAGGATGTCACTGGTGAGGATCTTCAGACTGCGATCATCGAGGGGTACGACAGTGTGGAGTTGTTGAAGCGCTACAGTACCATTTCTATGGGGCCCTGTCAGGGGAAGATGTGCTCTCGAAATGCGTTGCACCTGTGTGCCCGGGTTACAGAACGGTCGGTTAATGAGACGGGAAGGACAACGACCAGGCCGCCAGTAGCTCCGGTGCCTCTAGGCGTGCTCGCAGGTCAGAATATGGAGCCCGTTCAGGTGTCGCCGGTTCACCAGTGGCACGTGGATCAGAAGGCCAGGATGATGGTCGCGGGTCTCTGGCTTCGCCCCGAACACTACGGTGATCCTGTAGCCGAGGTGGCTGCAGTGCGTGAGCGGGTCGGGCTGATGGATGTCAGCACCCTGGGCAAGCTTCAGCTCACCGGATCCGGTGTGCCGGATCTCCTGGAGCGGGTGTATATCAATCAATGGCGAAATCTGAGGGTTGGACGGGTGCGCTATGGCGTGATGTGCACGGACGAAGGTGTGGTGATGGACGACGGGGTGTGCGCGCGCGCCGGAGAAGCGTCGTGGTATATGACGACGACATCTTCGGGTGCCACCAGTGTCTACCAGTGGTTGCAGTGGTGGGCGCAGTCCGGTTGGGGAGATGGCGTTCACATCAAAAATGTGACCGAGAACCACGCGGCTTTCAACCTTGCGGGACCCCGCTCGAGAGAGGTGCTTCAACAACTGACCGATCGTGATTTGTCCGATGCGAAGTTTCCGTATATGAGAATGCGCTCGGTTCGAATTTCCGGTGTTTTGTGTCGCGTGTTGAGAATCGGATTTACAGGTGAGTTGTCCTACGAGATTCACTGCCCTTCCGGGTACGCGCAATACATCTGGGAGGCATTGATGGCCGCGGGTGAGGCCTTTGGGATAAAGCCATTCGGTGTTGAAGCCCAGCGCGTTTTGAGGCTGGAGAAAGGTCATATCATCGTGGGTCAGGATACAGATGCAATGACGGATCCTGTTTCCGCCGATATGGCCTGGGCCGTGAAACTGGAAAAGGCAGATTTTCTCGGTAAGCCCTCCCTGGTTCGTATGGCGAAATCGGCATCCAGGCAGCGGCTTGTCGGGTTCACTACGGCGGATCCGGATCGGGTTCCGGACGAGGGGCTGCAGATTGTGGAAATTGACGACCACGGCAAACAAATAAGTGTCGGCTGGGTGACCTCGTGTCGGTTCAGCCCCACGCTTGGCCACACCATCGGTTTGTGCTGGCTCCCGACTGATGTCGCGAATGTTGAAGGTTCACGGTTTCAGATTCGCGAGGAGGGCGAGTTCCGTGAGGCATCTGTGCATCACGGTCCCTTTTATGATCCCCAGGGAGAAAGGGTGCGGATGTGATGGGACAGGGCGAACCCACAAAGTTGTCTCCTCTTTTTGAAATGCAGAAGCGTTCGGGTGCAACGTTCGCGGAGCTGGCAGGATGGCGGATGCCGGAGGACTATGGCGACAGCGAGAGAGAACAGCGTGCGGGGCGGGAGGCTGTTGGGCTGGCGGATGAATCGGCCAATGGGAAGATCCTGGTGGAAGGCGAGCTTGCCGCGTCGGTTATGGAGGATGTGCTTGGATTGGGGGCTAAAGCTGTCCTCGAAGGTGCAGTGTTGGCCGAGTGTACTGCTTACCGGTTGAGACCGGATCATTTCTTCCTCAGTACGTCGCCGGGTAAGGATCTGGCGCTCAGACGAAAGCTGGAGGTTGGTTCCGAGGGTCGATTCGTGACGGTGACGGATATGACTCACGGGTGGTCAGAGATTCGGGTTCTGGGCCCGGTAGGCCCAGGGCTGATAAGCAAGGTGTGCGGGTTGGATTTCGACGATGCCGGGTTTCCGGAAGGGACCGCCAGACAGACGAGTGTTGCGAAGACCAATCAGCTGGTGCTCCGTACGAATTGGGGTGGACAACCCTCTTTTTCCATGCTTGGCGCCCGTTCCCTGGCAGCGTATCTGTGGAAGGTGTTGCTGGAGGCCGGAGCGGAATGGGACATGGTTCCAGTTGGAATGAAGGCCCTTCAGGCGATCGGAGTTAAGGGTGAATAGAATTTGGCCTGTGTTGTGCATCTGGATCTTCTTTGGGGTTGCACCTGTTTCGGGGACCGACCCTACTTTTGTTCAGATCGGCGACAAGATTTATGGAGCTCGGCCCGATGCCCGGGGCCCCATTGGCGGTGGCGCTGGCTACAATGCGTTGGTGACGGAAGGCGATTACTCGGTCGAGAGTCTGGATGCGCTTCTTGAAGCGCTCGCAGAGGCCAAACCGGGTGAGGTGGTTTTCATTCCCGATGAGACGATGATCGATCTGACCGCCAGGATTTATATCGAAGGCCTTGTGGTCGAGATTCCTGCAGGTGTCACACTGGCTGGGAACAGGGGCGCTGGAGATTCGAAAGGGGCATTGCTGACCAGCGATGCGCTGAAGACGCCTGTTATGCTTCGGGCGATGGGACCGGGTGTACGAATCACCGGTCTGCGAATTCAGGGACCGAATCCAAAGCGATTTCTGGAACACCACCGCAGGGCATTCAAAGAAGGCAAAGGCCGGTCATATTACTACAAACTTCCCACAAGCGATGGCATTCAGGTGTCTCACGACAGTCTCGAAGTGGACAATTGCGAAATTTCCGGCTTTGCCCATTCAGGGATCTTTCTGAGGAATGGATCAGCTCATCAAATTCATCACAACTTCATCCACCATTGTCAGTATAACGGACTCGGATATGGCATATCGCACGACCGGGCATCCTCGGTGATCGAATTCAACCATTTCGATTGGAACAGGCATTCGATCGCTGGAACCGGACGCCCGGGGTGCAGTTATGTGGCCAGGCACAACGTGGAACTGGGCACATCGCTGAGCCACTGCTTCGATATGCACGGCGGAAGCGACAGGAAGGACGGCACCGATATCGCGGGTACCCGTATTCTGATCCATAACAATACGTTTCTCGCCCCGCAGCGGGCTGTGGTGATCAGGGGCATTCCTAAAGAGAAGTGTGAGGTAAGCAGGAACTGGTTCCCGGTTCACAAGCGAAAGAGACGCGCGGTTCGGGCTTCTGAAAAGACCACGGTGCAGGACAATTTATACGGTGACGATGAGATCAGGTAGGCGACCAAACATAAAAGAAGGGCACGAAGGATGTCTATGGATAGCAAGGAACACCGGCGCATCATGGGCGCATTCGCTACAGGGGTGACCGTGGTTACCACGGTGGTAGAAGGAGAGATGCACGGTATGACGGCCAATGCCGTGGCGTCCCTGTCGCTGGACCCGCCGCTGGTGATGGTTTCGGTCCATAAGGATGCGCATATGCACGACCACCTCACCAGAGGCAAATGTTTTGCGATGAATATCCTGAGTGAAGATCAGGAGGACCTTTCCACCCTATTCGCTACGAAGGGGAGAAAGGACTTCTCGAAGTTGCGTGTGAAGACTGGTGTAACCGGGGCTCCAATTTTCGAAGATGCGTTGGGTTACGTAGACTGTACGATCGTGAATACGTTGCCGGCAGGTGATCACGACATTTTTGTGGGGCAAATAGAGGCAGGGGACGCAGGAGAGGGTCGTCCACTTCTGTTCTATGCCGGCAAATATGGCAGCATCGCAGACTGAGTCGCAGGTGATTCCTTGGAGACATAGACTATGGGCAATGAACTCAGCGCGCTTTCGGTCCTGTTTACAGAATTCTACTACTGGGTCTGTATCGTTCTGATGTTCCTGATTCACGTTGGATTCTGTCTGTATGAAGTAGGTATTTCACGACAGAAAAATATGATGCACACGCTGATGAAGAACGCGATGCTGATCCCTTTGATCACCGTCACGTTCTATTTTTTTGATTGGGTCTATGTTGAAGAAAATGGGAGTTCTAAGGATTCCGAGAGAGATCGAGCTGGCCGGAATGGACCATCGAATCGTGGAAGCCGAGGCGATGGAGGCCCGGGAAATTGTGGACCAAGAATTGAACGCGGTGCGGAAAAGAGGTGAACGGTGAGTCCCGATTTTTTACCTGATATCGAAATTGCGCAAGGTGCGGTACTGCGCCCGATTGAAGAAGTGGCCGATCAACTCGGCATTCCTCGCGACTGTCTGGAGGCCCACGGAAAATGGAAGGCCAAGATCGATCTGGGTCATCTGAAGGCATTGGAGGACCGGGAATTCGGCAGGCTGGTTCTGGTTTCCGCCATCAACCCCACGCCGCCGGGTGAAGGGAAGACGACCACCACCATTGGCCTGGGCGATGCGCTGAACAAGCTGGGCAGGAAGACGACGATGTGTCTTCGTGAACCGTCCCTGAGCCCCTGTTTCGGATTGAAGGGTGGCGCCACCGGCGGCGGACGGGCCCAGGTTGCGCCGATGGAGGATATCAATCTCCATTTTACGGGTGATATGCACGCCATTGGCACCGCTCATAATTTGCTTGCCGCTGCCCTCGACAATCACATTCATCACAAGAATCGGTTGGACATCGATCCCAGGCGAATCGCGTGGAAACGGGCGGTGGATATGAATGACCGCTCCCTGCGGGATATCGTGATCGGGTTGGGCGGCACCGGCAACTCATTCCCGAGAGAGTCGGGCTTCGAGATCACCGTCGCGTCGGAGGTGATGGCGATTCTGTGTCTTTCCGAGTCCCTGGAGGAACTGCGAGACCGGTTGGGCCGGATCATAGTGGCCTACACCCGGGAAAACAAGGCGATTACGGCCGAGGACTTGAAGGTGCACGGGGCAATGGCCGTGCTTCTGAAAGATGCGATGAATCCCAATCTGGTTTAGACGCTCGAGGGAAATCCGGCCATTATTCACGGGGGGCCGTTCGCCAACATCGCGCACGGATGCAATTCGATCGTAGCCACCAAGCTGGCTATGAAGCTGTCTGAGTTCACCATTACCGAGGCCGGTTTTGGTACAGATCTGGGGGCAGAAAAATTCCTGAATATCAAGTGCCGGTTGGGAGGAATCAGTCCAGATTGTGTGGTCCTTGTGGCCACGATGCGTGCGCTGAAGTATCACGGCGGCCTGGATCTGAAGGCGTTGGACGCGTCCAATCCCGCAGCCCTCGAGAAGGGTCTGGAAAATCTCAAGAAACACATCGAGAATATCCGACATTTCGGTCTTCCGGTGGTTGTGGCGATCAACAGTTTTGTTTCTGACACCGACGATGAAGTCGAGCTTGTCCGAACCAAATGCGCCTACCTGGGTGTGCCCATTGTGCCGTCCGACCACTGGGCCAGGGGTGGAGATGGCGCTATGGCGCTCGCAGAGACGGTGGCCGATGTGGCCGAAAATACCGCTCATGATTTCAGACATTCTTATCCGGATGGAAGGAAGCTCTGGGAGAAGGTCCGCACGATCGCGCGAGAGATCTACGGGGCGGATGACATTATGGGTGACAAACAATTGCGTGGAAAGTTCAGGAAGCTCGAACGGGACGGGTTCGGAAACCTGCCCATCTGTATGGCCAAGACCCAGTACTCGCTTTCGACCGACCCTGGGCTTCGAGGGCGACCGACGGGCTTCGATGTACCGATCCGGGACGTGAAGGTTTCGGCCGGCGCTGGATTTGTGGTGGTGTTCACTGGGGATATCATGACGATGCCTGGACTGCCGAGACGCCCCTCTGCGGAGTCGATCGATTTTGATGAGGATGGACACACTGTCGGACTTTTCTGATCCTTTTCGTTACTTGGCCTGGATTATTCAGTGCGCAGTGGAAAGGCGCGGAACATTCTTGGGTGAATGTCCCACCCGGCAACTCTCGCTATTAAGGGAAGCAGCTTCGTGATCATGGACGATTGCGGGCGATTCCTTTTTTTCCCCGGAAGGTCATGGGATGGAGAGACCAGGTTTGAGATCGCGACTTCCGCAGCTATGAACTTCTACGCCGGCAATTCAGCCGGATAGCTGCGCCGCCGCTGAATTTTGTTGTTGGATATCATTTGTCGCGGCGGATAATCGAGACGAGTCGAAGGAACATACATCTTAAGGGAGAGGTTGCAACGATGGGAGCGTTGACGGCGGGGGCTGCAACAACAAATATTACGCCGGATCTGGGGTGTCACCTCGTCGGCTATTTCCAGGATCGGACGGCCGTTGCATCCACGACGAGCTGTATGCGAGAGCGCTCGTGTTGAGTGACGGGGAGACGACCCTGGGCCTGGTAACCTGTGATCTGATCGACATTCCGGTTCGCGTGATCGAGGCAGCCAAGGAAAGGATCAAAGAGCAGACGGGGATTCCTCCCGATCACGTGCTGATATCGTCGACGC
>Ga0209089_10005058_pt1 | contig 10872 bp, 7 predicted proteins | sample ArcticOcean_MG_C_FD_187431 | JGI IMG/M metagenome (GOLD analysis project Ga0209089, IMG submission 187431) | Marine microbial communities from western Arctic Ocean - ArcticOcean_MG_CB2_150 (SPAdes) (version 2) | ecosystem: Environmental > Aquatic > Marine > Oceanic | place: Arctic Ocean: Canada...
AGAGTGGCGGGTCGAAAACCCAGCTGCCTTTTTTCAGCAAGAGTTCGTCCACCTCTTCGATCACGAACAGTCCGAGTACATTGTCGCCTGCCATTTCGTGAAAACCCTCACGGCGGCACACGAGGAATTCCGGATATTCCCGGAAGCCCCGTGGGTGCCAATGCTGCTGACCGCGATGAACCGCTTCCTGCACTCCCCCTTCAAGGGCAAGCACGTCCTGCGCACCGCCCGCCAATCGCTGAGCATGGCCGTGGCGGGAGATTGACTCACTTTCAAAAACGTCTCAGTTCGGTGTCGGTCTGCTTGGGTGAACTGCGTTCAGTGATGAGATGAGATTTTTCAAGATGAGTTGTCTTTCCCATCCCGCCAGTGTCGCGTGCGCAGGTATTTCGGAAAGAGGTGGGGTTTGTAGATGGATGTGCCCAAGAGCATCCGGGCGCACTCTTGAATACCCTCGATGATGGAGGGATGGGGATGAATCAGTTCTGCGAGTTCCCGAATCCCACGCTTCATGGAGATCAACAGGGACACCGCCTGAATTGCAGTGGAAGCGTGTTCTCCCAAGGCCCGCATTCCGAGGATTCGCATTTCCTCATCGTCGCTGACTAGAATCTTGAAGAAACCCTGCGTCTTGCGCATGGCAATGGCGCGGGGCACACAGCGGAAATCGAAGCTCGCCGAGCGGTAGGCGATTCCGGTTTTTTGGGCCTGCTGCTCGTTTATGCCCACTCCGGCGACCTCCGGATCGAGGAACATGATCGTGGAGATGTTTTCGTAGATGAGCGGATGATCCGGCTGCCCAAAGATGCGCTCGACGGCATAACGTCCTTCCAACTCTCCGACGTTGACGAGTGCGATGTCGGCGGTGATGTCGCCCACGGCGTAGATGTTGGGAATGCTCGTCTGCGTTTGCTGGTCATCAATCGCCCCGCCGCGATCCAGAGCCACTCCGAGTTCCCGGATACCCGTGTTCTCGATGTTCGGCACCCGCCCAATCGAGATCAGCGCTTTCTCAGCCTCGAACTCCTCGGTGGTGCCGTCCGCGTGGGAAAGCTTGTATGCCACCCGCCCCGCCACAATGTCCATTTCTGCAAGGCGGGCGTTGCGGTGGATGACGACACCCTTGGCGATCATGTTCTGCTCAATCACTGCAGAAAGCTCTGCGTCCTCAAAGGGGAGAATATGGTCGTCCTTGGCGATGAGATGCACGCGGGTTTTACCGAAGTTGGAGAAGATCGTCGCGAATTCGCAACCGATCACCCCGGCTCCAACAATGACCAACGATTCCGGAAAATCACGCAGCGAGCCGATGCCATCGCTGGTGAGGATGATGTGTTCGTCAATGGGCACATTGGGCAGCTTGCGGGGGCGGCTGCCTGTAGCGATGATCGTGTGGTCCGCCTGCATGGTGAAAGGGTCGAAATCGCCGCGCACCTCAATTTCCGTGGGACTGGCCAAGCATCCGGAACCCCGCACAAACTTAAAACGCTCTTTCTGTTCGACCTCAACCAACCGGAGGTGTTCCTCCATTTGCGCGGAACGCTCGAACACGGCTTCGTCGGTTTCCTTCAGCACACTGCCGAAGCGGACTTCCGGAAGCACCTCGTGATACGCCGCAAACCGTGTACGGATTTGCGCAATTTCTTTCGAGAGTTCCCAGAAAGTTTTGGAGGACAACGCACCATTGTAAAGGCCCGCGCCGCCGATGCGGTTGGATTCCAACAACAACACCGAGCGGCCAAAATCCACCGCCCGCATTGCAGCTGCGTAACCCGCAGGCCCGCCGCCGATCACACAAAGGTCGTAGTGTTCCATTGAGCTACAGAATGCTAGTGGCTGGTGATTGAAAGGAAAATCAGTCCGTCAGATTTGGCTGCTACGCTCATTGATTTCGTGATTGAGGATGCGGTCATTGTCGGAGTAATCCACCGGCAGTTCGATGACATGCACCCCGTGTGAGGAGTGGCATTCCTCCAGTAGCGGGGCGAACTCATCCGTACTCTTGACGCGGTAGCCCTTGGCTCCGTAGGATTCGGCGTACTTGACAAAATCCGGATTGCCGAACTGGAGTCCGAAATCCGGAAAATTCATGTTCGCCTGCTTCCAGCGGATCATGCCATAGGAATCATCCTGCAGGATGAGGACGACGACGTGCATGTTGCGGCGCACGGCGGTTTCGAGTTCCTGCGAGTTCATCATGAAGCCACCATCCCCGCAGATCGCCATCACGCGGCGATCCGGATGGACGAGGTGGGCTCCCATCGCCGAGGGCAGTCCGGCTCCCATTGTCGCAAGGGCGTTGTCGAGCAGCACCGTGTTTTGCTCATGCGCTCGGTAGTTGCGGGCGAACCAGATTTTGTAAACCCCGTTGTCGAGGCAGATGATGCCGTTGGAGGTCATCACCTTGCGGACATCGGCAACCACCCGCTGCGGTTTCATGGGAAAAGACAGATCATCAGCGCCTTCCAGCAGGTGCACGTCCATCGCCGTTTTGGCCTTCTGGAAGTAACGGAAGTCCCAGTGCGACTGCGGCACCACGCGCTCCTCAAGCTGCCAGATCGCGTTGGCGATGTCACCAACCACCTCGTGCTGGGGGAAGTACACCGGATCAACCTCTGCACCATAGAAGTTGACATGAATCACCGTGACTCCATCGGGTTCCATGAAGAAGGGTGGTTTTTCGATGTCATCGTGCCCAACGTTGATGATCAAGTCCGCATGAGCCACCGCACGATGCACGAAATCCCCAGTGGAGACCGCAGCATTGCCAAGAAACAGCGAATCGCGCTCGTCTAGCACCCCCTTGCCCATCTGGGTGCTGATGAAGGGAATCTGCGTCTTGTCCACAAACTGCCGGAGTGCTTTGCAGGTGAGCTTGCGGTTTGCCCCCGCGCCGATGCAGAGCAGTGGATGCTTGGCTTGCTCGATCAGTTGGATTGCTTGCGCTACTGCCTTTTCCTCCGCGATCGGACGCCGCGCCTGCGTTGGCGGCAAGACTGGCATCTCGGTCATTTCGGCGGCAATGTCTTCCGGCAACTCAAGGTGCGCTGCGCCCGGGCGTTCCTCCTGCATGATCCGGAAGGCTTCACGGATGCGGGCAGGGATGTTGTTGCCGCTCACAATTTGGTGGGTGAATTTGGTGAGGGGCCGCATCATTTCAACGATGTCGAGAATCTGGAACTTGCCCTGCTTGCTGTGAGTGATGGGCTTCTGTCCGGTGATGAGCAGCAACGGAAAACCTGCGAGTTGACCATAGGCCGCTGGAGTGACGAGGTTCGTTGCGCCCGGACCGAGGGTGGACAGCGCCACGCCGGGCCGACCCGTCAGTCGCCCGTAAGTTGCGGCCATGAACCCGGCCCCTTGCTCGTGCCGTGTGAGGACCAGTTCAATCGAGGAACCCCGCAGAGAGTTGAGCAGGTCAAGGTTCTCCTCGCCGGGAATGCCAAAGATGTGCTTCACGCCTTCAGCTTCAAGGCACTTTACCATCAGGTCAGATGCTTTCATGGACAGACTCGTCATTTGGGTTTCATTCAAACAAACTTGGCAAGTATTCTGTGTACCGTGATTTGTTGCAAGCCGGAACTATTCGCAATGCCTTGTGTTTTTTGGGCCAATAGGGAGAATTTGGTAACAGCATTTTAAGACAAATGAACGATTCTTCTACCAAGGTCATCAACCTCGCCGAACGTCGGGCGCAACGGGAGCGGCAAGCGGCAAGCGTTCCCATTCCCGGATGGCTGGTCTGGCTGCACTGTCCCAAATGCGAAACGACGGAATACACCGAAATCCTCATGTCCGAGGGTCGCAACCACAAATGCGGCACACTCGTGGAGGAAAAGGAGGTGCCGATCGACGTGCGGGCAGAGTACACCATTTCGCTCCGGAATCTGGAAATTCTTGACAATCTGCTGGAATCGCAAACCCCTTCGCGACTGCTGGGTCGCTTTCTGAAAACCTCGCGGGATGCACTTGAGCAACTGCGGGCCGTTGAAGAGGAATATCAGCGACGCATGCTCATCATTGCGGGAACGAACGAAGTGATGCCCTATCCGGAGAACTGGACGCCGGAAACCGCAGGCATGGAAGTGGAGGTGCTCCAACCGCCTGGATTGATGCTCACGGAGGCCCGGCAACCGCAGCTCCACCTTTCCCCTCCGGACCAGACGGCATGAGCCTTCCTGCCGCTCTGGAACGCTTGGTTCAGGAGTTCGTGCGGCTTCCCGGAATTGGCAGGAAGACCGCACAGCGCCTCGCCTTTGGAGTGCTGCGCTACTCCTCGGAAGAGGCCCAAAACCTCGCGGAGTCCGTCTTGGCGGTCAAGACCGAAGTGCGCTACTGCTCCCGTTGTTTTGGCTTCACCGACATAGACCCTTGCCACATTTGCGAAGATCCGGCACGGGATCACCAACAGGTCTGCGTGGTGGAGCAACCCAACAACATTTTCGCCATTGAGAAAAGTGGGGTGTACCAAGGTGTGTATCACGTTTTAATGGGAACGATCTCCCCGCTCGACGGCGTGGGTCCGGAACAACTCAAGATTGCTCCGCTACGGGAGCGCGTGCGGCACGATGTCGTGCAGGAGCTGATTTTGGCGACAAACCCGACCGTTCATGGTGAGGCGACTGCGCTGTTTCTTCAGCGTGAATTCAACGAAACGGTTCCCAAGCTCACCCGACTGGCTCGTGGACTTCCGGCGGGCAGCGACCTTGAGTATGTGGACGATGTAACGCTCTATGAGGCGTTTTCCGGACGACAGAGTTTTTGATATGAGATTCCGCTTTTGGTTCATCACACTTGGCTTGGGGTTGCTAACCTTGCTTGTATGCCCGTCGCTCCCCAGTGCCGATGAGGATGGCTGTGTGGGGCGTTGTGTCCGTCGGCATGCGGGTTTTCAATTTCCGGGATGCAGCCAAGTCGGCCTCTTTCTTCAGGGGGAGCGTTGCTACGAGGTGTACAACGAGTGCCTGCAAACCTGTGGTGAGTCCCTCTACGGCTCTCCTCGCGTTTACCTTCCCAGTGCATTCCAACTTGGCAACCGCTGGCGGCAGATGCAGGTCTGCAACTCGTCTGTGGAGCGCGTTCCGATGGAGACGGTTCCGGGTGACACTGTGATTGACCCGGCGCTTAGCGGACGTTGCGAATGTCTCGACGGCCCCATGTTCGAGGCCGCATGCGGTCATGCCGAAACCTCCTGTGACCAAGTTTGCTCTGGACGTGCCAGCTTTTAATTCCAACCCCGACAAGATGACTGTCTTCGACACCTGCCGGGAGCGTGGCTTCTTTCAGCAAGCCACCCATCCCGAAGAGCTCCAAACCGCTGCCAGCGCCGGTCGTCTCTGCGCCTATATCGGTTTTGACCCCACCGCGTCGTCGCTGCATGTGGGGCATTTGATTCCGCTGATGGGACTTGCGCACCTGCAACGCGCCGGGCATCGTATTATCGCGCTGATGGGTGGTGGCACCGCCATGATCGGGGATCCCAGTGGTAAGACCGAAATTCGGAAAATGCTCTCGGTCGCCCAACTCGACGAGAACATTCAGGGTCTCAAGCCGCAGATGGAACGCTTCTTCGACTTCTCCGGAGACTCCCTGTTGCTCAACAATGCGGAATGGCTGCGGACGCTCAACTACATTGATTTTCTGCGGGACATCGGACGGCACTTTTCGGTCAACCGCATGCTCTCGTTTGAGACCTACAAGGCTCGGCTTGAACACGGACTCTCTTTCCTTGAGTTCAATTACCAACTGCTGCAAGCCTACGATTTTCTGGAACTGAACCGTCGTCACGACTGTGTGCTGCAGATGGGCGGAGACGATCAGTGGGCGAACATCATCTCCGGAGTGGACCTCATCCGGCGCGTGGAGCAAAAGCCTGCCTTTGGCTGGACCTACCCGTTGCTCACGACGGCCTCCGGAAAGAAGATGGGTAAGACCGAAAAAGGCGCGGTGTGGCTTGATCCGGGGCGGACCTCCCCCTACGAGTACTACCAGTACTGGGTGAATTCGGAAGACGCCGATGTCGAACGTTTCCTCGCACTTTTTACCTTTTTGTCGATGGAGGAAGTCCGGGAGTTGGGACGGCTGCAAGGTGCGGAAATCCGGGAGGCAAAACGGCGGCTCGCCTTTGAAACGACAAGACTTGCGCACGGGGAATCCGAGGCAGTCAAGGCGCAGCAAGCGGCCCAAACACTCTTCGGAGGCGGAGGAGAATTACAGGATGTGCCGACCACGGTGGTTTCCGAAGCCCAACTCCGTGAGGGCATCGGCCTTTTGGACGGCTTCCGGATGACCGGCCTCTGCAAGTCAAACGGAGAGGCGCGGCGCATGCTAGGGCAGGGCGGGCTTTACATCCACAACGAAGCTGTGAATGATCCGGGCATGACCTTTGGTTTTGACGATTTACGCGACGGGGCGATTCTGCTGCGAGCCGGGAAGAAACGCTTCCACCGCATCACCCTCGGCTAACCCCACCTCTCTCGCTTCCCAAAGTCATCCACCTCCCACCTGTAGCCGGGAGTTGGCCGCATCCTGTACATCGGAAAGCTGCTGCACCAAGTGTTGTGCAAGGTGGGCAGCGGTGTGGGGATGCTCCTTGACGAGTTTAAAAAACTCACGTGCCCGGAACCGCAGCACTTCCACTTCTGCGGCAGAAACGGAAACCATGACCGGGGCCACGCCTGAAGGGAGCAGCGCACCGTCGCCCACAAATTCCAGCGGGCCACGTTCTGCTAAAACTGCAGGGGCTGCCGGGTTGGCAGACTGTACCTGCATCCGTCCAGAAAGCACCAATCCCAAGCCCTTGTTCGGATTTTTAAAATCAAACAGCGGCCTTCCCACTGCCAGAGTCGTGTGGTGACCGTAGTGCTTGAGTACCTTCAGATGCTTCTGGTTGATCTCACCCACCGTCTTTTCAACAGCGATGGCTACCTGTCCTTGTGAGCGATTCTGTTTAATCAAGCGCGCATAGGTGCCGTTCAGATTCAGGGCTAAAGTCCGAGCAAGATTGAGGAAGAGTAAAGCGGCGATTTCGGGAAAACGTTGTTGCAATTTGACGAGACCTTCCCAGTTGATCACAAGCAGCTTGGTGGGACCAACGGCGGCGGCAGAGGCGCTGCGCGGCGTGTTCCGAAACAAAGCCATCTCGCCCAGCGACGTGCCGGTTTCCAAGATTGCCAGCGTGGTCTCACCCTGCTTTCCTTCCAAATACACCCGCACCGAGCCGTTGAGGATCACAAACAATTCGCTTCCGGCGTCGCCTTGTCGGAAGAGCGGATCCCCGTCCTGCATTTCCTGAGTGAAGGCCATCAGGGTGGCGAGCTTGGCCTCGTGGACGTTCATGCCTCGGAAAATGCCAATCCGGTTGAGCAGGCTGTGGTCGATCCGGAGTCCAAGATAATCCCACACGGTGATCAGACCGGTTTCCATCACCACCGCAGGCAGAAAACTGAGGTCGATGAACAAACACGCCAACAACGTGAGAGCCGTTAGCACTCCGAAGAGTGCCTGCGCCTGCATTCCGGAGAAGCCGAGCAGAATGAAGCCGAAGAAGAGGGTGATAGTTGAAGCGACCATCGGTTGTCCCACCTGACGAATCGTGTGCAGCGAAGCCGCCCGTTTGTCCCGGAGTTTGTTGGCGGCGGTGCTGTAGTGACTGAGGAAGTGGATGTCGTCATCCACTCCGATACCGAGTGCGATGGCCGCAATCACAGAGATGGTCACGCCAATGGAAATTCCCGCCCAGCCCAAGCCTCCGAAAAACAACAGCACCGCAACCAAGTTGGGGAAGAGGGCAATCAGGCCCATCTTCCACGAGAGGAACATCAGCGAAAGCAGAGTGAAGACAATCGCTAGCGCGATGAGGACACTTTGCACCTGTCCCTTGGCGATGTTGTTTGCCGATTCGCTGGCCAGCACGCCGCTGCCGGTGAACTGGAAGCGCAGGTGCGGGACGAACTCCGGAATTTTTTGCTCCAGCCGCTCGGTCAGCGACAGGAAGGCCGACGATCCCGAAACCCGCATCCGAATCGTGATTTGCAGCATCTTGCCGTCATCACTCAGAAACGCCAACCCACTACGCTCCTTGAGGATCGTGAAGAAACGCTCGACTTCCTCATCCGTCAACTTCGACAATCCCTGCCGCGTTTGCTCCAGATACGGAACCGGAGAATACACCTTGTCCACCTGCACCCCCGACAAGTCCGCGAGTCCGGCGTTGCCATCCGTGTTTTCCAGCCAGTGCTGCAATGATCGCAGGCCCCAGATGGTTTGGGCGGTTTGCAATCCCGGCGCGTCCGGACGCTCCAATTGCTCGAACACGATCCTCAACGTGTCGGTCCCGGCAAGAGCAGTTTGCACCAGATCAAGGTCTTGGTTCGCGGGGTGTTCCTGAGGCAGCGAGTTCGAACTACTGTCCACTTGAAGATTGGGAAAGCCCAAGACTGCGAATCCCGCAACCACAACCCATGCGATAATCACCTGCTTGGAGCGTTTCTGCAGCATTCCCGCCAGCTTGTTCATTCCGGAACTGATCCAGTCCTGTGTTCCCGCGCCCAAATCAAGAGCAGGCAATGGGAGGTAGTGCAACAACGCGGGAGCAAAGGTCAGGGTCAGGAAGTTGATTGCAAAAATGCCCACCGAGGAGTACACACCCAACTGCTGAATCGCTGGAATCGGACTGATCGTCAAAGCCGCAAATCCAGCAACCGTGGTCAGCGCGGTAACACTCACCGGAACCACGGAGTGGCTCACCGTGCCTTGGATTTGTTCGTGAAGATTTTCCTCGATCGCGGCCTGTGACTGGGCGGCGAAACTCGTTCGCGTGAGCCGGAACTGGTGGAGCAGCTTGATGACGTAGCCGTTGCCCACACAGATGAGGATCGGGGCACATGCGAGCGTGACAAGGTTGAGGACATCCCCCAGCAGCGCCATCGCTCCGGCGGTCCACACCAATCCTAGCACCACGGTGCTTGCCGGAATGATCACGCCTTTGACGTTTCGGAACGCAAGAAACAACAGGATGAGCATCAAGGACAAACTCAACGGCAGAATCAACCGCAAATCTTCACGCATCAATCCTGAGGCTTCGTAAACCATCCGCGATGGCCCTGCATAAGCAATCCGGACCGAACGGTTCCCTTGCCGGGTTGCAAAGCTTCTGGGCGTGTGGAGGACCTTCGCTAAGCCTTCCTGCACCAAAGTTGACTCCGCCCGCACTTCTGGAGGAAAATTCAGCACAAGCGCGGCGGTTTTGCCATCCAGAGAGAGCAAGTCTCGCAGGAGCAGGGGATCATTCGTGATGTTGCCAACGGCTTCATTGACCTCACGGTCGGCGACGCTGCGGAGCGATTTCGGTGTTTGTTCCGCCGCATCCTCGTCACAGAGCCATTCCGTGGATCCTCCTTGAGTTGATGTGATGTCGGAGGAATCGGCAGCTTGCAGTAGCGGGGTCCCGGAGTCGTCAACGGCAATGTCTTCCTCCAGTCCGAGTTCCAACTGCTCGGCTTCCAAGCTTGCAGGCAAGTCGTTGAGTTCTTCCTCCAGCGAGTGTTCCAACTCGGATTCGATTCCGGCATCACCCGGCACGACACTGCTGGCTTGTTCAAGGCAGCTCAACTCTTGATGGTAGCGCTCCAGCACGGACACGCAGATTGACCCCAGCGTTTCCTGATGGAAGTGGGTTTTTCCAGAGCATGATCCCTGTAGCTTGGGTGCGTTCAGCAGTGATGTGATCCGGAGATTTCCGGGGATGGTTGTGGTGAGTTCTTGCTCCAGCGTTGCGATGATTTCAAAAAAACTCGTGTCCAGAATCCGACGATCCGTGTACTCCACCGCCACCACCAGCACTTCGTCCCGGCCAAAGGCCGCCTGCGCCCGCAACATGTCCTGATAGGCTTGGGAATTTTGGGCAATGAACGGTTCCACCGAACTGTCGAGCCGTAGTTCGGAACGCTCGGCGTCCCAGAAATGACCGAAGGCCTGCCACGCTACCACTCCGGTGCCCAAGAGGATGGCGATCAGCAACAGCAGCGGGGAATGGTTGAGACGGAGGAAAGCTCGGGTGAGCATGGAGTCTGAAGGTTCAGTCGGTTTTGAACTTCTCGGTATAAACCACGAACACTTGGGTCGAGGAAACCGGATTGCCCAACATTTTTAGCGTATCGGTGTCCAAGCGTACCAGCCGCATGGACCACTGGTTGTTCGCCTTCACACGATCCCAAGTGAGTTGGGCGATCAACGCCCGCTGTGAGAACGGCCAAGTCGTGTAACCCACTAAGGCCACCCTCAAGTCGTCGGTGGGTTCCAGCACACCAATTCCGGTCAACTGCCAGCGCTCCACGTTCCGGGCTCGGTTGACGAGGCTGGATTCGTTTTCGTAGAGGATGAGGTGAGAGTTCGCGGGCACGTTGGAGAAGTGTCGCTGGGACAGCACGACGATTCCGTATCCGTAAGCGGTGGAGGTTTCCAGCGAGGTCGCCCAAGCTCGATAAGGCGCCCGGACGGTGGAGAAGTTCAGTTTGTTGGAAGTGGGTGCTTCGTAGGAGTAGGCGTTCTTCTGGTCAAAAAGGCCGAGGTCTAGTTTCCAAACGTAATTCTGCCAAGTTGCATCAAGTTCAAGGGTCAGAAAATTGGTCCGGGATTCGCGCTCGACATAGTTGCCCAAAAGGTTTTCAAACGCCTTGCGCTTGGCATTGATGGAGGCGTTGTCAGAACGCTCATAGTTGAAGGAGACGGCAGTGTCGCTGTCAAACCAGTGGAAAAAACCGACCCTCGCGTCAAGGATGTCTCCGGACCACTGGTACTGCAATCCGAGGTAGTCCCGCAGAATGGAGCTGCCCTCCGATTTTTTCCCGGCTTCCTCCTGCTCGATACCCT
>Ga0209089_10005060_pt1 | contig 10871 bp, 8 predicted proteins | sample ArcticOcean_MG_C_FD_187431 | JGI IMG/M metagenome (GOLD analysis project Ga0209089, IMG submission 187431) | Marine microbial communities from western Arctic Ocean - ArcticOcean_MG_CB2_150 (SPAdes) (version 2) | ecosystem: Environmental > Aquatic > Marine > Oceanic | place: Arctic Ocean: Canada...
CATTCTTCCAGGTTTTGCATCAGCAATTAATGTAATCGCTCTATTTAGTCCAATAGAAAAAATTTCATCAACATTCTCTAATCTAGCTGATTTATTTTCGCATTTTAAATACGGGCCAAATCTCCCAGAATTTAAAATAATATCTTGACCTGTTTCTGGATTTTGTCCAAGAACTTTTGGTAGAGAACATAAAAATTTTGCTTGAGCTAAGTCCACATTATCAACTTCAATACCTTTTGGTATAGATACATTTTTCATATTGTTATCTTCTTTAGCTTTTTTCTTCGTTTTCTTTTTTTTCTTTTTAGAATCATCTTCTACAATTTCTTTTTCTTTTTCATATTGCAAGTAGGGGCCAAACCTTCCATTTTTTAAATATATATCTTTTTCTAAATCATTCTGTCCGATTAATTTAGGTTCGGCAAGATTGTACTGTGCAGCTGCTTTTGCTTTAGATAAAGGTCTAGTAAATTTGCATTCAGGATAATTTGAACAACCAATAAAAGCACCACCTCTAAAACTATTTTTTAAACTTAATTCTCCGCTAGAACAAATTTTACATTTACGATCAATTACATCTTGATCATTTCTTTCAAATATTAAATTACCAAGACTTTCATTTAGCAAATCTAGAACTTCACGCGTTCTTTTTTCTTTAACAGAATTAACATTCGCATAAAAATCTTTCCAAAATGCCTCTAGAACCTTTACCCATTTAATTTTGCCACTTGTAATTTCATCTAATTGATTTTCTAAGTCAGCAGTAAAATTATAATCAACATATTTTGTAAATAGCTTTTCTAAAAAAGCAGATATTAATTTTCCTCTATCTGTTGGATGAAATCGTTTATTTATTTGTTCGACATAGTTCCTTGTAGATAAAACTGAAATAATACTAGCATAAGTGGATGGCCTTCCAATTCCAAGTTCTTCCATTTTTTTAACTAGACTTGCTTCAGAGTATCTAGGCGGAGGATCAGTATAATGTTGTTCATCGTTTAATTTAAGGATATTAACACCGTCACCAATTTTGCATTCTGGCAGTATATTTTTTGCATCATCATCTGTTTCTGGAACCTCATAAACCTTTAAAAAACCATCAAATTTTACAAGTGATCCATTGGCTCTAAAATTAATTTTTTCATCCTCCGAAGAAATAACAATACTGTTTCTATGAAACTCCGCTGGATTCATTTGAGATGACAGGGCTCTACTCCAGATTAGATCGTATAGTTTAAACTGATCTGCATTAACATATTTTTTTATATCATTTGGTTTTCTTAATATATCTGTTGGGCGTATTGCTTCATGTGCCTCTTGAGCATTTTTAGCTTTCTTTCCAGCATGGCTATTTGCACTATCTGGCAGATATTCTTTTCCATAATCTCCCTGTATTAGACTTCTAAATTCTGTAATAGCCTCTTTTGATAATTGAGTTCCATCAGTTCTCATATAAGTAATTAAACCTGTGGTTTCTCCCTCAATATCGATTCCCTGATAAAGTCTTTGAGCAATTTGCATTGTTCTTGAAGCACCAAATCCAAATTTTCCTGACGCAGTTTGCTGGAGTGTTGATGTAGTAAATGGAGCTAAAGGATTTCTTTTATGAACCTTAGAGTTAATATCTTTTATCTTAAATTTCGATTTATTAATTACATTGAGCGTCTTATCCATCTCAGTTTCATTTCTAAATGAAAAGCGTTCAATTTTTTCACCATTAAATAAACTTAATCTAGAAAAGATATTTTTATTATCTATATTAGTGAAATCAGAAGTAAGGGTCCAATACTCTTCAGGTTTAAATAATTCAATTTCATGTTCTCTTTCTGTAATTAACTTTAAAGAAACAGATTGAACTCTGCCTGCAGATTTACAGCCTGGTAGTTTGGTCCATAGAATAGGGGAGATGTTAAAACCAACAAGGTAATCCAAAGCTCTTCTTGCTAAATAAGCTTCAACCAAAGGAATTTCTATTTGTCTTGGATTTTCTATTGCTTTTAGAATTGCATTTTTTGTGATCTCGTTAAATACCACACGTTCTAAAACTTTATCTTTTAACATTTTCTTAGAATCTAGATATTCTTTAACGTGCCAAGCTATAGCTTCACCTTCACGATCGGGATCGGTTGCTAATATAATTTTATCAGAATCTTCAACGGCATCTGTAATTTCTTTTAAATATTTTTTGGAGAACGTGTCAATTTCCCATAACATTTCAAAATTTTTTTCAGGATCAACAGATCCATTTTTTGAAGGTAGGTCTCTTATATGTCCATAGCTTGCTAAAACTAAATAATTTTTACCAAGATATTTATTTATTGTTTTTGCTTTTGCTGGACTTTCTACAATTACCAAATTCATTTAAACATTTATTCTCAAATCTAGGTAGTTTTGTCAAATAGAACTAGTAATAATAGATTAAAAGCTTGTTAGAGCTTGATTTTACTTTCAGTTTTATCCTTAAGACGAATTATATTTTCTCTATGGGTATAAATTATAATAATTAAAATTATAAAAAAAAATACACTTTCGTTTAAATTATTTAAAATCATTGAGTATAAAAAAATTACTAATGTAGAGATTAAAGAAGATAACGAAGAGTATTTAGTTAAATATAAAATTATTATCCAGCTGATTAGAAAAATAATTCCTAAATTAATTGAAAATGCAAAAAGAACACCAAGATAAACAGCAACACCTTTACCGCCTTTAAATTTTAACCAAACAGGAAAAATATGTCCTAAAAAACAAAGAAGAGCAGATAAATAAATATAATCAGGGAAATAATCTAAAGTTATAATAACTGAAATGTAAGCTTTTAATCCATCAAGAATTAGAGTTAAAGCACCTAAAGATTTTTTCCCAGTTCTAAGGACATTTGTTGCACCTATATTCCCAGATCCCATTTTTCTAAGATCTTTATTGAGAAAATTTTTTGTTAATATTAAACCGAAAGGTATAGAACCCAAAACATATGAGTAGATAACTATATATAAAATTTCTATGTTCACGTTGATTTAAATACCAAATCCCCCTTCAAGAAGGTCATTAGAACTTTTCCTTGAAGCTTTCTATCTTCTACTGCTGTGTTTTTGGATTTAGATTTTAACATATTTGCCTTTACAACCCACGGGGCATCAAGATCAAATATACAAATATCAGCATCTGACCCTTTTTTTAAACTACCTTTATTAATTCTTAGTATTTTAGCTGGATTAATAGTTAAAGTTTCAATTATTTTTACCAAAGGAAGAGATTCATTGTGATGCATTTCCAACGCTAACGGTAGAAGTGTTTCAATTCCAATTGCGCCTGTTGCAGCTTGTGCAAACGGCAGTCTTTTACCTTCTTCATCTTCTGGAGTATGATCTGATACTATTACATCTATTAATCCTGATTTAATTCCCTGAACTAAAGCTAATCGATCATCTTCAAGTCTTAAAGGAGGCGATAGTTTTAGAAAGGTTTTAAAATCACCAATATCATTTTCATTTAAAGAAAGGTTATTAATAGAAACCCCAACACTAAATTTCATACCATTTTCTTTATTTCTTTTAATAACATCAAGAGATTCTTTAGAAGAAATTTGGTTTATGTGATATCTGCAAGGAAATTCATTTAATAATGACAAGTCTCTCTCAATAATTACTTTCTCAGCAATATAGGATATTCCTTCTAGACCTAGTCGCGTTGATACTTCTCCATCGTTAATACATCCATTTTTTGACAACTCATAATCTTCTACATGCTGCATGATTAAAACATTGATATCTGAAGCATAGTCCATTATTCTTGCCATTGTTTCAGTATTTTGAACTGTTTTAACAACATCAGTAAATCCGATTATTCCTTTTGCAGAAAGTAAACCAAATTCTGTCATCTGTTTACCCTCTATTTCCCTAGTTAACGTTGCGCAAGGATATAGATTCACAGATGCCTTATCTCTTCCTCTTCTTATTATAAAGTCAACCATTGAAACGTTGTCAATAATTGGTTTAGTATTTGGCATAGTAACAATCGATGTTACACCACCAGCTAACGCAGCTTGACTTAGAGTTCTAAAATTTTCTTTATATTCATATCCTGGTTCCCCAACAAAAGCTTTCATGTCAACAATGCCAGGGATCAAGATATTATTTTTTAAGTCTATAATTTCAGCCGATGCAGAAGAGTTAGATTTTTTAACATCCTTACCAATTGATTTAATTTTTCCATTCTCATCTATAATAATAGAACCTTTTTCATCCATTTTTTGTGATGGATCAATAATCCTTGCGTTAATTAAAATTTTTTCTTTCATCTGTTATTTACAATATAATTTTAAACATGCCATTCTTACTGCCACACCTAACTCAACTTGTTCTTTAACTAGACTTACATTTATGTCATCAGCAAGTTTAGTATCTATTTCCACACCTCTGTTCATTGGTCCTGGATGCATTATCAAAGCATCTTTATTTGCGAACTTTAATTTTTCCGGTGTAAGTCCGTAGAACTCATAATACTCTCTCTTAGAAGGTAAAAAAGATCCTTGCATACGTTCGTTCTGAAGTCTTAACATCATTACAATGTCACATCCGTCTAATCCTTTTTTCATATCAGTAAAACTTTTAACACCAAGTCTTTCAATAGATCTTGGCATTAAAGTTTTTGGAGCTATCACATTTACTTCTGCTCCCAACATGTTCATTAAATAAATATTAGACCTTGCAACACGTGAATGTAGAATATCTCCACAGATTGCAATTTTTAAACCTTCGATTTTTCCTTTTCTATTAATAATAGTTAATGCATCTAATAATGCTTGAGTAGGATGTTCTCTTCTACCATCTCCTGCGTTAATAACTGTGCAGTTAACTTTTTGAGAAAGAAGATTGGGTGCTCCAGAATCTTGGTGTCTTATTACAATGATGTCTGGATGCATTGCATTTAAAGTCATCGCAGTATCAATTAACGTTTCTCCTTTTTTAAGAGCAGAGTTACTCATATTCATAGTCATAACATCGGCACCTAATCTTTTACCGGCTAAATCAAATGAACTTTGAGTTCTTGTTGAAGGTTCAAAGAATAAATTGATTTGAGTTTTACCATGTAAAACATCTAGTTTTTTAGATGCGCTTCTGTTTAGTTTTATAAAGGACTTAGCTTCTTCAAGAATTTTTTTTGCTTCTTGGATAGATAAATTTTGAATACCTAAAAGATGTTTGGGTAGATTTTTAATAGCTGGAGTATTTTTTTGTACTGCCATTAAAATCAACTCTATAGGCCTTTTGTATTATGAGATCAAGTAATTTCTCTTTTTAAATAATCCAAAGCTCCCTGCAAAATGAATGCAGCCGAATTTTCATCTAATTTGCTCATTTTTTTGCTCGTATTAACGTTTAAATCATTAGATAAATTAAAGGCACCTCTGCTTGAAAGCCTCTCATCCCACATGGCGATAGGTATAGTAATATTTTTTGATAAGTTAATAGCAAAATCTTTAGCAGATTGTGATGATTGACTGCTTGATCCATCCAAATTTATAGGATTACCTATAACGATCCCTTTAATATCATTTTCGTTAATAATTATATTTATTTGGATTAATAATTCTGAAAAATTACTTTTAATTATTGTTGTGTAAGGTGTTGCTATAATTTTATTTTCATCACTAATAGCTACTCCTATTCTTTTCTTACCAGGGTCTATGCCTAATAATCTTGATTTTTTATCGATTTTTTTTTCAAATTTATCAATATCGAGCATGATTATGTTATAATTTATGATATTAGTTTCCTAAAATTAACATAGTGCAGAAATGTCCATAGATAAAGACAAAATTAAACATACGAGTAAACTTGCAAGAATATCTCTTGACGAAAAAAAAGTAGAGAGTTTATCCAAAGATTTATCCAATATTTTTAACTTTATTGAGAAATTGAATAAAATAAATACTGAAAACGTAAAACCACTAACTTCAATTTTAGATCACACCTTAAGAACCAGAGAAGACAAGGTTAGTGACGGTGGAATCAGGGATAAAATTTTAGAAAATGCGCCTAATAAAAATGAAGAATTTTTTATTGTACCGAAGGTAATAGAATAGATGTCAGATATAACAAAAAATAGTTTAACAGATCTTGTTGGTTTAATTAAAAAAAAAGAAGTTAAATCTGAAGAAATAACAAACGCATATATAAATAATATTAATAAAGGAAAAAAACTTAATTCCTACATCACTGAGTCTTTTGATTTCGCTTTATCAAAAGCAAAAAGTTTTGATAAAAAACCAAATTTTAAATGCTTATTACCTGGTATACCTCTAGCTGTTAAAGATTTATTTTGTACAAATGGTGTAAGAACTACTGCGGGAAGTAAAATGCTTGAAAATTTTGTTCCAAATTATGAATCTACAGTAACAAGTAATTTATGGTCAGAAGGAGCTTTTCTTTTAGGTAAGTTAAATTGCGATGAATATGCAATGGGATCTTCTAATGAAACTAGTTTTTTCGGAAATGTTATAAATCCTGTTAAAGAAAATACAGTACCAGGAGGCTCTTCAGGTGGCTCTGCAAGCGCTCTTGCCGCAAATTTAACTCCTGCAACAATCGGAACTGATACAGGTGGTTCAATTAGACAACCTGCATCATTTACAGGTACCGTTGGTTTAAAACCTACCTATGGTTTATGTTCTAGGTGGGGTATCGTTGCCTTTGCTTCTTCTTTAGATCAAGCTGGACCTATGACAAAAACAGTTTCAGATTGTGCCCTAATGTTAGAAGCTATGTCAAGTTTTGATCTAAAAGATTCGACTTCCATTGATAAAAAAAAAGAAAATTATTCAAAAAATTTATCTAAAAACATAAAAGGTTTAAAAATTGGAATTCCCAAAGAATATAGAGTTGATGGCATGCCAAATGAAATTGAAGAACTTTGGGAAAAAGGAAAATTTTTTTTAAAAGAAGAGGGTGCTGAAATAATTGACATATCTTTGCCTCATACGGAATACGCCTTACCAACTTATTATATTGTTGCACCCGCAGAAGCATCTTCAAACTTAGCTCGTTATGATGGAGTGAAGTATGGTTTTAGATCTACCAAAGGTTCAAATCTTATTGAAATGTATGAAAATACAAGATCTGAAGGATTTGGCGATGAAGTTAAGAGAAGAATCTTAATAGGTACATACGTTTTATCTTCAGGTTATTACGATGCATATTATCTTAAAGCTCAGAAAGTCAGACAGTTAATTAAAAATGACTTTGATAGTGCATTTAACAAAGTTGATGCAATCCTAACTCCATCAACACCAAGTGCGGCTTTTAAAATAGGTGAAAAAAAAGATGATCCGATTTCCATGTATTTAAATGACATTTTTACTGTACCAACTAATTTAGCAGGTATTCCAGCCATGTCTGTTCCCGCGGGAATTGACAAGAACAATTTACCTTTAGGTCTTCAATTAATTGGAAAGCCACTTGGTGAACAAACTTTATTAAATCTTGCTTTATCAATTGAAAGCAAAACTAATCTTAAACAAAATCTTACTAAATGGTGGGAAAAATAATAAATGAGTTTAGATAAATCTAAATATATTATTCAAGGAGGTAAAAACAAATGGGAAGTAGTTATTGGTCTTGAAGTGCATGCACAAGTTTCTTCTAATTCAAAATTATTTTCAGGTTCTTCAACTAAATTTGGTGCTGAACCTAACACACAAGTTAGTTTAGTAGACTCCGCATTTCCAGGAATGCTACCTGTAATTAATGAATACTGTGTTCAACAAGCTGTTAAAACAGGATTAGGTTTAAATGCTAAAATTAATTCTTACTCCGTTTTTGATAGAAAAAATTATTTTTACGCTGACTTACCTCAAGGTTATCAAATATCACAATTTAAAAATCCTATTGTAGGAGAAGGTGAGATAATATTAGATTTACCATCAGGAAGTAAAAAAGTTGGCATAGAGAGACTTCATCTAGAACAAGATGCGGGAAAAAGTATTCATGACTTGGATCCCATCAATACATTTGTCGATCTAAACAGGTCAGGAATTGCTTTAATGGAAATTGTTAGCAAACCAGACTTAAGATCACCAGAGGAAGTAAATGTCTATGTAAAGAAACTGAGATCAATCATGAGATATCTAGGAACTTGCGATGGTAATATGCAAGAAGGCTCACTTAGAGCTGATGTAAACGTATCAGTTAGGAAAGAAGGTGATACAAAACTAGGCACTAGATGTGAAATTAAAAACGTAAATTCAATAAAGTTTATGCAAATGGCTATTGATTATGAAGCTAAAAGACAAGTCGAGCTCTTAGAGTCGGGTAAATCTATTGATCAAGAGACAAGATTATTTGATATAAAAAAAAATGAAACTAGATCTATGAGATCCAAAGAAGATGCTCATGATTATAGATATTTTTCAGATCCAGATTTACTACCTCTAAATTTAGATAAAAGTTTAATTGAAAAAATAAAAAAAGAACTTCCAGAATTACCAGATCAAAAAAAAGAACGTTTTATTAAAAATTATTCATTAAGCCCATATGAGGCTAATGTTTTAGTATCTGAAAGGGAAGTAGCTACGTATTTTGAAGAAGTTATAAAAACAGCTGATAAAAAATTAGCAACTAATTGGATAATAGGTGACTTGTTTGCTTCATTGAATGAAAAGAATATATCAATATCAGAATCTCCGATAAAAGCTAAGGATATGGCTAGTCTTATAAATGCTATTTCATCTGGTTTAATTTCCGGAAGAGCAGCTAAAGAAGTCTTTGAAATTATGAAAGAAACTGGTGCTGAACCAGTTAAAATAATTGACGAAAAAAATTTAAAACAAAAAAGCGATCCTAAAGAATTGGAAAAAATAATTGAAACTGTTTTAAAATCCAATCAAGATAAAGTAGAGCAATATAAATCTGGAAAAGATAAATTATTTGGTTTTTTTGTTGGTCAAGTTATGAAACTATCATGTGGCACAGCTAATCCTCAATTAGTTAATGATATACTTAAGAAAAAATTTAAGTAAGCTATAAAAAAAAGAATAAAGTTTGCTCGTATTAATTCCTAACATATACCCTGTATTTAGTTATATTTAGTTATGGAAGATAAAAAATATATCAAAACTTTTAAATTATTACTCCCTTACTTATGGCCAAAAGAAAGAAATGATTTAAAGACAAGGGTCTGCTTTGCTATTGTTGCCATGGTTCTGGCGCAAATAGCAAGTGCTAGCACTCCTTTAGTATTAGGCGGAGCAGTAAACTCTCTAACAAAATTAAGCTCAGGTATTAATTTATTTATGTTAGTTCCAATTGCTTTAATCGTTGCCTATGGCGTAGCAAGAATTATCTCACTTACATTTATTGCTATTAGAGATGCCTTGTTTTCAAAAGTTTCTCAGCACTCAATTAGACAGATATCTTTAAATATGTTTAAACATTTGCACAATCTTTCATTACAATTTCATTTGAACAGACAAACGGGAGCGCTAGCAAAATACATAGACAGAGGAACCAAGGGAATAGATTTTCTTTTAAGATATGTTTTATTTAGTGTTGTGCCTACTTTTTTTGAAATTTTTTTAGTTTCAGGGATTTTGTTTTATTTGTATGGCCCTTGGTATGCAGTTGTCACACTTACAACTATTGGTCTTTACTCTTATTTAACTTTTCAAATAACAGAATGGAGAAATGAAATTAGAAAAAGAATGAACAAAGCTGATAATGAGGTTAGTACTAAAATGATTGATAGTTTATTAAATTTTGAAACAGTTAAATATTTTAACAATGAAGCTTTTGAATTTAATAGGTTGGATAAATCTCTGGAAGATTATGAATTAGCTGCAAACCAAAGCAGGCACTCACTATCACTGTTAAACACAGCTCAAACATTTATTATAATGCTTGGTATTATTATTATGTTAGTAATGTCTGCTTTTGGTATTAAAAATGGAGACATAAATGTTGGTGGATTTGTAGTTATTAATGCTTACATGTTACAGTTATACCAACCTCTAAATTTTCTAGGTTCGGTGTATAGGGAGATTAGACAATCGTTAACTGACATGGAAAATATGTTTAGTCTATTAGAGGTATCCACAGTATCAAAAAGTGATTTCGATGACATGCCACAAAGTGATTCTGCCGAAATTAGATTTGACAATGTTAGTTTTGATTACGATATAAGAAGAGCTATTATTAACAATATTTCTTTTAAAGTTCCTAATGGAAAAAAAGTTGCAATAGTAGGTCCGACTGGTGCGGGCAAATCAACAATAAGCAGGTTATTATTTAAATTTTATGATCCTAAAGAGGGGAGCATTTATATTAACGATACAAATATAAATAAAATTTCTCAAGAATCTTTAAGAAAAATAATTGGCGTGGTTCCCCAGGATACTGTTTTATTTAATGACACAATCTATTACAATATAGCGTACGGTAATACTGATGCCACCAAAGAGGAAGTTATTAACGCTGCTAAAAATGCAGATATTCATAATTTTATTTCAATTCTACCAGATGGCTACGAAACGATAGTTGGAGAAAGAGGCTTAAAATTATCAGGAGGAGAAAAACAAAGAGTTGCTATTGCAAGAACGATTCTAAAAAATCCTAAAATATTTTTCTTTGACGAAGCAACATCTGCTCTAGATTCTAGCACAGAAAAAGAAATACAAAAAAACTTAGAAAACGTCTCTAAAGATAAAACAACTTTAATAATTGCGCACCGCTTATCTACAGCCTCAAATGCAGATAACATTATTGTTCTTGATAAAGGTGTTGTTATTGAAGAGGGAAATCACGATACTTTGATATTAAAAAAAGGTAAATACTTTGAGATGTGGGAAAAACAGAAACCTAATTAGGATTGTGTGA
>Ga0209089_10005069_pt1 | contig 10858 bp, 11 predicted proteins | sample ArcticOcean_MG_C_FD_187431 | JGI IMG/M metagenome (GOLD analysis project Ga0209089, IMG submission 187431) | Marine microbial communities from western Arctic Ocean - ArcticOcean_MG_CB2_150 (SPAdes) (version 2) | ecosystem: Environmental > Aquatic > Marine > Oceanic | place: Arctic Ocean: Canada...
TTACATGCGTCTCTCTAGTGGCTGTTCTTGATTGTAAGTTTTGTTTATTAAATTCCATGTTGTATGTATATTGTCACTTTAAAGCTTTTTCAAGTCAAATAGATAGTTTAATAAATAGAGAAAAATCAAATGAATTTTAAAAAATTAGGAAATACGAACATTAAAGTTAGCACAATCTGTCTTGGCACAATGACTTGGGGCCAGCAAAATACTCAAAAAGATGCATTTGAACAAATGGACTATGCCGTAGATCAGGGGGTAAACTTCTTTGATACTGCCGAACTTTATGCAGTACCAATGAAAGCTGAAACTAGAGGTAAAACTAGCCAATATATAGGAGAGTGGTTTTTAAAAACAAAAAAAAGAAATAAAATTATTTTAGCAGATAAAGTGGCGGGCGCATCACCAATGAATTGGTTGAGACCGAATAATGAAAAAACTTCTTTAAATAAAAAACAAATTGAATTTGCTTGCGAGAGAAGTTTAAGAGATTTAAAAACTGATTATTTAGATTTATATCAAGTGCATTGGACGGACAGACCCTCTGGAGCTTTTTCAGGAAAACTAGAGTATGAGCATAAAAATACTGATGATTTTATAAGTATTGAAGAAACTTTAGATGCGTTAAATAATTTAGTAAAAGCAGGAAAAGTCAGAAATATAGGAATATCTAATGAGACATCTTGGGGCACTAGTCAATATTTAAAATTGGCAGAACAAAAAAATATTGCAAGAATTGTATCAATACAAAATGCATATAATTTTTTAAATAGAGGTTTTGAAGTTGGTCTTTCAGAGATAGCAATAAGAGAAAAAGTAGGATTGTTAGCTTATTCACCCCTGGCTTCTGGTTACTTGTCTGGCAAATATAGAGCTGGAGCAATGCCCAAAAACTCAAGGATGGATTTATTTTATGATTTTTGGGGAAGGTACAGAACGTTACATTCAGAAAAAACTATTGAAGAATACTGGAATTTAGCTAAAGAGTTTAATTTAAATCTTGCTCAAATGGCAATAAAATTTTGTGAGATTCAGCCTTTTGTCACTTCTGTAATAATTGGAGCAACAAAAATGGAACAGTTGAAAACTAATATAGATAGTGTAAATATAAATTTAGACGAAGAAATAATTACAAAAATAGGTGAAATTCATAATAGGTATCCAAATCCATGTCCATAAAAAAAATTATACTCATAATTCTGTTTTCTTTTATTTTCAACATTTCAAATGCAGAAGAAGATTTAAAAAAATTAGGAAAATTTAAAGATTGGGAAAGCTACACATTATTAAAAGATGGAAATAAAATTTGTTTTGCGCAATCAGTACCAATTGTTAGAGCTCCAAAAAAATTAAAAAGAGACCCTTCGAGATTATTTATAAGTTTCAGACCGTCTGAAAATATAATAAATGAGTTCAGTGTAACAAATGGTTATATATTTAAACCAAAAATACCAGTTGCTGCAAAATCTGGAAAAAAAAGTTATGATCTTTTTTCAAAAGAACGTTTCGCTTGGGTTGCTGATCAAAAAGATGAAAAAAAATTACTTATTACTATGAAAAAAGCATCAAGGCTTATGATTATTGGAAAATCAGATAAAGGCGTACAAACAACTGATCATTATTCCATGATGGGCTTTACAAAAGCTTATAATACAGCAAAAAAAAGCTGTAGTTAAAAAAATTAATGAAAAAAAAAAGAAAGATAGTATTAGCCTATTCAGGTGGGTTAGATACTTCAATAATTCTTAAATGGCTTCAAGAAAACTATAATGCAGAAGTAATAGCTTATACTTCCGATATTGGACAAGAAATAGATAAAAAAAAAATTATTAAAAATGCAAAAGCTCTTGGTGTTAACAAAGTTATCATTGAGAACTTAAAAGATTTATTTATTAAGGAATATGTGTACCCAATGATTAGAGGCCACGCAGTTTATGAGGGTGCCTATTTGTTAGGAACATCTATAGCGAGACCCCTAATTGCAAAAAGACAAATTGCTATTGCAAAAAAATTTAAAGCATACGCCGTTTCACACGGATCAACTGGTAAAGGAAATGATCAAGTAAGATTTGAACTCGGTTATCATTACTTTGGACCAAAAATTAAAATCATTGCTCCTTGGAGAATATGGAAATTAAATTCAAGATCAGATTTAATTAAATATGCTAAAAAAAATAAAATACCTATTCCTAAAGACAAAAAAGGAGCTCCTCCCTTTTCTGTTGATGATAATTTATTTCATACTTCTACAGAAGGCAAAGTTTTGGAAAACCCTAAAAATACTGCTCCAGAATTTATTTTTCAAAGAACATCGTCTCCCGAAAAAGCTCCAAATAAAGCTTCTTATGTAACTATAGGTTTTAAAAGTAGCGACCCAATAACAGTTAATGGTAAAAAGTTATCTCCAGGAAATCTTTTACAAAAATTAAATATTCTTGCTGGTAAAAATGGTATTGGCAGAGTTGATCTAGTTGAAAATAGATTTATTGGAATAAAATCTAGGGGTGTCTACGAAACGCCTGGTGGAACTTTATTAATGACCGCTCATAGAGCAATTGAGTCTGTTACTTTAGATAAAGAAACTATGCACAAAAAAGATGAGATTATGCCTAAATATGCAAAACTTATTTATAATGGTTATTGGTATTCAAAAGCAAGATTTAAACTTCAAAAAATTGTAGATCTTAAAAGAAATAAAGTTAATGGGTCTGTTAAGATTAAATTATATAAAGGCAACATCACTATTGTTTCAAGACAAACCAAAAGTAGTGCTTACTCAATGAAAAAAGTTTCGTTTGAGGAAAACAAAACATTTAATAAATCAAATGTAGAAAAGTTTATTAATTTTCATAAAAAAAAACTTCGTTAATTTAATGCAAAATAAATTAAATTTTTTCTTTAGACATCAAATTTGGCACATCGGTGGCCTAATCATTTTATATTATGCAGCTCTCCAGATGGTTGATTTTGAAACTGACTCAAATTTTTTTCTTGGGATTAGTTCAAAAAATTGGTTCTTATTTTCTATGTCAACCCCATTGCTTCATCAAGGTTATGTATGGTTATGTTGGAGGTCAGAACTATGTTGGAAGACAATCAGTCAAACAATTGGGTTTAAAGCTTATGCCGTAATTTTTATCATAATTATGATTTTAAGACTATTTTCTGTTGGATTGTGTTTTGCTGATTATGGAACTTGGTTTACCCCAGGCTGGATAGCTTGGGGCTTATCCGTACTAATTTTTATCCCATTCATTTATACAATGTATTCTATAAAAAAATATTTTGGATTTATGCGAGCAACTGGGATCGATCATTTTGATCCAAGTTACAAAGATAAACCTTTTGAAAAAAGAGGTATTTTTAAATGGTCCTCTAACGCAATGTACACTTTTGCCATCGCCATATTTTTTGGCTTTGCTATTTCCGCAGGATCAAAAGCAATGTTTATATTTGCTTCTTATACTTATATTGGCGGATGGTTGCATTATTTCTGTACAGAAAAAGAAGATTTTAAAGTTATATATGGAAATAATTAAATGAAACCACCTATTGGCTTCCCAGTAAAATTTAAAAAAGCTAAATTACCATCCAAAAGAAAATTATTTGGTAAGTACTGTTTTTTGGAACCAGTTAATGTTCAGCGGCATTCTAAAGATTTATTTAAAAATTTTTCACTAGATAAAAAAGGTATTGATTGGATTTATATGCCTTCTGGCCCATTTAAAAATGAAACATCACTTAAAAAATATTTAAAAGCTAAAAATCTTACCGGCAATCCATTTTTTTATTCTATTTATTCAAAAAGATTAAAAACGTTCTGTGGATTAGCTAGCTATTTAAGAATTAAACCTAAGCCAGGTACAATTGAGGTAGGTTGGATTACATATGCCAAAAATTTACAACGAACTGCTGAAGCAACTGAAGCAATGTATTTAATGATGAAAAATGCTTTTGAAGACTTAAGATACAGAAGATACGAGTGGAAATGTGATAAATTAAATAAAAAATCAAATAAATCTGCAACTAGACTTGGATTTGCATATGAAGGTCTTTTTAGACAGGCGACTATTTATAAAAATAGAAATAGAGATACAGCATGGTATGCAATTATTGATAAAGATTGGAAAAAATTAAAAAAAGGTTATCAGAGATTTCTTAAACCGTCTAATTTTGACAAAAACTACAAGCAGTTTAAAAAATTAAAATTATACTAGTCCAAGTTTAACTAGTGCGACAAAATAATTTATCATCTAACATTTTGGCAACAACTTGAACACACTTTGAACAAGGTTGAAGATTAAATAACTGCTATGTTTCCATATAATAACGAAGAAAACGACTGGATTAATAAAAAATGAAAAAAATATCTTTATTTGCTTGGACTATAACTTTAGTGTTTGTGACAACATCTATAGTTTTGGCATAATTTAAAATGAGACTTATATACTTTTACGCCTTTATTGTTTTTTACTGGACTGTGATGATTGTGGGCCCTTTAACTCAAATTTAGTTTATTTGACCTTAAAAACCTAATTTGCTTGAGCTTTTTTGAAGCATTCAATAGTATTGTTGAGTAAACAAGCAATAGTCATGGGACCTACGCCGCCCGGCACTGGCGTGATAGCTCCAGCGACTTTAGAAACTTCATTAAAATCAACATCTCCTACTAAGCCTGAATCTGTTTTATTAATACCAACATCAATAACGATGGCACCTTTTTTTACCCAATCTCCTTTAACTAGTTTTGGGATACCTACTGCAGCAATAATTATATCTGCTCTAAGACATTCTGTCTTTAAATCTTTTGTTCTTGAATGAGTAATGGTTACTGTACAATTTTCTTTCAAAAGTAATTGTGTCATTGGTTTACCGTTTAAGTTAGATCGTCCAATTACTACCGCATGTTTTCCACTTAAATTTTTTTCAACTTTCTTAATTAGTAAGCTGCAGCCATAAGGAGTGCAAGGAATACTGCTGTCATAGCCTGATGATAAATTACCAACATTCATAGGATGAAAACCATCAACATCTTTGCTGTGGTCTATAGTTTCTATAACTTTTCTTTTATCAATATGTTTAGGCAAAGGCAGTTGAACTAATATACCTGAAACTTTTTTGTTATTATTAAGTTCTTTAATTTTATCTAAAAGTACTTTTTCTTCTAGATTGGCCGGGTATCTAATAATTTCAGAATTAATGCCTACTTCAATTGCAGATTTCTCTTTATTCCGCACATAAATTTTGCTAGGAGCGTCTTCTCCAACTAAAATCACAGTTAGTCCTGGAACTGCATTGTATTTAGATTTTAACTCATCAACTTTTTTCTTTAATTCGCTTCTTAAGTCAGCAGCTGTTTTTTTTCCATCAATAATCATATTAAAATAAACTTGGTGCAAAAATTTCAAAAACTAAATTTCTAAGAAACATTAATCCTAAAATTAAAATGATAGGCGAAATATCTATAGATCCAAAAGTTGGTATAAAACGTCTTATTTTGTTTAATGCTGGATCTGTCAATTTGTAGGTAATATCAAGCACGGAAAAAACAAATCTATTTTGCGTATTAAGAATATTGAAAGCTACTAACCAACTAAGCATTGCATTAACAATAATAACCCAAATATAAATTGTAATAACGCTGTCTAATAAAATAAAAATAGATTTCATTTTTTCTCCACATATATTGATTGACTTGGAAATGCAAAAGAAGCATTATTTTTTTCCACAATTTCTTTTATGCCAAGCGCTAATCGTTCTTTAACTTTTAACCATTCACTCCAATCATCAGTGACCGTAAAACATCTAACGTACATATCAATAGAGCTATCCGAAAATTTATCAACTCTGACAGCATGCTCGGTATTATCGCTAATTTTATAATCTTTACTTGAACTAATATGTTTTTCTATCTCGTCTCTAATTTTTTTAAGTTGTTCAATAGTAGTGTTATATTGCAATGTTATTATCCAGCTGATCCTCCAATTGGTCGTAGCACTTACATTAATGACAGCGTTTTCTGCAAATTGAAAATTTGGAATGATTGCAAGAGATTTGTCAAATTTTCTTACAGCCGTCGATCTGAATCCTATATTCTCAACTATCCCTTCAATAACATTTTCTACAATAATCCACTCACCTATTTTAAATCTTTTTTCTACCAGTACTAAAATTCCTGAAATTAAATTTTTAAATAAATCCTGAGCTCCTAATGCGACCGCAACACCAAGCAAACCTAATCCTGCAATAATTGGTCCTATTTTAATACCCCACAATTCTAAGACCGCTGCCGCACCTAAGATAAAAATAAGTATTTTTAAAGCTTTAATTATCCAGCCAATAAGTTCTCTTGATAAAATTTCTTCTAGTCCACCCAAAAGATAAGAAACTGGTTGAATGAACTGGTGCATTAACCAAAAAATTAAAATTGTAATGAGCGTTTTATTTACATTAGCAATAAATGCTTGAGCCTCTGGGCTAAACTCTAAATAATAACTAGCAATAAAAAAACCTATAACGATAGGAAGGAAACGAGCTGGACCTTCCATTGCTTCAACAAAAGAATCATCAAGCTTGTTAGTAGTTTTTTTTGCTATTTTTTTTAAACGTTTAATTATAACTTTACTTATGAATCCTCTAAAAAGTAAAAAGATTAAAAAAATTCCTAAACCAATTATGATTTGGAATATATCTACTCCCAAAATTCCCTTTTTCCATACTTCAGAAAATAATGTTAAAAAATTTTCAATAATGTTCATTTTTAATTTGATCTATTCTTATCAATTCCTCACCGGGACTAAAAATTTCAGTTTTTCTCCATCCATCAGATTTAAATATACTAGCCACCTTTTCGCTTATACACATAACTTTGGACCCTGTCATTAATGGATAAAGAGAATAATTTCTTGTTATTTCTATAAAACTCTCTCCACTACGCAGTGAATAAACGAATATTATGTCAGGAGAATGATTGGCAATTATTTTTTTATTTTGATCATTTAAATCAGTAATTTTTTCAGATGTATAATTGATAATCTTGCTGATTTTTAAACCCTCTTTTTTAAGCTCTAAATCTAAATCGTAAGCTACGTTATCTCCGCAAAAATAAGCTATTTTAGATTTTTCGTTAATTTGATTAGAATTGACAATTAAATTTTTTAATGCGTTTACAGTGCCACCAGCCGAAAGAGTATTGTGATAACCTGATTGTCTTGCTATTTTTTCAGTAATAGACCCAACGCAAAAACATAATTTACTTTTTTCTTCGCTTACAACTTTAAGATTCCTAATTGCATTTGCGCTAGTAAAAATAAGAGCATCATATTGATTTATATCTACTGATTCTGTTTTAACAGCTGATATCTTTAAAGTTGGAATATGAATTATTTTATGACCTAAAGAAAAAAGTTTTCCCATTAAGTCCTCCGAATCAATTAATGGCCTTGTTATTAAAATATTCATCTTCTTTTAAATTTCTTACCAGCTAAGTTTAACAATTTTTCTCCAACAGTTTTACCAATATTGGCAGCATCTACGTCGCGACCAGTAAACTTATAATCAAAACTTTCATCACCTTCATCTGAAAATAGTTGTGCTTTTAATATAAGATTATTATTGGTAATTTTTGCTAATCCACCAATTGCTGTTTCGCAATCACCACCTATTGTTTGAAGAATTTTTCTCTCTGCTATTGCGCAAAAACTAGTTTCTGTATCATTAATTTTTTTTATAGTATTTTTAATTGGTTCGTCATCTTTCCTACATTGAACAGCAATAATTCCTTGTCCGACTGCTGGAAGAATTTGATTCGTATCAAAGACTAAACCTATTTTATTTTCTAAATTCAAACTTTTTACCCCTGCAGCAGCTAAAACAATTGCATCTAATTTTTGATCTTCTAATTTTTGAATCCTGGTATCAATATTTCCTCTGATATTTAATACTAAAACATTTTTATTAATTTTTTTTAGCTGAAGCTCTCTTCGTCTTGAACTTGATCCAATTTTTGCTCCCTTAGACAGTTGATTAAAGTTTTGAATTTTATTGCAAATAAGAACATCGCGAGGATCATTTCTTTTAACGTATGCCCCGATCATTAAACTTTCATTTTGTTCGGACTCCATATCTTTTAAGGAGTGAACGGCAATATCAATATTATTTTCTAATAAGTTTTCTTCGATCTCTTTACAAAATAAGTTTTTTCCGCCGATCTCTGACAATTTTATATCAGAATGTATGTCGCCAGAAGTTTTAATCGTTTTTATAACAAAATCACTATCATTGAGATCTTTTGATTTTTCTAAAATAAGATTCTTAACTTTTTCTACGTAAGCTAAGGATAATTTACTTCCTCTGGCACCGATTGTAATTTTTGTCATTATTAGTTTATATATTTGATGAATATATTTTATACTATTTTAAATTTTAACGTATAAATAATGGAAAAAAAGATTACTTTTTTAGGAATTGAAACAAGCTGCGATGAAACAGCCGCTGCAGTAATTAGAGAAAATGAAAAAGGTACCGCGGACATATTATCTAATGTGGTATCTAGTCAAATAGAAGAGCATAAAAAATTTGGTGGAGTTGTTCCTGAATTAGCTGCAAGAGCTCATCTAGAAAATATAGAATTCATTATTGATAAGGCTTTAAAAGATAGCAAGATTTCCTTAAAAGAAATTGATGGGATTGCAGCAACTGCTGGACCAGGATTAATTGTTTGTCTTACAGTTGGGCTTAATATCGGAAAATCAATAGCAGCATTTTCTAACAAACCATTTGTCGGCGTAAATCATTTAGAAGGTCATGCGCTCAGTCCTGGATTGGAAAATAAGATTGAGTTTCCTTATTTACTTCTTTTAATATCAGGCGGTCATACACAATATTTGATTGTTAAAGATGTAAATCATTATGAACAATTAGGTACAACAATAGATGATGCACTTGGAGAAGCTTTTGACAAAACAGCAAAGATGTTAGATTTAGGATATCCAGGTGGGCCTGCTGTAGAAAAATTTTCTAAATTAGGTGAAAAAAATTACTTTAAATTGCCTGAACCGATAATTAATAAAGCTGGATGTAATCTATCTTTTGCTGGTTTAAAAACAGCAGTGTTAAGAGAATCCAAAAAAATAAATGGTGATGAAAAATTAAAATATAATCTTGCCGCATCTTTTCAAAGTACAATTAATAAAATTTTGTATAAGAAAACCAAAATAGCAATTCAAGAATTTAAAAACAAAACTAAAGAAAGAAAAGTTCAATTAATTGTGGCTGGCGGTGTAGCTGCAAATAAATCAATTAGAGAAAATTTAACAACACTATCAAAAGAGATGGATTTTAAAACTATTTATCCTGATTTAAAATTCTGTGGAGATAACGCAGCAATGATAGCGTGGGCAGGAATAAAAAGATTTAAAAAAAATTTAATTGATAGTATTGATATTTCGGCAAAATCTAGATGGCCACTTGATAGTAATGCTCCATACATGAAGGGGCCTGGTTTAAAACTTTAAAGATTCTATGAAAAATAAAAAAGATAAAAAGAAACTTAGAAATTTGACTGGAGGTCAAAATTTAATTCGATGTTTGTATAAAGAGGGCGTCAGAGTAATATTTGGTCTTCCTGGAATTCAAATCTATCATGCCATTATTCCAATTCTGAAATATCCAAATTTGAAATTTATTACAACACGACATGAACAAGCAACAACATATATGGCAGACGGATATGCAAGGGCTGGTGGTAAAATTGGAGTGGCAATGGTTGTGCCGGGCCCTGGTTTACAAAATGCTTCCGCTGGCATTACTAATGCTTATGCATCGTCTTCTCCAGTGTTAATCGTTTCAGGACAAATAAACAAAGACAAAATATCTAAAGATAAAGGAATTCTACACGAAATTAATGACCAAATGGATATTATAAAGCCTATAACAAAGTGGCAAGCTAGAATTATAAATGCAAAAAAAATTCCTGATACAATTAAAAAAACTTTCGTTAAACTTCGCAGCGGAAGACCTAGGCCAATTGAAATAGAAATCCCTCCAGAAACTCTTTCAGCATTTTCTTCTTTCAAAAATTATAAGAAAGTTAAAGTTCCTTTAATTTCTATTAAAAAAAAATCTTTAAGAAAAGCAGCATCAATAATTATAAATGCCAAAAATCCGGTGATATGGGCAGGTGGTGGAATACACATATCTGGAGCCTCAAAAGAATTATTAGCGTTGGCTAAATATATGCAAATACCCATATTAACTACACCGGAGGGAAAAGGTTCTATTTCTGATAAACATTATTTATCTCTTGGAACACCTCATGGAAGATCGACTGGCAATAGCAAAGATGCTCTCCGTGATTTCTTTTATACTTGTGATGTTGTTTTAGCTGTTGGTACTCGTTTTGTCAGCGCTGAACCAAAACTTTCTCAAAAAGTCATACAAATTGACGTAGATCCAAAAGAAATTGGACGTAACCATAAAAATACTTTGGGTTTGCTGGGTGATTGTTCTCAAGTGCTAAAAAAACTTTTAAAAATCATCAAAACTAAAACTAAACCTAAAAAAAATAAAGAAATTATATTTAGTAAAATGAGATTTGACCGATATGAAAATCCAGATAATCGAATTGAACCATTAGCCTCCTATGTAAAAGCTTTAAGAAACGGAATACCTAATGATGGAATCTTGGTCGCTGACATGACTACAGTTGCGTATTATACTCGAATGCACTATCAAACATATTTTCCAAGAAGTTATTTTACATCATCTTACAGTGGTAATCTTGGTTCAGCTTTTCCAACATCTTTAGGCGTAAAAGTGGCTAAACCAAACAAGACAGTAGTTTCCATTTCCGGAGATG
>Ga0209089_10005088_pt1 | contig 10839 bp, 10 predicted proteins | sample ArcticOcean_MG_C_FD_187431 | JGI IMG/M metagenome (GOLD analysis project Ga0209089, IMG submission 187431) | Marine microbial communities from western Arctic Ocean - ArcticOcean_MG_CB2_150 (SPAdes) (version 2) | ecosystem: Environmental > Aquatic > Marine > Oceanic | place: Arctic Ocean: Canada...
AGCACCTCCGCCGCCGTCAGTTCACCCTTGGCGATCTCCTCGGCCAGAGCCGTGGCATCCATGTTCCGGTAGTCCGCGAATGTGACCATTGTCTTGTCCCCCTATCTGATATCCTCAGCTTAGGTGCTGGCGGGTGTTCGCGCCAGTTGCGGTTGCTTGCCAATATGACGGGCCCGGCGACAAAGACACCGTCACACTGGTTTTCGCGATGTGTCCGGTTTTGGGTTGGACCGCGCAAATAATAGAGCAGGAGTAATCGGGTAGTATCGTCCGCGCGATCTCTCGCCACTCCGGCCCCGCGCTCAAGGAAAGAACCTTATCCGCCGTCGCAGGATAGTGCTCGGTATCTCATTCAACACAGCGGGCTATACATAGGACTATGATTAAGAACAATTTGTCCAACATTGAAGGGTTACGTATCAGGATTCGCTCAACGCTAATTACTTGACGTCAAATCGAGGGGTTTTATTTTTTTGGCGGTTTTCTAAATCTATATGGGTGTGAGGTGGCCCGCTGCCATAAAAAATTCGCCCACCGCCTGGCTGCGCCGGAGCCCCTGACCCAGGCGGAGATTGAGGAAAACTACGTTTCCTTTGCCACCGAGGATTTTCAGATCGGTCACAAAGTCTTCCTGGCCAAGGAAAAGCCCGATTTTAAGGGAAAATAGCGCGGACTAATCCGATAGCGGGGGGATAAGATCTCGTACGCCGTCGATGCTGTCGGCGCCAAAGACCTGGAAATCAGCGCTAGCATGGGCCAATGCCGCGTCCCGCTGGCCGGGGCCGAACCCGGTCAGGACGTGAACGCCGCCCGCCAGGCCGGCATTGCGCCCCGCGCCCATATCGGTGGGCAGATCGCCAACGATCCAGGATGGCGCCAGCGCTATACCCAGGGCGTCCGCGGCCTTTAACAACATGCCAGGATTTGGTTTGCGGTCCGCATGTTCGCGGCCGTAGGGCGCCTCGGCCTCCGGGTGATGGGGGCAGGCACAGACCGCATCCATATGGGCCCCCAGGGCGGCCAGATCGGCCACGATTTTGTCTTGCACCGCCTGGAATTCCGCCCAACCGTAATAGCCGCGCCCGACGCCGGATTGGTTGGTCACCAGGACTACGTGCAGGCCCCGCTGGTTGGCCAGCGCAATGGTCTCACCGGCGCCGGGGATCAATTCGGTCTTTTCCACCTCGTGCAGATAGTGGGTTTCCACCACCACGACGCCGTCCCGGTCCAGGAACAACGCCGGCGCGGATCGCCGGTCGCCCAGAATTTCGACCCAGACGCCGTCCGCATCCACGAAAGTTGGTGCCGCGTTAGCCATTTCCGGGCTGCAATGCCTCTGGGTTGATCAGATAGTAAGGGTCCAGCTTGCCATCAATGGCGTCCAGGCAGTTTTGCGCCGCCCGCAGACCCATGGCGCGGAACGCCTCCCGCGTCACGCCGGCGATATGGGGGCTGAACATGACATTGTCCAAACTCAGCAGGGGCAGATCGGGGCTGGGTGGTTCGTCGCGGGTCACATCCAGCCCAGCGGCGCCCAACGGGCCGTTGGTCAGGGCCTGATACAACGCGTCTTCATCCAGCAGCGTGCCCCGCGCTGTATTGATCAGCACCGCGCCCTTGCGCATGCGGGAGAGTTCCTGGCCGGTCATCACCGGGCTACCGTCCTGGTTGCCGGGACGGTGCATAGTGACAATATCCGCCCGGTCCAGGGCATCGCGGAAATCCTCCACATAGTCATAACCATTGCCCCGGACCACCCGTTGCGGCACATAAGGATCGGCCACGATGACATTCATGTCAAAGGCGGCGCAGCGCTTTGCCATGCGGGTGCCGATGCGGCCAAAGCCGACGATCAGGATAGTCTTGCCCGCCACCTCGCCGGCGGTCATGGCGTTGCGCCGGGCGTAATCCTGTTTGCGTACGGCGGCATCCAGGGGCAGTGCGTCTTTCACCGTGGCCAGCATCAACATAAAGGCATGCTCGCACACGGCATTGGAATTAGCCTCGCCCACCACTGCCACGGGCAGGCCATGGGCCGTCGCCGCCGCCACGTCCACATTGTCGTAGCCGACCCCGTGGCGGGCGATGACCCTCAGGCTATCGGCCTTGGCGCAGGCTGCCGCGCCAAAGACAGTGGTGCGCAGGACTAGCCCATGACAGCCCGGAATGGCATCGATCAATTCCTGCTCCGTGGGTTCCACCAGGGTTTCCACCTGAATGTCCGGGCGCTCCGCCAGCAAAGTTTCCGTATCGGGATGGAAAACGCCAGCCAGCAATATTTTCGGCATCTATTTCTAGCCCTTTCAAGATTGGTCCAGGCTGATGGACAGATCCGCCGGGTCCACACAGATCGCGTCCAGAGTGGAAATGGCCTGCAGCATGGATACCGATGCCTGATAACCGACCAGGACGTGCTGTAAATCCACGGTGGCGGAATTAAACCCGGCAGGGGTCATAACTTCGGCGCTGACGGAACTGGGAATGCCCAGCCAGCCGTGGACCACGACGCCGCCATCAGCCCAGATATTTTTGACGTTGTTGGTACGCATGTTTGGCCCCTAACGTACTCAGGTCATTTCAAGACAAATATTACCGGATACGTGCGCGACGATTTTGATCTCCGGCGCGTTAAATGGGTCTGGAGCATTTTCATTCTGAAAATGCTCAGATCTTTGGAATTACTCTAGACCGGATCCCAGCTAAACACGTCCTGGCTGCGATCCAGCGGCATGAAACTTGCCTGCATAGCCGGCAGGGCGTGTTCGGCGATGGTCTCCGGCGTCCAGCCTTCGGTCCGTTGCACGGAGCGGATTGGCCGGGGCTGATTGAACAGGAAGATTTCGTTGTGCCGCACGCCAAAAACCTGCCCAGTGACCTCCCTGGCCGCCTCGGACAGCAGGAACACCGCCATGGGGGCAATCTTGGCCGGGGTCATGGCCTTGATTTTTTCAACACGGGCGGCCTGGGCCTCGTCGGCGATCGGGATGGTGCCGATCAGGCGGCTCCAGGCAAAGGGCGAGATGCAGTTGGAACGGACGCCAAAGCGCGACATATCCAGAGCCAGGGATTTGGATAAACCCGCGATGCCCAGCTTGGCGGCGGCATAGTTGGCCTGGCCGAAATTACCCACCAGACCGGAGGTGGAGGTCATGTTCACGAAGGCGCCGCTGTTCTGTTCGCGAAAATGCGTCGCGGCGGCGCGGGCCACATTGAAACTGCCCTTCAAATGCACGGCGATGACAATGTCCCATTCTTCCTCGGTCATCTTATGAAAAATGACGTCGCGCAGAATGCCAGCATTGTTGACGACGCCGTCGATGCGGCCATAGGTGTCCACGGCCTGTTGTACCATGGCCTCGGCTGCGCCGAAGTCGGCGACGGAGCCATAATTGGCGGCCGCCTCACCGCCCGCCGCCTTAATGTCGCCCACCACTTCCATGGCTGGGGTCCTGTCTGCGCCCTCCCCGTCGGCCTCCCCGCCCAGATCGTTGACAATCACCTTGGCGCCGTGAGAGGCGGCCAACAGGGCGATGTCACGGCCCACGCCGCGCCCCGCGCCCGTTACCAGAATAACCTTGTCCTTCAGCATTTGGCCGGCGTTGATTTGCTCTGTCATGATCTGTCTTACCCTCCCGTGGCGCACATTTTCGCGCGCCGTTGCTGCGACACTAAAATCCGAAAGTCGCAACATACACCCACCGACCGCAGAGGCAAGTAACGGCCGGTATTGGCACGATGGACAATGACCGCATCGCCGATTTTGGTTCATGCGGCAATTAGATTGACGTCAGCGGATTTAGACGTCAATCAAGGTCACTAGCAATAGACTTACCTTACCCATGGCCATGCCCGCAATCAGATGTAGTTTCCCCGTCACGGCGATTGGGCCATTGCCAGCGCGTCGTGCCAATGGCACACAAATCGCAGACTTTTTTCTAAACAGACTAGATGACATTTGCAATAAGCGTGAAGGTATCGAGCTAGAGTATCCGTCCGGTCTGCCCGCCCTACCGTGCTCCAATAAATTGAGGTAACGTTCACTTGCCTACCCCCAGCGTTCGAGGCGATCGTCCCACGCAGCGGAAAGTTCGTGCCATAAGCCAGCGCGCGCTGCCTTTGAAACTGCGGCCCTGTTGGCGAAGTATCCTGAAACCAACGGGGTTACCCAACCAACAATGGATACGGAGGCGACGGCCTGAACCGGGGAAAGCGATGGTAATGACATGGTGCGCGAAGGGAAAAGACGGGGCGGGCGCATGACGGAAGGGTTCCGGCACGGTTATGCGGATCTCGGCAAGGTTACGCTGCACTACGTCTCCGCGGGCGCAGGACTGGCGGTGGTGCGTATACATGGCTAGCCGCAGACCTGGTACATGTGGCGCCACATCATCCCCGGCTTGGCACAGCGCTACCAGGTGGTTGCACCGGACCTGCGCGGGCTGGGTGATTTCTCGCGCCCCATCGGCGGCTACGACAAGAAGACGCTGGCGGACGATATCTGGCGTCTTGTCCATGACGTTCTGGGGCATGAGAGAAATTTCGTCGTCGGCCACGACTGGGGTGGGCCGACTGCCTTCGCACTGGCGGCGTAGCATCGCAACGCGGTGCGTCGGCTGGTGGCGTTCGACGCGCCGGTGCCGGGCGACAGCACGCCGGCGATGTTCGCCAACCGCTAGCACCACGGCCTGCACTGGGAACTCGATTTGCCCGAGGCGCTGACCGCCAGGCGCGAGGATCTCTATCTCGGCTTCTTCTACCGCAACTGGGGCGGCCGGCCAGACGCGATCCCGGAAGACACCCAGCGGGAATACCTCAGGACCTACCGCCTGCCGGGGGCGATGCGGGCCGGCTTCAATCTTTACCGGGCAACGTCGCTGGACGTGGTTGACAACGAAGCTTTCCGCACCGCCGGTTCTCTCGAGATGCCCGTGCTTTGCCAGGGTGGTGCGCTGGGCCGGGGTCGGGGGATGGCCGCTATCAAATCCTAGCGCCGAGTTGCCCGCGACGTGCGCGGCGGCGTCGTACCCGATTGCGGCCATTGGATCCCGGAGGACCGCCCGGACTGGACGCTCGCCCAACTGCTCGACTTCTTCGGCGAAGCGGACGGGTGACCTTGACGCCAGGCGCTCGGGCCTGTCGGCGGACAGCCCGGCCACGGCGCGGCGGCGGGTTCGCAAAACGCCTTTAGTCCGCTAATAATGCTGTCCTTTCCTTCCGGTCTTGCATCACCTCTCCTACGCCGCGCCGGTACCGTTTTCTGATGAACAAGTTCCAGGCCCTGATCAAGGCGTTGCGGGCGGAAAGGTTGGCACATAGATTTAACGAATAGCTACGGCTAAACTCTGCCCTTAATCGCTTACCAAAAGATCGGAGGATATGTGATGCGGGCGGCAATCTTCAGTGAACATGGCGGCGTGGACAAAATCGGCATCGGCGAAATTGCGGATCCGGAATGCGGCCTTGATGACGCCGTGATCAAAGTGAACGCGGTTTCCCTCAACGGCTTTGACCCCATGATCCTGGGCGGCACGACCAGCCTGAAGACGCCCTTTCCCATGGTGCCGGGCGGTGATTACGCGGGCGAAATTGTCGAATTGGGCGCTAATGTGAGCGCTGAATGGGCCATTGGCGACCGGGTCTGCCCCCATCCCTTCGTCGCCGCCGAGGGGATGACCGGCGAAACACGCCTGGGCGCGGCGGCCGAATTTGCCCGGATCCCGGCCAGCCATCTGATCCGCACCCCCGAGGCGGTAAGCGACGACCATGCAGCCGCCCTGCCCATCGCCTATGGCACCGCTTACCGCATGATAGTGACCCGGGGTAAGGTCAAAGCCGGCGAGACAGTGCTGATCCTTGGCGCCACGGGCGGTGTTGGTACCTGCTGCGTACAGCTTGCCAAAGCCGCCGGCGCCACCGTCATCGTCACTGGCAGTGCCCAATGGAAGCTGGACAAGCTCAAGGAATTAGGTGCCGATCATGTAATAGATACTTCGAAAGAAGAAATCGTCGCCGCGACCCATGCCATCGCCAGAAAACCCCGCCTGTGGGTCGGCGGCGGGGTCGATGTAATTATCAATTATATTGGCGGTGAAACCTGGGCTCAGTCCCTGCGCTGCCTGGCGCCCGATGGGCGCATGCTGACCTGTGGCGCTACCGCCGGCTTTAACCCGCCCACCGACATCCGTTATATCTGGACTTACGAGCAGAACATCATTGGCTCCAACGGCTGGACCACGGAAGAGCAGGTGGCTGTTCTGGACATGGTAGCCCGGAAAGAATTAATACCGGTAATCCACGCCGTCCGCCCGCTGGATCAGATCGGTCCGTCCATCCAGGAACTGATGGACCGCGCCATCGTCGGCAAGACGATTATTCGTCCACAAGAATAAGCCGGAATGGATGGGAAAAGGGGCGTGACATGGGACGCAAAATCTTACTTATCACCACAGACCAGCAGCGTCATGATGCCTTGGGCTGCACCGGGGGCACGGTGGCGCGGACGCCGGCGATCGACCGCCTGGCCGCGGATGGCCTGAACTTTCGTCAGGCACGCAACCAGAATACGGTCTGCATGCCTGAACGCGCGACCATTCTGACCGGACAGTATATCCGCACCCACGGTGTCATATCGAACGGCATCCCGTTGCCCGAGAACGCGCCCAATCTAGCGGCCTACCTGAACCGGAACGGGTACCGTACGGCACTGCTGGGCAAGGCCCATTTCGAGCCCGCTTCGCACACCGATTATTTTGAGAACTGGGCCGCCAGCCGGGGCGAGACCGGGCCGCATCGCGGCTTTGACCGGATGGAGTTGTGCGGCCACACCGGGCGCGCCGGGCGGAGCCTGACCCACTATCCGCGCTGGCTGCGTGACGGCTATCCCGGCGAAGTCGATGGCTTTCACGAATATACCACCGGGGGCGGACCCAGCGGGCGTGGGGGCGGTGATACCCGGGCGCCCCAAGTCTGGCATAATCCAATCCCCCGTGGGCATTATCACACGGACTGGACGGCGGACCGCACCACCGCCTTTCTGGATAGCCTGGACCCCGGCGAAGACTGGTTCGTCTGGATGAGCTTTCCCGATCCCCATCATCCCTGGGATCCGCCGCAAGAGGAACTTGAACGCGTGGATTGGCATGATCTGGATTTGCCCGTTGGCTATCCGGGTTCGCCGGAACGGACGGCGAAAATCCTAGCTGGCAAGCCACGCCACTGGCTGGAGTGGTATGAAGGGTGCCGGCAATTTAATTTCGAAGTCCCGGCCACCTTCGTGCCCGCGCAATTGACGCCGGACCAGATCCGCGAGGTCAATGCCATGGTGCATGTAGAGAACGAGTTGATCGACGAGGCCGTGGGCCGGGTCATGCACCGTATCGAAGCGTTGGGCTGGGGTAGGGACACAGATGTTTTCTACACCACGGACCATGGCGAGCTGCAGGGTGATTTCGGCATGTTGTTCAAGGGGCCTTATCATGTGGACGCGCTGATGCGGCTACCGTTTATCTGGCGCCCGGCGCTCAGCGCGGGGATCGCGCCGGCGGAGATTCATGCGCCCGTCGGACATGTCGATCTTGCGCCGACAATCTGCCGCCTGGCCGGCCTGCCGGTGCCCAATTGGATGCAGGGCGCACCCCTGCCTACGCATGAGTCGGACAACCAAGGGCATGAACGTACGATCACCGAATGGCAGGACGGCTTCGCAGGACAGGACATCACCATGCGCACCTTGTACCGCGACGGCTATATCTGCACGGTCTATGAAAAGACCAATTATTACGACAGCGATGACGTGGGCGAACTCTACGATCTATCCGAGGATCCCTTGCAATGGCACAATCTGTGGATTGATCCCGCACGCCAATCGTTGAAATCGGACCTTGTCGCCGACCTCTATGACAACCTGGCCCCCAGCCGGGCCGAGCCCCTGGAAAAAGTCGCCCAGGTGTAATGGGCGCCGGATTTGAAGACTTGCGCCCGTTGTCTGATACAGTGGGTAATGGATCAGTATCTGACAGCGCACAACGGGAGAAACAAAGATGGCCGCGAATATGGGACAAACGGCCCCGGACGATGTCTGGATCGCTAAGCTTGAGGAACCGATCCTAGAGCCGGACCTGGCCATTATTGATCCCCACCACCATCTGTGGTTGCGCAATGGCCATACCTATTTGATGGGGGAGCTTGCCGCCGATCTTGCGAGCGGTCACAACATCACCGCCACGGTCTTTGCCGAATGCCATTCCATGTACCGCCAAGCGGGGCCGGAGGCGGAACGTTCCCTTGGCGAGACGGAGTTCGTGGCCGGCCAGGCGGCCATGAGCGCTAGCGGCCAATTCGGCGCCACGCAGGCCTGCGCGGCCATGTTCGGAAATGTAGACATGACCCTGGGCGCCGCGGTCGAACCTTTGTTGGCGCGGCACCTGGCGGCCTCGGGCGGCCGTTTTCGCGGCATCAGATATTCCACCGGTTGGGACGCTGACGACCGCATTCACAACGTCACCGCCGCCCCCAACATGCTGGCGGAGGGGCCGGTGCGGCAGGCAGTGGCGGTGCTGGCGGCCATGAACCTGACCTTCGATAGCTGGCTCTACCACCCACAGCTCGAGGAGATTGCCGACCTGGCGGATGCCTTCCCCGACCTGACCATCGTCCTTAATCATGTCGGCAGCCCCATCCTTGGCGGCCCCTACCGGGGGCGGGGGGAGGAGGTATTCGCTGACTGGCGTGGCCGCATCCGCCGTCTCGCTGAGCGTCAGAACGTTTACGTCAAACTGGGCGCGTTGCCCATCCGCATGCCCGGCTTTGCGGGCGACCGCAGCCTGCCGCCGGGTTCGGAAGAGGTGGCGGCAGCGTGGCGCCCCTGGATCGAGACCTGCATCGAAGCCTTCGGCGCATCCCGCGCCATGTTCGAATCCAACTTCCCGGTCCAGAAACGCTGGTGCAGTTACCAGATCTGCTGGAACGCCTTTAAACGACTGGCCGCCGGCGCTACGGCGGCGGAAAAACGGGACCTGTTCGCCGGCGCGGCGGCGCGGGCCTATCGGATGGAGGATGCCGACGGAAACCCTTACCTGCTTTAAGGTCGGCGGCCCCCTTGCTTTGGCTATTTCTTCTTTGATTTGCCCAGCATGAGGGCCGGCAGCAAGGCGCAGACGAAGACCACGGCGATGATCATAAAACCGTCCTTGAAGCCCATGGTATTGGCCTGCGCCTCGATCACGCGGCCAAGGAAATGCAGCGATCCCGGACGCAGCAGCTCCTCGGACACGCCGCCATGGGCCAGCAAGTCCGAAACCCGGCCCATGAGTTCCCGGCTGGCGGCGTTGGTGGGCGTTTGCGTCGCGGTCAGTACGCTGGAATGGAACTCCGTGCGCTGTTCCATGAAGACAACCAGCAGGTTCACGCCAAACGCGCCGCCCATCAGGCGGACAAAATTGATCGTGCCCGATCCGTTATTGAGCTTGTCCGGCGGCAGGGCACCGAGCGCGGAGACGTTGATCGCCGGCAACATGATGCTTTGTCCGATGCGCCCGATGATGACGTAGAAAACCAAGGTATAAAAGGCGGTATTAACGTCGGTCAGATGCAGCAATGCCGCACCCAGGGCGAAGAGCAGCAGGCCGACAATCGCCAGGTAATGTGGGGGAAAGGTATCGACCATGCGGCCGGCGATGGGAAAGAACAGCATTACGACGAAACCGGCTGGCGCCGTCACCAGGCCGGCGGCCGTCGGGGTGAAGTTCTGCACGGTCTGGACGAAGACCGGGATAATGTAGGTCGAGGCGAAATTGCCGGCCCCGAAAACAAAACCGAGCGCCGCGGCGGCCGCGAATTGCCGGTAGCGGAAGACCCCAAATTCGAGGATTGGAGCCCTGGAAAGCAGCTGAGAAATGACAAAGGTGGCGGCAAAGGCGATACCGGCCGATCCCAACAGCACGATCTTGTCGGAGCCCCAGCCGTCGCGCTGGCCGTTGGCGATTGCGGTCATGCTGCAGATGATGGCGCCGACGACCAAGCCATACCCGATCCAATCAAATGGCAGGCGGTCGGTGTCCTCGTCGCGCGTCGGCATGAACAGGCTGCCCAGCAGCAGCGCCAGGCCGGCGATAGGCAAGGGAATGAAGAACAAATTCCGCCAGCTCAGAACATCGATTGTGATACCGCCAACCACGGGCCCCATGATCGGAGCCAGCATGATGCCCATTCCATAGATACTCATCGCCAGGCCGCGTTGCTGGGCTGGAAAGACGCGAAAAATAGTCACCATCGCAATCGGCTGCACGATACCGGCAGCTAGGCCCTGCAGGGTCCGGGAGAAGATCAGAACGTCGATATTGGGCGCCCAGGCTCCGATCAATGATCCGATGAAAAACAATATCACCGCGCCGAGATAGCCGCCGCGCGGCCCGAACACCGAAATCACCCAGGCGCCGAGCAGCTGGCTCGCCGTCATCGCGGCGAGAAAGGCCGTCGACATCCATTGCGCTTCGCTTTGACCAACGCCAAAGGTTCCCATGATGGTCGGCACCGCCACGTTCACCATGGTCGACGACAAAATCATCGTCATGGCAGCGGTCATCCCTGTCAGGGTGACGATCCATCGATACGCGGGACCATAGCGCGCGCGCAACGTGTCGATGCTCTCCGTCGCCAATCCAGCCCTTACTTTCTATGTGTGGGCATCTCCAAGATGGTCCGCCCTCAACCTTGATCAGGTTGTATCAGGTTGCATCAGGTTATCATGACGCAGGGATAGATCGCCAAATTATCCCTAGCTTTGAAAACTGTTGATTGCTAGTTCCCGCCGCAGTTCGCGGGTTGCTTTTTCCTTGTAGT
>Ga0209089_10005109_pt1 | contig 10812 bp, 16 predicted proteins | sample ArcticOcean_MG_C_FD_187431 | JGI IMG/M metagenome (GOLD analysis project Ga0209089, IMG submission 187431) | Marine microbial communities from western Arctic Ocean - ArcticOcean_MG_CB2_150 (SPAdes) (version 2) | ecosystem: Environmental > Aquatic > Marine > Oceanic | place: Arctic Ocean: Canada...
GTGAGTTACTCGGGCTTGATTAACCTGTAGTCACGAAGCAAGGGCACATGGGGTTGGGGGTTCGATTCCCCCTAGGAACTGCTTACACAAATAACGAGGCGTCGTTCCACGCCTACAACGCATCAAGAAAATCAATTGCGCAATCAGGCGTCTTCAGGAAGTGGCGTATGATGTGTGGGATGCCGGACCTTTGGTCTAAGCTGGGGGAGGCATAGATAAGGTAACCCCACCGGGGTTGCCTTGTTACTAGGAGAGGCACAGTGTGCCTCTCTTTTACGTACTAGAGGGGAAGGATACAACATGAGTGAGCCATTACCATTATATAGTGGCGCGGTGTCGTGCACCAAATACTAATACGAATACGCTCAATACAGCATATACGAGGAACTTATGAGCGAAACAGTGTTTGAAATCGGTGAAACCGAAAAGAAAAACGAAGTGCGTGCAATAATCACAGCACAGACAACACAGCAGTTAGCATGGCTGGATGAACAAAACGACGGACAGTATCAATACCGCGCAATCACATTGCCGGGCGAACGCTTCTTCTTTGAAGCGGCGTTGGCGGCATCAGTGCCAATTCTTAGTGATAAGGCGCAATTGCACATTGATTGCTATGAAAATAACTACGACACATACGAGCGATTAACCAAGCGGCATTTCCCGCCAAACTGCAGTGTGCATTATGGGCCGTTTGAGACCGCCGGAATTCCGGCTCAGGGGTTTAATCTGGTATGGGCCGACTATTGTTGTGCGCCGCATAACCCGCTGCTGTTTGAGCATCCGCTGACAATGGCAACGCGGTTTGTTGGTCCGACATTGGTGTACTATACGTTCTGCCAGAGAACGCGCCTAGGGATAGCTGGGCTTAAGAATAAACTAGGGCTGACCGATGAATACGTGGCTGCCGATCTCTACGTGCGGGGGATAGAGTCTCTCGATGATGACATAGGCGTTGGAGACCTGATTGAGTCCAAGATTTATGAGGTCGCTGACAGCCAGGGTGTCGACATTGACCTAGTAGCGAGGCTCCGATATCGCGGGGCCGCAACACAAGGGGGCGTCCACGGACCGCCGATGGTTACAGTCGGCTTTCAGGTGGGCAGTGGTGCGGGCTTAAAGATCAAGCCATATGGCTGTTGAGCCAAACAGATTTCGAATACAGACGATACAGTGAAAGCAATAGGAGAGAAAACAGTGAAACATCCAACGTTATACAAGAAGTCAACGAGCACCGGGAAGGTAACGCAGTGGACAGTGAATGTCAAAGGCGACACCATCACCAAAGAGTGGGGTGAAATCGGAGGCACCATCCAAAAAGGCGCTCCGGATGTCATCAAGTCCGGCAAGAACATTGGCCGAGCGAACGAGACAACGCCGGAGCAGCAGGCAGCGGCGGAAGCCAAGGCCATGTGGGAGAAGCATCTCAAGAAGGGCTATGTCAAGACCAAGGCAGATGCGTTGGCCGGTAAGACCGACGACATCATCAGCGGGGGCGTGTTCCCTATGCTGGCTCACCGCTTCGACAAGTACCCGGACAAGATAACGTGGTCTGCGTATGTACAGCCAAAGCTGGACGGACATCGCTGCATCGCGGTGATAGATGATAAGGGTAAGTGCACCCTGTGGTCACGTACCCGTAAGCCGATCACTAGTATGCCGCATATTGCGGCTGAGCTGGAGTCGTTCGGGTTGAAGAGCATCACGCTGGATGGTGAGCTCTACAACCATGAGTACAGGGATAACTTCGAGAAGCTTACCAGCCTGATTCGACCGGCAGATCCTCGTGAGGGGCATGATCTGGTTCAGTTCCACATGTACGACATCGTTAACAGTGAGCCGTACATAAAGCGTAATGCTGCCTTGGAGGCTATTCAGTACAAGAACTTCATATACAGCGGCTATGATGGCGCGTTGCGTGTGGTGGAAACATTGCACTGTGAAGACCCAGAAGCCATGTACGCCGCGTTTGATAGCTTCTTGGCGGCTGGATATGAAGGTGCCATAGTGCGGAACTCAAACGGCGTGTACACAGTGAATAAGCGGTCTTACGATCTGCAGAAGGTAAAGAAGTTCGACGACGCGGAGTTCGAGATCGTTGGCGTAGAGGAAGGGCGTGGCAAGTTGGCCGGCCACGGTATCTTTATCTGTAAGACAGGTGGTGGTACCGACTTTGAGGTGAAGCTGAAGGGTGAGCAGGATGCGTTGAAAGACATTCTTCTCAATCCAGGTAAGTACACGGGTCAGATGTTGACTGTACAGTACTTTGGGCTCACTAAGAAATCAGAGGTCCCCAGGTTCCCTGTGGGGTTGCGGTTACGGCAGGATGTGTGATGCCACGTAAGAAGAAGGATCCACAAATACAAGCTCAGGTGGCGGCGGCTCTCGACGAGATCGAGGCCGCCCAGGCTACCCTGGGAAAGCGAGGTACTGCCGCCTCCGGGCGTGCGTGCCGCAGTTGGATACGTAAGAAAAAGGCAGAGCTGAAAGCGCTCAAGTACAAGGGTAAACTCCCACGTATGCCACGAACAGCGAAGGAGGGTTAAATATGCAAGCTGAGTTACCAATATGCCCAGAGCACGGGCGTGCCTTGAAGGTAGCCAAGACGAAATGGGGATTGAGACACGCATGCCCGGATAGGCTATGCACTGTTGCGTTATGGGACAGATCCACCTCGACTCCTGCTGACCAGGAGACCCGGACGGCGCGACGGGTGACCCACATGCAGTTGGACACGTTATGGCGGCGCGGCTTGTACCATCGAACCACACTATATGCATGCCTGGCCATCGTAATGAAGATGACCAAGGCAGAATGTCACATCGGTAAGATGGACCAAGCGCAGTGCGCCAGGGTGCGGAAGTTCTGTAAGCTCATCAGGGAGTTGAAGTGATATGAGAGACGACTTTGGTAATGACGCGGAGGAGTTCATGGATTTGCGACCACAGCCGCAGAACAAGCAGTTCTCGTCTGCGCTTTGGAATAAGTACATGATGCCGCTTGCCCGTAAGTTGATGAAGCAGCGAAAGGTAGTACGTCTACGGGCTGGTTTTGACAGCTCGAACGGCAAGGCATACCACGTGACGGTTTGGACAGACCGAGCATATGATTACGGGTGTGTGTTTGTTATACGTCCGGTTTCTGGTGGCGTGAAGATGACAGGGCGTGACTTGAAATCGAATGAGTACTTCGAAGGCGATAAATGGGATGACGTAGTCGACGTGGTTAGCAAACTAGAAGTGTCTCCGGACATTATGGCACATGCCCGATGAAGAACTTGCGTGGAGCCTTTAACAAGATTAGATAAGGATAAGCAAAGCGATGAGTGAAGAAAAAAGAATAATCATAAAAGAAGAAATCGTTGGGCAATTCATGGGAGATATTGTCGATAGGTCAAGGGCTCCTTGGTACACGCTGGTTTGGTGGCGATTCAAATGGAAATATGAAGCGGTTGAGTATTGGTGGCGCAAGAAACGCCAGACTTGGCAAACAGGCTTCCCGCATGAACAGGCATGGAACTTTCAGAGTTGGAACGCTAAGATGGTTGTGCCTCGCTTGAAGTACCTCCGAAATAATCTTAACGGTTGCCCTGCTGAGATGTTTGAAAAGGATTACGATCACAACGCCGACTCCGAATTATCCGAGCAGGAGAGAGAATTAGCTATGGACAGGGCTATGCGCAGCTGGGAGAAGACTTTGGATAAGATGATCTGGTCGTTTGAGCATTGGGAAGATTTGACTAGCCCAATTAAGCCTAAAGACTACGACCCAAGGCACAAGAAGACTACCTACAGTGATGGGAGCGTTGGGTACGAGGGCTTGGATGAGAGAAAATGGGATTGGACACCATGCGAAAAACATAGCGAGAGAGTTCAAGAAGGGCTGGACTTGTTTGGTAAATATTATTTGAATTTGTGGGATTGATTTTTGTCCCAAGCACGGGGTTTATTTACGAAAGGACATATGTAATGCATTACTGGGGAGATGAAGGAGTAGACTGGGACGGCATCAACGATGCTGCTGATTTCCTCGACGATTATTTCCGGAAGCGTTGGAAGATCGGTGTTCGGCAGTCGAAGGAGAAGTATGGGACCGTCAGGGTCTACTGCTCTCTGGGCTGGATGAGCCCGCACGACATCACGCATCCCGGTTATTGCTTTAGCCGATACCCAAAGTGGCTTTGGCATCTCAACTGCCGGTGTTACGGCGCTTGGTTCTGGAAACCCATACAGTGGGCATCCACGAAGGTTCATTGCTGGGCCTACAGAAGAGGCTATAAGCTGGCGGTCAAGAAGTGGCCGCATTTGAGCGCCGAGATCCTTTCGGCTGCTGATTTCAGCGACCTCCTGCATAACATCGTAGACTCCAACGTGGATAAATCCGTTATGCCGTTGAATTTTCAGAGGTAGCCGGTTATAACACTGAGAGGTATTTAAGTGTTTGGGCCCGACAGGTTTCGACGGGCAAGTGTAGCTTATAGTTGCGTGTCGTGGTTGATCGGACGGAAGTTCGATTCTCCCCGGGTCCACCATTTATTAACGCGAAGGAGAACGAATGGCTAGTAAGTTTGAGAATAACCCGCTTGTCATACAAGCACGGGATATCGCTACCCGGGCCCATGCGGGTCAAAAGCGATGGGGGTCAAACATTGTACCGTACATCACACACCCCGAGGGCGTAGCCGCCGGCGTAGAATCCCGGCTATACGGGACAGTCCCTGACGACCTTCTGGTCGAAACCATCGCAGCCGCCTGGCTGCACGATACCGTGGAAGACACGGCCATTACCTTTGACAGCTTGATTGAGGCTAAAGTGCCGCCACAGGTAATTGTCATGGTTGACAACCTCACCCTGCGTAAGGGAGAGGAGACTTACTACGACTACATTATACGTGTAGCGGAGGCACAGACCATGGCCCGCTGGATCAAGGCCGAGGATTTAATTCACAACGGGTCGAGCCTGAGTAAGGGTTCGATGCTAGACAAGTACCGGTTCGCGTACGCACGCGTAACTGGTGAAAACCCGCCGTTCTAGGCGTATTAGGAGGTAGCACAATGAAGAAAAAACTATGGACGATGGACCAGGCTGAGTTGCGCCTGGCCATCGAGGCCTACATGTCCCCGTTCCAGAAGACTAAACGCAACCTATGGGCGAGGCTACTCGCTCTGGGCCGTACGATCCGGGATGTGATTATCGATGAAGTAGACATGATCAGGTATCGCTGGAATGAAGCGAAGGTTAAGCGTGACGAAATGGATAGGAGGTAGCACAAATGAAGAATAGGTACATAGAGAGGCGTGACGGCGAGCCCATGAGGACCAGGGATAAGGTGATCTTGGGATTCGGGCTCTTCTGCATCGTGTTTATGGTGGCCCGCCTGGCATCGGACAAGATCGCAGCGCATACCCTAAGCAGCATACCGGCGCCTGCGGAGGCCGTCCGTGACATGGATGATTGGGAGGGAGTAGACGTAGTGGAAGCCACAGGGATGCGAGCATCTTACTACGTCGATAAGGGACTGCCCATCCTGGCGGTTCTGGAGACTGGTGGGGAGCGAGACCCCGACCAGGCAATCGGCGACGGGGGAAAGGCTGTCGGCCGTTACCAGATCCACCCGATCATGGTTCGAGAGGCTAACCGGATCCTCGGCAAGGAAGTATTTACGCTGGAAGATAGAACTGATCGATATGCCTCAGAGCGTATCGCCAGGACATATCTGGCGTATTGGCTCCCACGTCGTTTCGGGGACGACGTCCAACCGCAGCATATGGCGATGCTGTGGAAGGGCGGCCCTAACCCCGAGGTGTGGGGAGCAGGCACCCGTCTGTACGCCGGTAAGTTTCTCGACATGTGGGTCGAGGGTCACCCGGATGGTTAAGTCGGCCCCCACAAAATGTACGAGCAGGACCACCCGCAAGAGGGGTGGTCCTGCCAGGGATCAGCATTGTGTAGCGTGCGTTTTCTTTAGGTATCGTTCACGTACACAGCATCAGTGCGCCTCCAAGAAGGAGGGCACACCTAAATTTGTAAACACGTGGGATGGAGCAGAGTGCCCGCACTGGAAGCAGAAAAAGTAGGAGAATACGTTGAAAAGTAAAGTATATAACATCGATACAGAGCACTGTCATAATACACAGTTAACCTTGGTATTCGCTAAGTATTGTAATGACCGTATAGCACTTGGGCTGCGCGAACCGGGGGATAACGGGCCCTCTTATTTTAAGGCGACCGTCAATATACCTGAGGCAGACGTACCGGAAGGTCATGTGCTGCTTAAGGGCTGGTCTGAGAATGAAGGACTACCCCAGGCTATGGTTAAAGCCGGGATCGTGGAGTTGACAGGGCGACAGGTGCCCACAGGGTTCTGTGTGGCAGAAGAAGCCAAACTACTAGTACATGAAGGGACGACTGATGGCGAAAACTGAAAAAGGGATTAAATTCTCAATCGAACGCAAAGTAAAGGACTGGCTGAGCTCGATTGATGACGACGATGTGCGGTCTGTGGCAGAGGCCAATGTCATCGTGACTGGCGGCTGCATAGTATCCATGTTATTGGACGAGCGTGTCCGTGACTACGATATTTACTTCCGCACTATCGATGCGGCTGAAACCGTAGCCAGCTATTACGTGGATAAGTTCAACGACCAAGCGGTTGTGGTTGTGGTTGACGAGCTGCGTGTTCGTATCATGATTCCATCTGCTGGCGCTGCGGGCGTTGTTCCGGGAGAGGCGGACGATTACTTCGAATCCGCCCCTCTCGTTCAGGAAGCGCGGTTGCAGCGGGGTGCGGATGAGGATGAGGAAAAGCCGAAGTATCGGCCGATATTTATGTCAGAAAATGCGATCACACTTTCTGACAGTATTCAGCTGGTAGTCCGTTTTTACGGGGAGCCCGAGGAGATTCATAAGAACTATGATTACGTGCATTGTACGTGCTACTGGACGCCCAAGGATGGCTTGGTGTGTAGTAATGCCGCTCTGATGGCGATAATGACGAAAGAGCTGATCTACACGGGTTCCTTGTATCCTATCTGCGCAGCAATCCGGATTCGGAAGTTCGTGGCACGGGGCTGGAAGATCAATGCGGGTCAGTTCGTGAAGATCGCTAGCCAGATCCATGACCTGGACCTCACCAGCATAGCGGTGTGGGAAGACCAACTCACTGGCGTCGATACGGTATACTTTCAGCAATTGATTGATATATTGAAGAGCCATTCGTCGGATGGTACGATCGAGAAGTCATATGTTGTGGCACTCATCGATAAGATGTTCTAATTTGCGTAGGCGGCTACCTCCGCATAGAGTTAAAGAGGGCTTTTCCGACGTCGACGTGCCCCGGCTGCTGGCTACTAGCTATTGGCTATTGGCTGCTCTAGCGTCGACGTCACCTTTTTTGAAAAGAGAATTGGAGTGAAGCGGATGAAGAATGTAGTTTACACGTTTCTGGTAGGGGCTTACGACACGCTTAAGGAACCAGAAGTCCGGACGCCGGGTTGGGACTATCTGTGTTTCACGGATAATACAGAGTTGACATCGAATACCTGGGACATCCGTCCGGTGCCTGAGTGGTGCAAGGTTTGTGGGAACCCTAAGAAAACGGCAAGCCTTATTAAGATAGAGCACTATAGCGTGCTTGATAGCTCTTACGACACCGTCATAACCATGGACGCAAGCATGACGATAACTGGCTGCCTGGACGAGTTTGTGGCTGGTCTTGGGTTTGATGGGTACGATTTCATGGCCCTTGAACGTGAGCAACGAAACTGCGTGTACAAGGAAGCGCAGGACGTATTGCAAATGAGATTCGAATATGCGGATGTAGTTACCACGCAAATGGAGAGATATCGGGAAGAAGGCTACCCGAAAAATAATGGGATGTGGTTATCTGGGTTGACGGTGAGGCGGAACGGAAGTTCCAGTTTGCGTAAAGCCTGTCAAATCTGGTCCCACGAGTACGCCAATGGTGCACGCCGGGATCAGTTGAGTTTCAACTACGCCTTTTGGAAAAGCGCGTCGCTCGGTCACCCTGTCCAGTTCAAAGCCCTGCCCGGGTATCGGCGTGACGTAGTTTTACCGGCTGGTTCGGACCGAGGAAGTATGCGGTGCACGTTTCAAACCTCACCGCATCGGAAATCACATTGGAAAGTGGATAAATGATCCCTCTGATTTTATGGTACACGTCATCACAGTGCATCACGGCGCGGCTGCCTGGATTCCTATACAGTTAGCTTATCTTAAGCGAAACATAGCCGAACCATTTCATGTCCATACGTGTTGTACGGGCGGGCTGCGTAGTACAGCTGAACTTGAGTCAATGGGCACAGTATACCCGTGGGATGCGACACCGAAAGGAGGTTGCAGTTACGACCATGCAATGAAGCTGGATTACATGGCAAACCAAGTATGCGCTGACGGTAATGCTGATGATCTGGTTATGTTTATAGACTCGGACACACTGGTGCTGCCGGGAGTTATGGATACGGCACGTGAGTATCTTGATAGGTTTCAGCTGGTCGCTGCTCGGAGAAGTGAACGTAACTGCAGGTTAGCGCACCCGCTATTTTGTGTAACGACAGCGCGGGTATGGCGTGAGCTGCCCGGAACGTGGACACCGGGACCTTACAGGACGCCTGATAGCCGTATAATAGATGATACGGGATCCCGGTTGTTACAGCGTATGGATGGAGCTAAGACCGCGTGGCACGCTTTTACAAGAAGCAACAAAGTGGAACTAACAAAGACCGGACACTTCGGAATTTATGGTGATATCGTTTATCATCATCAGGCAGGATCACGGCCAACAACCGGGACGAGAGCGAATCAGCCGGCAAAACGAATAGAGCCGCAAGTGTTTAAATTACTCCAAACACATGTGGATTTCTATAAGCTATTTATCGAAGGCAAATATTTAGATCAAATCAATCAGTAATCGGTTGACGCAGCGTGCCGGGTGTGCTTCTATGCTGTCGTTATGAGCCTGGTAAGTGGATTCAGGTTTCCTTCTAAGGGCGCCCGGTGAAAGCTGGTCGCCCTTCTTTTTTACGTACAAACTACTGATTATATTAGTGTGTAAGTAACTTGTATTATGCGACTTAGGTAATTTATATGAAAGTGAGGCATGGACAACGACACAAACATTATGGTTATGGGCGACGTACATATGGACTTCCGCACCATGAACAAGTTACTCAGCAGGAAGAAGCCGGATATGGTGCTTCAGGTTGGAGATTTTGGTTACTGGCCTAGGACCAAGCCGGAGAATATATACAGGCGAAACAACCCGAAGTATCCCAAGAAGTTACCAGTACCGCGGACCCAATGCCCGGTGTACTGGGTTGATGGCAACCACGAGGACCATGACTCGCTGGATGGGCGTACGACCGACGAGCTGTGGCCCGGTGTGTTCTACATGCCGCGGGGCAGTCATATGTTGCTACCGGACGGTCGCCGGGTTCTTTTTATCGGCGGCGCGGCTAGCCACGACAAGGCATTGCGTACGCCTGGCTGGGACTGGTTCGAGCAAGAGCAGATTACCCAGCGAGACCTGGATAACATTGATTTTAATTTGAAATATGACATTGTGATCAGTCACACCACGCCCACAGTGTTCGGGCTGCGGGAACTATTGGGTTTAGATCGGCAATGTGATAGCAGCGATTCGTCGGAGCACGCCCTAGATGTTGTGTATGAGGCGATACGTCCGAAGTTATGGTACTTGGGGCATTGGCACAGTCGCAGAACCGGTTACATTGATGATACAAGGTGGCAGTTGCTCGACCACAGTGCGGGGAAGAACCAGTGGTGGATGTGGTTACCTAAGTAATAGTAGAAAATAAGGAGATTCAATGTTTGGATGGATAATACCCACGATAATAGTAGTTATCATTGTGGTGGCATCAGTATGTGTGTGGATAATGAGTCAGTTTAGGCGGCGCTGAAAGCTATACGACGCCGCGTGACAAACGGTATGCTTGGTGTTAGCCTGTTAGGTGATACCCGCGTATTAAGGAGCCCGCTTATGTCTGCCAGGAAAACAGATGATATCGATAAGTTTTTCGAGTACGGCATTGATGTAAACACAAGGACTCTTTTCATGGGGAGTATGGAAACGGATATGGATGGCGACGAATCCGGTACTGATGCCAGCATGGCGGAGTATGTTATTAAGGGGCTTCATATTTTGGATAATTATTCCAAGAGCGAGGATAAGCCCATCACTATTCTAATGAACAACCTAGGCGGTTACGTCACGCATGGTATGGCCATATATGACGCAATTAGGGCCTGTCAGAATCATGTTACTATCGTTGTACTGGGGCAGGCTATGTCCATGGGTGGTATCATTCTGCAGGCAGCAGATAAGCGAGTAATGGCGCCCAACGCTAAGCTGATGATTCATTACGGTTATGACGGGTTCGCTGGTCACGGTCCCACTGCCTACAAGCATGCTGAAAACAGTAAGAAGTATGATATGTGGATGGAAGACATGCTGTGGGCTAAAATAAAAGAACAGAAGCCCAAATTTACCAAGAGAAAACTTAAAGAGTGGCTAATGGCCGACACATTCTTTAATGCCACTGAAGCCGTAGAGTACGGCCTGGCAGATACCGAATCTAAGCAGTGGGTGTCTTAATAGCAGACTTTAAGAACCCGATCATCTTATCGCCGTGCGTTTTGAGTAAGGGCTGCATGTAACTGTCTGGATCTGATTTCTCGATAGCCCGGATAAAGAATTCAGGATCAGTCTTACAGTCAACAAAGTGAGAATGGATAAAGAAAACAAACGATTCCAATTCTGGGCATGAAATGATT
>Ga0209089_10005111_pt1 | contig 10810 bp, 10 predicted proteins | sample ArcticOcean_MG_C_FD_187431 | JGI IMG/M metagenome (GOLD analysis project Ga0209089, IMG submission 187431) | Marine microbial communities from western Arctic Ocean - ArcticOcean_MG_CB2_150 (SPAdes) (version 2) | ecosystem: Environmental > Aquatic > Marine > Oceanic | place: Arctic Ocean: Canada...
ATCAAGGATCATTTTACACCAAATCAGGAATTTTTGAGAAATTTTCATAAAAATACAAGATTTAGAACGGATTTAGAGAAATTTCATTCTATGCTAAATAAATCAAAAATATTTTGGGTTAATCAACCAAATCCAAGTGGGTTTGGTGATGCAGTGAAACATGCAGGTTCATTTGTAGGAAATGATGATTTCTTAGTTACAGCTGGAGATACACTCTTGCCAACAGGAGATAAAATTATTAAAAAATTGCTGAATTCAAAACTGCAAGGAAAAAATGATGCAATAATATTACTAAAGAAAGTATCAAATCCAAAAAGATTTGGTGTTGCAGTAATTAAGGAAGAAAAACATAAAATAAAAGTAATCAATGTTGAGGAAAAACCAAAGAAACCTAAATCAAATTTATCAATAGTTGCATTATACAGATTTAGACCATCAATTATCAAAGCATTAAATGAAATAAAACCTAACAAAACAGAATTACAACTAACTAGTGGTATTCAAAAATTAATTGATTGGGGAGGAAATGTTTCAGCTATAATTCTTGATGAAAAAGATCAGGTGATAGATATAGGTACTGCTGATTCATATCTTGAGACAATTATTAGATATAAGGCGATTTAAATTAATTATTAGTGATTGAGGAATTAATAGAAAATCCTCCCATAATTTTCATAAAAATAAATCCAACTATGACACCATACCATCTAGTGAAAATTCGGATAAAGATAACTAATGTTAATGCTAAAGATAATTCAATTCCCTGATAAGAGAAGAATCCTGCTAAGCTTCCTTCAACAACACCAATCCCCATAGGTAAAAATGATACTACACCTATGATTATTGAAGTAGTATAAGTTGTAGCAAGTTGTAAGAATTCAAAATTTTTAATATCAAAGGAGAGAAAAACAATATACACTACCAAAGATTCTATTAACCAAAAACTAATTGAAAGTAAAGAGGAAATAACAAAAACTTTACCTCTTGTTGATTTTTTTAATATAATATATGAATCAAATAATGAGGGAGTATATTTTTTGAGAAACTTATTTTTTGAAATCAAATTAATAAAATTTTTAAATAATTTTTCAGAAGATAGTAAAATTACTGAAAATGAAAGTAGACCCCCTGTGAAAAAAACTACGTATATACTGAAATCAAAATAAAATAATCCTAAAAGAGAAATAAATAAAATTCCAAGAAGATTATAAAATTGTTCAGCTAAAATTATAGCTATAGTTTTTTTTCTAGGTGTACCATATTTAGTATGAAGTAATTGTGCTTTGATTAATTCACCAACTTTACCAGGAGTTGCAGACATTGCAAACCCAGTCATATAAATTTTGAAATTTTCTTTTTTAGGGATTATAATTTGTGAATTTTTCAGTAAAATGTGCCATCTAAAAAAAAGTACGAACCAACTTAATGGAGCTAATAATAAAATATATGGTAAAAATTGGATATCCATCTCCAGAATTTTACTAGATATTACATTTAGATCAGAAATAATTAAAAAAGTAATATACAGAACTATGCCTATAACTATTAAGAGATAGAACCTATTATCAAATTTCATGATATTCTAATCACATAAAAGATAGGAAAATAAGTTTATCATTATTTTTTCATAATATAAAAAGTAATGATACCATTAAAGACATTAAAAACTTAGGATTATGCAATTAATTGTATTACTACGTTTTTTTCAAAATTATACGAATTTCATAACCATCATTATTTTTTGTTATTTTTAATGGCCAATATGGCCAAATTTTTTTATTAATAAAAGAAAATTTATTCTTTTCAAGTCTTGAATGGATTCTTTGTTTATTGAGATCTTTAATTGAACTCATTGAATCAAGTTCTTCAATTTTATAATTCATTTTTGAAAAAAGTTTTTTTAGAGAATTTTTACTGAAATGCCATAAATGATCGGGATTATCAATAGAGTCCTTAAGAGAATCAGGATTGTCACAGTCAGGAACAGCAATAATGATTAGACCTTTATTTTTTAGAAACTTATCACAATATTCTATTAAATTTTTTGGGTTGGATATATGTTCAACAACATGATATAACCAAATTACATCAAATTTATTTTGAAAGTTTTGATCCTCAACAAATCCATTAATACAATTTCCATCAATTAATTTTTTATTAATTAATAATGTATTTCTTTTATCAGGTTCAATTCCAGTTATATCATAACCATGTTTATCAAACATGATCATATGAACACCTGTTCCAACTCCAATTTCTAAAATCTTTTGATTTTTTAATATATATTTTTTAGAGTATTCAAACATAGAACTCCAATTAAGAGCAAAATGTTTCCCTTGTTCATCGGTAAAATTTGAATCATGCATTTTTTGTAAATCATAATTTGCATCATCCCAAAAATCCCCTTCTTGATATCTATTCCTTAATTGATTATTAGAAATTGGCTCTTGTTGAATGAAAGTTAATGAACAGGATTTACAATATAATACAGGTAGTTTGTTAGAATTTAATCCATATTTGTTAATTTTCTCTTCCCCACAGGCCATACACATCAATTTATTCATCACCAAAATTCAACAGAGCGATATTATAGATTAATCGTTCTGCACTTATATGATAAATTAACTTGTAAAAATTTTACTAATTGAAACTGTTCCATCATATTCTGTAACTAAAAGGGAGCCAGTATAGCAATTTACTACAAAATCACCCGAGGAAAAAATTTCTACAATTTGTCCAACTTTATTCTGATCATAAGTAATTTTATTGTCAAAAGGTTGTGCTTTCCAAATTTTAATTTTTTTATTATCTAAATAACTAAATGCACCAGGATAAGGCTTCGTAATGGCTCTAATGAAATCATAAAGTTTCTCAGAAGTCTGATTCCAATTAATCAAACCATCATCAGGTGTTCTTTTTGGATAAAAAGTAGGTTCTCCTGTTTGTGGAATTCTCTTAAATTCATTTTTTATAATTTTTGGTATTAATTCCAGCAATTTTCGTTTTTGAACAACAGATATTTTGTAATAAACGGTTCTGCAAGTATCCCATTTATTGATATCAAATGTTTGAAAATCTAGAATATCACCATCATCAATTCCAGGTGTCATTAGAAATAATTGTAAAATATATCTATTTTTTCCTTCAATTAATGACCAATTAACCGGAGAGCGCCCTCGTCCTTTTGGAAGCATTTCAGAACTTCCATGAACACCTATTCCCCCAATTTTTAATGTTGAAAGAATATTATCAGGAATCAATCTTTGCCAACCACCTAAAATCAATAGATCAAAAGAATTATGTTGGAAAAAATCTAAATCTTCTTTTTGGTTTAATGAATAAGATTCAGGATAATAAATTGGAATATTATATTTTTTTGATAGTTTTTCAAAAGAACAATATCCAGATACATTCCATTTTTTTGCTTGTTCTTCATCAAGTGATACAATATAGTCTATAGTAATATTTTGTTCAATTAAAAATTCTAAAGTTTCAACTCCAGTTTCCGTACAACCACATATTACAATTTTTGAATCCATTTACAGAATTAATGAATTTCTTTGTATTAAAAATTTAGATAAATAATCTATGAATATGAAATGCTTCTGCATAATCCAAACCTATTTCATTACCACGAATTCGCGATAATGCTGTAAGACTATCTTTTCCTCTTTGACCTTCTCGCATTTGAGTTTGATAGATGTTCAATGTATCTATTTTATTTTTTATATTTTCTTCATCTAAATTAAGATAAAAATTTGGGAAAAATCGGCCAAATTCAGATGAAGCAGACCAAAAATAATATTCTGGAGACTCGTAAGAAATTACAATAGAGGGCATATGAGATGTTTTTTGTGGATGAGGTCTAAGGGCAGAAATAGCTACTTGATATGTTTTAACATGATCTTGATGTGTTGAAAAAATAGTTGGAATAGCAACAATACTAGGTTTTAATTTAGATATGGACAATTTACTTTTTGATTCTATTATTTCAATAAGATCTTGTTGTGACATTGTATCTATATGATTTATTTCATCTTCAAAGAATGCAACATCATAATCATCAATTTCCATTTTTTTGGATACCTGTTCAAGTTCTTTTTTCCATTGTTCTTTGGTAATTTTAGTACCTTCTATTTTTTTATATCCACCCATAGATAAAATTAAAACGTAAACTTTTCCTCCATTTTCCTTAATTTTTTTTATTAATCCATAACATCCCAATACCTCATCATCAGCATGTGGTGCAATCACTAGTAATGTTTCTTTCTTAAAATCCATAACAATACTAAAATTTAGAAGTATTTAACAGAATGGAAAATAATCAAATAATTATAACTAAATTAAAAAATAAAGAATATTAGTAAAAGAAATTTTTAATGAGTAAATTGGTAATCAAAGTTTTAGCAATAGGTGATTTGTCAAATAATATTGTAATGTTTAAGAAATTTGCTAAATCAAATATACATTTAATTAATTTTCCATGGGACGGACCAAGTAAAATAATTGATATCAAAAAAGATGTTGAATTCTTTAAAAGTGCAAAAGTTAAAGAGAATTTAAAAAGAATTAATGAGATTAAGAATGATTTTGATATCTGTATAGCTATGTCATCAACTGGATTATTGATGTCTTATCTAGCTGATCTAAATTATATTGCATATTTCTGTGGTCACGATATAAGATCACCACCGTTTGTAAAAAATATGCATGATCCTTTATCAACAGATAAACCAATTTATGAATTCAATTCTTGGGAAAGAAATTATTATAAAAGAGCATACGATAATGCAATTGCAGCAGTTGTTACTGATGATGAATTGTTAGAATATTTAAAAAAATACAGAAATGATTATACAAGAATTACAGGTTATATTGTAGATACAACAATTTTTAATCCGGAAATAAAACCTATTGAAAGAAAAAAGGAAAAATTCACATTTCTTAGTCCTGCAAGAATGGGATTACAAAAAGGAACAGAAAAAATTTGGGAGGCTCTTGATCTTTGTAAATCGGATTTTGAAGTGATCCAAATAAAATGGTATGATAATAGAAATTCTGATGAAGAAAAAATTGCACAAAAGTGGATCGATAATCCTCCGAAACAAGTCAAATTTGTTCCTATAATGCCTAGAGAGGAATTGGGGAAATACATGGTGTTTGCAGATGCAATATTAGGTCAAGTGAGTGGGATACAAGCTGATGTTGATCGCTCAGGGGCTTTATGTAAAAAAGCTGTTATACATTATGCCAACCCAGATAGAATGTATATTGTAAATGATAAAATAATTTCATCACCATTTTTGCCACATTCAAATGATCCAAAAGTAATTGCAGAAACAATTGATAGAGTTGTAACTGATAAAGAATTTAGAGAGAAGTTAGCAGAAAAAGAATATCAATTTGTTATGAATCTTTCAGAACCAAATATGATTGTAAAACAATGGGATGAGTTATTTGAAAAAATGAATAAAAAGTATCATGGTGCAGTTAAAGGTACTTCAGAATTTAGATTAACATTAAGAGTTATTGGTTACTTAATAGCAAATAGATTGCACCGTAAGAAAATTAAAAGAATTTTTAATATTTAGTCATCAAATGTGTTTTTCTTTCGTGGATCACCAACGCTACCACCTTTAATGAGAGTATCCATTTTTTTTTGTAATTCTTTTAATTCTTTTAATTCATCATCAGTTAATTTTTCATTTTGGTTAGATTTAATTAAAAATTCTGAAAGTTTCATAAAAAATGGCCATTGAACATCTCTCAACCAACCAGGGGCGGCTTTATAAAAATAAGGATTTGATTCGGTTACAACTTCAGCTTCAGAGCCATAAGCATTAGTTCTTCTAAAATGTACATATCCAACAAATACCAATATTGGAATTCCAAGTAAGATCAATGATCCAACATAACTTACAAAACTTGGAAATAATTCTTTAAGAATTGGAAATTCTTCAATGGCCAAAAAATAAGTAACGGTCAAAGTATTAACAACTGTAAAAATCAAAGCAAAATACGTGGTCCAACCAACTCTAAGATAATACCAAGATCTGAATCCAATATTTTTTCTCACAATTTAAATTAAATTTACACATATATCAAGTTGACTTATAAATTATGATTAGTTTTTTCTAATCTAAGTATAATTTAAACAGAAATAATCATAAATTTAATAGGTTATACTTTTTAAAAAAAATATAAATGAAATTACTAATAGGCGCATCACCATCAAAAATATTCCATTTAAATGAATTTGCAGGTGAATTAAAAAAGCGAAATATTGAATGTAAAGTAGTTATTGATACAGATGTTTATGCAGGATTTCCAAGTAGAAATATTTCTAATTGGTTTGATTCTGGTAAGAAGTTAAAAAAATTATTAGATGATTTTCAACCGGATGCAGTATTTGTAGATCGCCAAACAAATTTTGGGTTAAAAATTGCAGAACAAAAAATTCCACTCTTAGTTCATTTAAGAGGGGATTTTTGGAGTGAAATCGAAATGGCAAAAAATACATTATACAAGTATCCTCCAAAAAGAACCATCATATCAGTAAAAGAAAAAATTGCATCAAAGTGTTTTGAAAAATCTACACTCATTCTTCCTATTTGTAAATATTTGGAAGAAATTGTCAATAAAAAATTTCCTAAAAATCAAACTAATGTTCTATATCAGGGAATTAATCCCAATAATTGGTACCAAGATGATGGAATGAAGCTAAAACATCCTTGTGTGGGATTACTACAAAGTGCAAATATTTGGGGTAAAGCAGAACAAATGTTAATTTTAAAAAAATTAATGAAAAAAATGCCAGATGTTACATTTTATTGGGCAGGTGATGGACCATACCGAGATAAAATATTACCAGAACTTTCAAAATATAATAATTTTAAGTGGTTAGGTCCACTAAAATATCCAAATGAAGTTAGAAAATATCTTTCTGAAATTGATGTGTATAGTCTCTTAACAGGTATTGACATGTCTCCTTTAACATTGCAAGAAGCACAATTGATGGAAAAACCAGTAATAGCAACAAATGTAGGGGGAGTTCCAGAACTAATACAAAATGAAAAAACAGGGTTTTTGGTTGAACCAAATGAAACTTCAAAATTAGAAGAATGTTTAACAGTATTAATTGAAGATGAAAAGAAAAGAAAAGTTATGGGTAAAAATGGGCGAGAATTCATCAAAGAGAAATTCAGTTGGGAAGTAATTACAAAACAATTTGCAGACGTTATGAAAAATAATATTTAGTAGTGCCTACACATTTAATTTTTCATAACTTTTCATATCTTTTGAGATAAAAATTCTAAACCATATTTCAAATGCCAATAATCCTAAAAACTTGTTCACTATTTCGGGTTTTGGTTCTTTTTCATGAATATGCTTTTTTATCCAATCAGAATTTATCCAGCCTTCCTTAACAATTTGTCCATCAACCAAAAATAAATTACATAATTTTTGACCATAAGATTTCCAAAGATTAACAGTATTAATTGAAAATCCTTGTTTTTTAGTAGTTACCAAATCCAATATCCCATATTTTTTTAAAATTTGTCTAAGTAATAATTTTCCATTATTTGTTGTTGAATTATATTTTTGTTGAATTGGAATATGAGTAGCAAATGATATTAGTTCATCAGACAAAATAGGTGCTAAATAATCTAAATTAAAATGATTATGAAATTTATTGTATATGGGAGACATATTGTAAAGCAATTTTCCATTAAAATCAGCTAAAAATACTTGATTTAGTGGTTCTAATGGATTATCAAAATAAGGTTTAAGATGTAAGAAAATATCATCCCACAAAAAATTTGGTTTTGTACCAAATACATTTGCTTGATCAGATACCCAATCTCTTTCATGACAAGCAATATATGATTTAATTTTTTCAAAAGGTGTGGAATTTCTAGAAACTAAAGAATTAAATTTTTGATATCTAAATGTATAACCTCCAAACAATTCATCACCACCATCACCAGAAATTAGAAGATTTCCTAAAGATTTAGCTGATTTAGCAACTTCATACCAATGTAAATCCCAGAATGGTGCACCCACAATAGAAATTGCTTCAGGTAAATTTTCTAAAAAATTTTCAATTTTTATTACATGGTGATTGGTTTGAAATTTTTCAGCAAGTTTTTTGGCTTGAGGAGATTCATCAAAACTTTCAGAAAAAGATATCGATATAGAATCAATATCTATATCAGGGTAAAGATTTCTAAGCAATGTCAAAACTAACGTTGAATCAATACCAGAACTTAAAGAAATAACAGGTTTTTGTTTAAGTGGTTTTTCATATTTTTTGAAAGTATTTTCTATTGTATTTTCAATAACATCCAAATAATTAGAAGATTTTTTTTCTTGAAAATTTTCCCATCTTTGTTTAGGTAAAAGTGGTTCAAAAGAAGGATCATATCTAAGTGTAAGTATATTCTTCAAAGAATCAGAATTAACTTCCATTTCTTACGATTAGAAAACGTGTTATTTAATTTTGTGTGATTTAGACTAATACTTAAAGTGAGGCTAAAAATATTAAAATTAATGAAATATGTTGTAACTGGTGGAGCAGGATTCATAGGAAAAAATATTGTAAAATTATTGATTAGACAAAATCATGAAGTAGAAGTTGTTGATAATTTACATAGTGGAAAAATATCAAATTTAGAAGAAATTAAAGATCAAATCAAATTTCATGATTGTAATATTCTAGATTTTAAAAAAATGGAGGAAATTTGTAAAGATGTTGACGGGGTTTTTCATCAAGCGGCATTAACAGTGGTTCAAGAATCATACACCAAAAAAGAAGAGTATTACAGAGTAAATGTCAAAGGTACTGAAAATATTTTTAGTCTAGCAAAAAAATATAATTTTAAAGTGGTTTTTGCAAGTTCATCTAGCATTTATGGAAATACAAATAGTATTCCAATTAAAGAGAATTTTGATAGAAATCCAATAAATCCATATGGTCAAACAAAATTAGAAGATGAGTATTTAGCTGAGAAATTTTGGGGTATGGGAGTAAATATCATAGGCTTAAGATATTTCAATGTGTTTGGAAAAGATCAAAATATTTCATATGCAGGTGTAATTACAAAATTTTTAGAACGGATTTTAAAAAATGAGCCACCTCAAATATTTGGTATTGGAAATCAAATCAGAGATTTTGTTTTTGTTGAAGATGTTGCTCAAGCCAATATTGATGGAATGAAAAATGATATCAAAAAAGGATTTTTCAATGTAGGATCAGGAACTATAATTTCCATAAAAGAAATTGCAGAGTACATGTTAAAAATAACTAAAAATAACATAAAACCAATGTATTTAGATTCTCTAGAAGGTGATATTCTCCAAAGTCAGGCTGATATTCAGAGTATAAAAAATGAATTAAATTGGATACCAAAAAAAGGATTAAAAAACTGGTTGGATGAAACAATTCCACAACTAAAAAGGTAAAAAAATTGAATCGATTATTAGTTGGATTAGTAATTGTTTTGGTTTGTTCAATAATTGCAAATGTTTTAGTATTTTCATTCTACTTTGATAAATATTCAACTTCTGAATTATTTGAAAGATTTCTAAATAAAAATATAGAGAAAGAACTACAACTACCAAAAATCCCTGATTTTTATGAAGAAAATATTCTTTTACTGAATTTTGAAAAAAATGTTAAAGATAAAGAGGATTTTGTGGAATGGAAATCATTAATTTATAAAAAATTTATTGAAATTTATGATTTTAAAAATATAGATAAACCTACATTAAAAAATGTAAAAGTAGAATCAACTAAAAATATAGATTCAAATATTTTAACTAAATTTTCAGCTAAAGCATTTGATGGTGATGAGATAATTTTTTATGAATTAAAACCAAATTATCAATTTGAATCACTTCAAACAGTCTTTATCATACCAGGAAGTGGAAATCAAGGTGCAGCAGATGTTTTAGGTTTAGATACGAAGTATAAAGATTATTTTTATCATAAAAATATTGGACAAAAATTAGTCAACGAAGGATATGTAGTATATGTAATTGAAAATCGAGGATGGGGTGAAAGAACAATTGATGCAGGTTTACATTGCGATGAACTTAACGTATATTGTTCTGGTAATGTTTTATCAAGACATTTATCTAATAGTGGAAAAGATCTTTTTACATTACAAGTCAGTGATTCTCTCCAAGTGTTTGATTTTATTAAAAACAAAAAATATGTGGATTCGGATAACATAGCAGTGATGGGATTATCATTAGGAGGAGGAATTGTTCAGGGTATGGGAATAATTCAATCGGATATTAAGAGCATAGTGATTGCAAGTGGTTTGGTTAGTTATGATAAAGCAGGTGGAACTGGAATCACTCCAGGTATGTTAGAATTTTTTGATTTTCCAGATTTAGTAGCAAGTTTGGCACCAAAACCCATTTATCTTTCGTGGGGAGAATATGAAAAATCAAATTTTAGATTTGAAGTTGAAACATCATATTCTGTAAATATTGTTAAAAAAGCATATTCTATAATGAATGCTGAACAAAATATTGTAGTAATTTTTCACAATGATGAATTTAATCAAGGACACACATTTGATGTAAATTCAATTATTAGATTTTTAAATGATACAATAGGTGAACCGAGAATATAAAATTATAATGAATAATTGGAAAGAAATTCAAAATAGATATTAGAACAATATTAAAAATATTTTAAGAATTAAGTAAATTTGTATAAAAATCAATATATTTTGGAAGCACCTTTTTCCAAGTTAGATTATTAATAATAAAATTATATCCGGCATTACCAATTGAAATA
>Ga0209089_10005114_pt1 | contig 10808 bp, 8 predicted proteins | sample ArcticOcean_MG_C_FD_187431 | JGI IMG/M metagenome (GOLD analysis project Ga0209089, IMG submission 187431) | Marine microbial communities from western Arctic Ocean - ArcticOcean_MG_CB2_150 (SPAdes) (version 2) | ecosystem: Environmental > Aquatic > Marine > Oceanic | place: Arctic Ocean: Canada...
ATTTTGATACACTTTTTCTATCTCTTCAATATACGAATTGATTTCTTTAAGCATTTTTAATTTTTCTTTATCTTCTTTGAATTTATTTCTTAATGTATCAATTTCCGAATATGTTCTGGGTATAGTATTCCATTTTTCTTTATTTGTACTTAAAACTCTTGCTGCGATTTCTTTATGCATTGAGTCATATTCTTCTTTTGGAAGAGATTCTGGACTTTCTTCGTAAAGAATTTTCTTTCCAAAATATCTTAATCTTTCGTCTTTAAATTTTTGTAATACTAAAAACTTTTCTTTCCAATCTGCTTTGTGGAAAGAAGGCATAATTGCATTATCTTCTTTTGTAGTAAACTTTTTATAAATAGACTCTTCAGCATAAACTTCTTCTTGAGAGTCAAAATCCTGTTTTTCTCTGGCTTCGTCATCCAAGATATTAATAACCTTATTTATAAAATCTTTATTGCTTCTAATTAACTTAGCTCTTTCTTGTAACTTTGGTAATCCAATTTCTTTATAGCTATCAAAATTAATTGCATAGCTAGCATTCATTATTATTGGATGTTTTTTGTGTTTTATAGTTCTAATTACCTTAGGTGTTTTCTTAAATTCTTTTTTTAATTCTGCTGCAGAAAGATTAAAATAATATTTTGGGTCTGCTTTAAGATCAAAGCACATTGGATATCCCCACTGTGGGTGTTCGCATACAAAAGTTAAAACAAAAGGAAATGATTTTCCGTAATAAAAAAAATCACTACAAAATGTTAATTCCTTTTTTATAAGTTCAAGCGTTTTATCTTTATTAGTTGTCATTAAACTAGCTTTCCATACATTAGGTGCATTTTTTCGCAATATTTTTGCAATTTCGACTGTTGCCAAAACATCTGCTATGGCAGAATGAGCATCATTGTGTTTTATCCCATTCATAGGTGCTAGTTTATCTAATTTAAAAACTGGATTATTTTTTGCACTAATAGGAGTCTTAATACAGCCTGGGTAATATAGGTGTGAAGCTCTAGCTAAACTAAATAAGTCTGCTCTTTCATTTCCATTTGTTACTGTTAAATATGGATAATCAAGATTTTTAAATAATGTTCGTCTTAAAAATTCTTCATCAAAATTTATAGAATTATAACCAATAAAAATAGAATTCTTCCATCGATTAAATTTTTCCATCATTTGCCTTATCATTTGATAGTGAGATAAATTTGTTTCTTTTAATATTTTTGGAGAAGATTTGTTAACTATTAAAGCCATTGCTTCAGGAATAATACCTGGGCTCAATTTACAACGCCCTTCATATCTGTCTAATTCTTGAAAATTGTCATTAACTAAAACTGCTGCAGCTTGAATTATTTGACCATAAGAAACGTTTGAAGAACATGTTTCGAAATCATAAAAAACTAAATTTGCCATTAGATGGTATTACTTATTCAATACTTTTATTTTGTCAATGTCTTCTTTCATTGCTTTTTCAACTTGCTCGGGATCTTTAACGTTTTCTAAAGTTCTCATTATAGATCTTGCATCTCTACCAAAATCATCTGTTACCTTCATAGTTTCTTCTAATTTTTTTCTTAATGTTAAAATTCCATCAAAATGTTTAGAAAATCTTATAGTGATACTTTTTAAATCATCATGTATTTGTGTTGCATGCTTTTGAACCTTTAAAGTATGAAAACCCATATGAAAAGCTTGCAGAATTGCGCATAATGTATTCGGCCCAGCAACAGTAATTTTGTATTTTGTTCTTAATTCCTGCATTAATAATTCTTTAGTTTTGGGGTCTCTATAGCTTGAAAGTTCAGCATATAAACCCTCAGTAGGAGCATAAATTATTGCAAAGTCTGTTGTCTTAGGCGGCATTATATATTTTTCAAAAACTTTTTTAGCTTTCGTTCTGAATGCTGACGCCAAATCATTCCTCGCATGCGCTAGCGCATCTTTATTTTTAGCTTGGTAAGCCTCATCTATAGCTTTGTATTTTTCAATAGGCCAGTGACTATCAATAGGGCACAGTACATCTTCTAATTTTACCGCAAATTCAACCACATCTCTCGTCTCGTCAGGTTTCATCTTAACGTTTGCAATATATTGTGCTGATGGCAATAAATCCTTTAATAAAGCGGCCAAAGAAAATTCTGCAAGACCACCATATTGTTTTACGCCGGCTAAAATTCTACTAAAGCTATCTTGACTTTTGTTAATAGCTTCAACTTGTTGATTAAAAGCTCCAACTTTTTCATCAACTTTGGTGAGTGCTTGTGTCATGTCACGAGTTACATCTTTTGATAAAGAATTAAATGAAGTCGACATCGTATTCATTGAATTGTTTAATGATTCTTTTAATCTTCCTAATTCTTCATTATTTTTATCTTTATTTTTATTTAGTAAAAGATAAATAACAACACATAAAAGTAATAAAACTATATATAAAATTGATTCTTGCATATTTTAATAAGATAAACCTACTGCATCGTAATTTCTAGTCTAAAAACGATTTTAATTTTTCTCTTTATTTTTTTTCTTTCTTTCCCTATCAATATGAGCAGTCATTACATCCACAAGATAATCAGAATAAGTGAATATTTCTTTTGTTTCAAAAGATTTAGTTTCATGTTTTTCAGGATTAGCTTTGTTTTCAACAACAATTTTTCCTTTTTTTACATCTGAGTCTTCTAAATATATTAAAATTAACCAATCATCATCTGAACTATCATCATATCTTATAAAACATAAATTTTCTTCATACCTTTTATCTATAACTCGAAGTATACTTTTATGTTTAGGTATATATCGTTTATTAAGTTGAAAAACTAAGCTGGCAGCGCTACGATAAAAAGATTCTAAAACTAATTCAATATTTTTTCTATGTTCTGCGTACTCTTTTTCTTTTTGTAAAATATCTTCTTTAGTATCTGCGTCAGAAATTTCTACCCCTAAAGATTCTACTCTTTCTCTAATTTTTTGTTCTCTAATTAATCGGTATTTTTCTTTTATTTTTTCAAGCCTTTCTTCAACATATTTGTAATCTTCTCTTTGTTCTTGCAAAGCTAATTTTTCTAAGCTTTTAATTTCTTCAAGTTCTCTTTTTCTGAAAGATTTTATTTTTTTATCAAGTTTTATTTCTTCAAGGAAACTTCTCCGTTTTGCAGCTTGTTCACGACGCAAGATAGCTTGCTCCTGCCTAATAAACTTTTTTAAATCTTGTGAACGTTCTCTAGCTAATCTCACTTCGCCTCTGAGCTCCTGTTGTTTGTTTTCTAAACTTAAGCGGACAACCTCTTTTTCCTTTTTTTCTTTTTCTTTTTGTTCGTGCGTAACTTTTTTTAATTGCCTAATTTTTTTATTTTCAAAATAATTATCGTATGCTCTGAAAACTGGAGTCAAAATAAAATTTACTAAATTTTGAAAACTAACTTTTGTAACTTGAATTGCCTGCTTTCTTACTTTAAAAATTTTTTTTTTTAACTTAAATTTGGGTTTTTTAATTTTTTTAAATTTAAACCTAAAAAATTTTATTTTTTTTAATCTCTCTAATGGTTTTTTTTTTATTTTTTTAATTATTATTTTTTTTCTTCTTTTTAAATATTTTTTTCTTTTTAAGGATTTTTTTCCCTTTAAGGATTTTTTTCCCTTTAAGGATTTTTTTCCCTTTAAGGATTTTTTTTTAATGTTTTTAAATTTAAATTTCTTTTTAGAAATTACCTTCTTTTTTATTTTGACTGGTTTTTTTTTGTTTTTTTTCTTCATTAAAAATGATTCTGCTTATATATAACAAATATTATCTGTATATATAGTCTCTACGATTACTTGGTATAGCAGTATAGTTTTTTACAATCTGTAGTTGGTAAACTAGAAGATCTCGGTAATAAAAAGCAGCAGAGCAACTAGAAAGATAAAATTCCCACATTTTACAAAAACGTTCAGAATACATTTTTTTTGCTTTTTCTCTGTTTTGCAAGAATCTATCTAACCATACTTTTAGGGTTTTATCATAGTGATGAATTAAACTTTCCATATCTGATAATACCAAGTTTGTTTTTTCAATCGCATCAATTAGGTCGCTGCCACTGGGCACTAACCCTCCAGGAAATATGTTTAAAGATATCCAGGGCTGGGGTGGACTCTTTGGTTCTGTAGATCCGATTGTATGAATTAAACTTATCCCATCATCAGTCATTAAATTACTTAGTTTTTTAAAAAAAGTTTTATAAAATTTTCGACCTGTGTGCTCTAGAAATCCTACTGAAACAATTCTACTAAACTTACCTTCTACGTTTCTATAATCTAATAGTTTAAAATGACACTGATTGTGTAATTTTAATTCTTTAGCCTTTTTTGTACAATATTCATATTGATTTTTACTTAGTGTAATTCCCGTAACTTCACATTCTGATTGTTTAGCTATTTCATAACACAGCCCACCCCAACCACACCCAATATCTAAAATCTGTTGTCCTGGGTGTAAATCTAATTTTTTAATTATATGATTAATTTTATTTTGTTGAGCTTGTTCAAGAGTATCGTTTGAAGATTTCCAATATGCACAAGAATATTGTCTATGTTTTTTATCCAAAAACAAATTATACAAATCTTCCCCTATATCATAATGGTGTTCAACATTTTTTTTTGATTTTAATGGAAAATTATAATTTGTAATAAATCTCCATCCATGTAAAATTTTTTTTACAAGGTATCCAGATGTGTTTATTTCACTACGACCTAAATTTTTAAAAGTTAAATTTAGAAAATCTAGCAATGAACCATTTTCAATTTTTATATCTCCATTCACATATGCTTCTGGAAAAGAAAGATCAGGATTAATTAGTAATTTCCAATTAAGTTTTTTGTTTAAAATTTTTAGTGTTAAGGGTTTGTCATAATCTGGGGTGCCACAAATGTATTTTTGTCCATAAGAATCAATTAAAATAATTCCGCCTTTTTTATATATTTTTGAAAATAATCTTGCGACTAACATAATTTAAGCTTCTTTATTTTTTTGCGGTACAAAACCTAACTGTTTTAACTTAGATATAAGTTCTTTTTTTTTTGATTCAGATAATAAACTTAAAGGTGGCAAAACTCTCTTAAATTTTTCATTTTCTAAAGTCATAAAGCTATGTAGTCCTGAAATTAGATTATATTTATCAAATGAAGTACGAACAGAACAAAGCTTTTCATTAAACGTTTGCTTTTTTTTATTTATGAAGTCTTGATATACTTTTTGTGCTAGTGGGGCGGTTACGTTGCACACTGCAGAAATTATTCCACTACAACCTATCTCAAGCCCTTCAAGTAATTTAGTTTCTGAGCCTGGAAAAATTAGAAAATTTGGTATTTTAAGAGTTTTATATAAATTGTATGAACTGTCCTTTATTCCTAAAATTTGTTTTGGGTATTTTTTTACTAATCTTTCTACTACTTCTACACTAAATTTATAACCAGAAAGTTTTTCAAAATTATATAAAATTATTTCACTCTCCGGGACTCTTTGAACTATATTTTCAAAAAAACTATATGCTTGATCATCTCCATATTTATAATATGCTGGTGGCATTATTAAAAAACGATTTATTCCACTTTTTATACAATGCTTCATTATTTCAACATTTTGTTTAAGAGAATTTTCTCCAGTTCCGATTAGAAATTTATTTTTATATTGATGATTTTTAAGCTTATCAATTAAACTTTTCTTTTCAGATAATGAAATAAGTTGAGATTGTCCAGTACTGCCAAATATAGCAATGCCATCACAACCCTCATCGATAAGTTTTTCTGCATGATTAATGGTTGAATCAACATCTAATGACAAATCTTCATTGAGAATTGACATTGATGCAGCATAAATTCCTGGTTTAATTGCCATATTTTTACCTTTTAGCTTATTTATTTATTACAAATTATATAAAATTGAAAAAATGAGTAAAGCATTAGTAATAATAAAATCTATGGGAATTGGTGATTTAGTAATTTTAATTGCAAATATTCATGCAATAAGTAAATCAATTAATAAGCCTGTAGCTGTTTTGGCGCAAAAGAGTACACATGCTACTAAAATATTAAAAAATGATCCTCATGTTTCAGAAGTTATAGATCTAGATAAGAAAGGTCTTTTTAATATTATAAAAAAAATTAGATCCAATAATTTTGATCATTCGTATATCTATAGTGATAGCCTTAGACTTTTTCTAATCTCAAAGCTATCAGGTATAAAAAATAATTTCCAATATAGGTTTTTTTCAAAAAAAGGAAGAAATTTCTTTAAAACTGCAAAAGAATTTACTCAAAGTATATTAGGTAAAGAAATTGAATCTCAACCAAAAATTTTTATAAATAATGAAGATGTCAACAATGCAATAAAAAAATTTAATATATCAAATAAAACAAAAAATATAGTTTGTGGTATTTCTGCATCTGGAACTACAAAACGATGGGATATTAAAAATTATATAAAATTATTTGAAAATATTAATGAAAAACATCCTTCTAGGTTTTTTCTTGCAGCAGGACCAAAAGACCAAAAACTAGTTGATGAAATTCTTAGTTCATCAATTGGAAAAAATTGTATATCTTTTTCTAAAATGACTATAGAAGAAACTTTGCCAATAATTGCTGCTTGTAAAAATTGTATTTCTAACGATACTGGATTCGCTCATATAGCTTCAGCGGTGGGCTTAAAATGTTTATTATTATTTATGGACTCTCCTCCATTGGCATATGGAACTTATAGCAAAAATATTTCAATTATTGTTCCCGAAGGGGAAACTCTTGAAAGTTGTGGGCATGATACAAAAGGTAAAGATAAAATATCTTTTGATGAAGTTTTGCATAAATCTTTAGAACTATTGAATTAACTAAAATCAGATTTAATTATTAAATCTTTAGCCTCGGTTAAAATTTGACTAATTTTTGTGCTATTAATATTCTGATTGCGATCAGGATGAAGTTTAAGCATTAATTTTTTATAATTTGATTCAACTTTTTCTTTTTTATCTCCAGGTTTACAATCTAAAATAGAATAAGCTTCGTTCAAACTTATACTGCTTGAACCTGGAGAAAAATTTGCCCCCGAAGAATAAGAGAACCTCCCCTGTTGTCTTAGTCTATTTAGTAATCGAAAAATCATTAATGCTTTTAATAATGAAAAACCAGATTTCAATTTTATGAGAGGTAGAATTAAAAAAAGTATAGGCGCAGCTAATAAAATACGACCAGCAAAAACCAATATTATTCCTAAGAATATAGAAAGAATTACGATTAAAAATCTTATCTTTTTTGAGATTTTCTTAGTATTTGCTTTAGCAAATGATGATAAAGTTAAAATCAAAATTATAAAAATAATTATACCAAAAAAGATCAAGTTCATATAATAATACTTTTTTAAATGAATATACCAAAACTTAGAAAAAACAAAACTGTCAAAAAGTATCATAATTATGAATTACAGGACGATTATGCTTACGTAGATCAACCTGATAGTATTATTGAAGTTTTGCAAAACCCCCAGAAACTTTTACCCGAAGTTAGAAAATATTTAGAAGAAAATAATAAACTAACTGAAGAATATTTTAGCGATACAAAAAATATACAGAAAAAATTATTTACTGAAATAAAATCTAAAATAAAGCTAGCTGATGAGAGTTTAAAATTTAAAGACGAAAGCTACTATTACTGGACAAAAACAACTGAAAAAGGAAACTATGGTAAATATTTAAGACAAAAAATTGGGTCTACAGATATAGAAATTTATTTTGATGGTGACAAAGAAAAAGAATTAAGTGGTTCAAAATATTTTGGCATAGGATCTATATCAATATCTCGTAATGACCAATTAATGGCTTACTCTTTAGACTTAAAAGGTTCAGAATACTACGATATTTTTTTAAGAGAACTTTCCACAAATAAAATTATAGAAGAAAAAATAGAAAACACTTCAGGAAGTATAACTTGGAGTTTAGATTCTAAATCTTACTTTTATACACCGCTAGACAAATATCATAGATCTAAAAAAATTTACAAACATACCTTGGGGACCAAATCTAAAGAAGATGAATTGATATTTGAAGAAAAAGACGACTCATTTTCAGTTGGAATATCACTCACCTCAGATGAAAAATTTTTTGTAATTAGCGCTTCAGATTCAAACACAGTTGAAGAATATTTTTTTTTAGCAGAAGAAAAAAATATAAAACCACAATTATTTAAAGCTCGCGAAAAAGGAATTAAATACTCTATCGATAGTTGGAAAAGTTTTTGGTATATTCACACAAACAAAAATGCTCTTGACAACCAAATCTTACGTTGTAACCACAAAGATATTAAAAAATTAGAAGTATTTATTGCACCTAAAGAGGAAACTATTATTGGGGGATTAGATTTTCTTGATAATCATATTTTAAGAGGAGAAATGTCAGATGCCATTCCCAAGCTTTTTATAAGAAATATTAATACTAATATTGAGGAAGAGTTAATAATTTCAAAAGAAACCGTTGGTTCTCCAGGAATTTCACTAATGCAAAAAAATACAAATACAACAAAAATTAGAATCTCTTGGGATAGTATGGCAACACCTGGAAAAGTATATGAATATGACATTGCAACAAAAGAGAAAAAGTTAGTAAAGGAAGTTGAAATTCCATCTGGACATAATCCTGATGAATATTTAGTTGAAAGAATAAAAGCTATAGCACACGATGGTAGAAAAATTCCAATAACATTAGTAAGAAGAAAAGATACAAAGCTTGATGGCAATGCGAAACTTCTGCTTTATGCATATGGTTGTTACAAAATGTCAGTACCTATTTCGTTCAGTGCCTCAAAGTTTTGCCTAGTTGATCGAGGTATTATATTTGCTATAGCGCACGTCAGAGGTGGCGGAGAGCTAGGAGAAAAATGGTATATAGAAGGAAAATTACTAAATAAAAAAAATACTTTTAAAGATTATATTTCTTGCGCCGAACATCTTATTAAAAATAAATACACGTACAAAGGTGGTTTAGCTTTTTATGGAGGCAGCGCTGGAGGAACTACTGGAGGAAGTGTAATTAATATGTATCCAGAGTTATTTTTTGCAGCTTTACTTTTAGTTCCCTACGTAGATTGTTTGACTACCGCACTAAATGATAAGCTTCCCTTAACACCTGGAGAATATGAAGTCTTTGGAAATCCTAAAAAATATAAAGAGTATTATGACTATATAAAATCTTACTCGCCTTATAATAATTTACATAAAACCAATTATCCTTCAATGCTAGTAACTTCTTCTATTTTTGATAACCGTGTTTTATATTCGGAGCCTACTAAGTACATTGCCAAATTAAGAGATTTAAAAACTGATAATAATATTCAATTACTGAAATGTAAGTTAGAAGCTGCAGGTCATGGAGGTTCTTCAGGCCGTGATAACGCTATCAAAGAACTTGCTGAGGAGTATAGCTTTATTTTAAAAACTGCTGGTATAAAAAAATAATCTGCTGGGAACTATACTTTCGCAACAAAAAAAAGGGCAGCTAAGCTTGAAAAAAAACTCAATAAACCTATATAAATTTTATACCTAAGATATTGGTCACTAAAAGCAGCCTCTACTGGACACGCCAGTAATCGTATTATTTTCATCTATTTCAAACTTTTTTTCACAAGTAATGCCATATTTTTTTTTCTTATATATATAAAATTTTGATCCTTTTTCATCACGCATAATTTCGTCGGGCTGACCCATTTCTATTTTTAATTCCGATTCAGGTTGTTGAAGAAATTTACTTATTTCCTGAATTTCCCTTTTTCCAATTTCATCTGTTTTATTTTCAATAGTCTGACAGCCAGTAATTAAAAAAACTAATAATATGCAAAATAATAACTTCATACTTACAACCCAATATAGAATATCATGAATTTTATAAACATACATAACCTTGAAGTTGTATTTTGTTTTTTATTATCGTTGTGACTTCTTTGTAAATCTTTATTAAGGTTACTTCATTAATATAACTAACTTTAGGAGAAAATATTATGATGGATAAATATTTCAACTATAGAAAACACAAAACGGATTTTAAAACAGAAGTAATAGCTGGTGTCACAACTTTTTTGACAATGGCTTACATTATGTTTTTAAATCCAGTCATACTTGCTGATGGTGGGTTTGATTTCGGTGGTGTTTTCACAGCTACAGCTTTGGCTAGTGCCTTGGCTTGTTTTATAGCTGCATTTTATGCCAGAACATGGCCAGTAGGCCTTGCACCAGGAATGGGAATTAATGCTTTTATAGCTTACGGAGTGTGTTTGGGAATGAACTATACTCCAGCTGAAGCTCTTGGAGCTGTGCTTGTTGCCGGTGTAGTGTTCTTAATCATTTCACTAACTCCAATCAGAGCTTGGCTAATTAACTCAATTCCAAAAAGTTTAAAACTTGGAATAGGAGCTGGTATAGGTTTGTTCTTAGCAATTATTGGTTTTCAATTAATGGGACTTACTTCTGATAATCCAGTTGTACTAGTACAACTTGGTGACCTATCTAATCCTTTACTTCTTTTAGGTGCAGGTGCATTTATATCAATGATTGTAATGGAAAAAATGAAAATTAAAGGAAATATAATTATAGGAATTATTGCCTTTAGTATCATTGCTTGGGTTTTCGGATTTGCTAAATTTAATGGTGTTGCTTCTATGCCACCTCCAATGACTCACTTATTTGCATTTGATTTAGGTGCTGCGCTTTCAGCTTCAATGGTAACAGTAATTTTTACTCTGTTCTTCATTGACTTTTTTGATACCGCAGGAACTTTAACTAGTGTTGCAAATGTTTCTGGAAA
>Ga0209089_10005115_pt1 | contig 10806 bp, 2 predicted proteins | sample ArcticOcean_MG_C_FD_187431 | JGI IMG/M metagenome (GOLD analysis project Ga0209089, IMG submission 187431) | Marine microbial communities from western Arctic Ocean - ArcticOcean_MG_CB2_150 (SPAdes) (version 2) | ecosystem: Environmental > Aquatic > Marine > Oceanic | place: Arctic Ocean: Canada...
CCAGTAATTTTTTCACCTCTGGTAAATGTTCCTGCTTGATTAGTTAGAGTAAATTCTGGAGCAAGTGCATCTGTATCAGCATCCTCAGAATCAAACACTCCAACGATATTAAATGCATCAGAACGACCAAGAGAAATAGTAGAATCTGCCGGGCGAGTTCCATAAGCATCTGTTGTGCCAGAAGCCACTTTCAATTGTTTCATCAAATTAACAGTTTTACTTTTTTGAACAACAGAAGTTTTAAGTATTGCCGCGGTAAGTTTTACTTTTGCTGAATCTCCCAAGATGGTTGCGTCTGTAATGGTAAGAGATGATGACCCAGTGCCACTAACTTTACTGTCAATACTAACAAGATCACCCTGTGCGCCTGTTCCACCACCAGCTGTCAGAATAGATAATGTATAGTCTGCTTCACTGTGTGCTAAAAATGTCTCGTTTGTACCAGCAGTAAAACTAACAACACCAGAACCGTTTGTAGTTCCAATAAACTGTCTACGAATTGTATATTGCGTATCACTAGCACCACTATTTGTTGCGGTTAGAAGTGTTTTAACTGTCCGTTTTGGTAGTTTGAATATCGCTCTGTTTTTCTCCGTATCTTTTAATTTTCCCGATATTGTATTAGCAGCATCCTCTTGGATAATTCTACCACTAGATGAAGTTTCCTGTTCCAATTCAATAGATGATGTTGAATCTTGTTCAAGGACAATATCAGCAAATACGTTTGTTAGGGTTTCAGTAACAAAATTAGCAGTAAAGTCTTGACCGCTATCGGCGTCGTCCATAAAGACCTGTCTGAAATCAGAAACATTATAACTCTTGGTTGATAAAACTGTAAGGTCTGCATTACTACTGTTTTCAATAGTACCACCATCACCTTCAGCTGAATCTGATGCTTGAAGTTCTTCTCCGACTTGAAATACACCAACCACAGAAGTTAGATTTACTGTGGCTGAAGAAGTTCCATCTGCAAAGACAAATCCCGTGGCACCAGAAGTTACACCTGTCACTAATACACCACCGTTTGAATGTGAAGCAAGAAGTGTCGGGGATGGAGTGTCACTCAGAGTCAGTTGTGTAAATGGCCGTATATCAAAAAGATATAATTTATAAACGGCACCGGCCGCATTTGCATTTGATCCAGCAGTACCAGAATCAAATTGAATTCCTCTAGATCGTCCAACACCAATTAAATTACCATTCGCAGCACCCCTAGTCGTATTTTCTGCATCATAGAATTGAACAGTTTTAAATGCAGTAGATTCTCCAGTTATCGCTGTAAAGTCTGGTGTTCCGTATACGTTTGAAACACGCGCAAAGTTGCCCACATCAAAGGTTGAGATACCCGCATTAACAGTATCGAAATCTCTTGATTTGGAAAGGTCTTTAATGGTAGATTGAGTCTTTTCAATTTCAAACCCTTTGACGTATGCCTTACCCGGCGATACAGAAATTGCTAAAAATTCACTACTAGCAATGTTATCATCATCAGTCGTGGCCCCTGCTACATATTTACCTAGTAAATTATCTCGACCTACGCTAACGTCTACGGATTCACCCGCAATAAATTCAAATGGACGGATAGTATAATTTCCAGATTCATCACTAGTTCGCCTTGCCATTTCATCTGCAAGTTGTGCATAAGGTGTGCTGCGGCCGATTGATTGTGAGTTACCATTTTTAAGATCAACCAGAGATACAAAATTGGTTGTGTCCGTCGAATCTGTAATAGCAGACAACGCAACAGAAACATTCAATCTATGTGCGCCCTTTGCAGCATAGTTACTAGACCCTGTAGAATTATCTAATAGAGTTGATGCGTTTTCTGGTGTAACAATCGTTTCGGTTATTGTAAACCCAACTGTACCTGTATAGTCTTCATCATAATTATTAAGGACCAGTGTTTCTGCTAAGTTGTTAACAAAGAATCCACGAACATAGAATATACCAGAATCGATAACATATGCAAGACCTGTTCTTGATGCGGGCCCTTCTGCACTTGCAAGTAGTGCTGTACTTGACCCCGCAGCAACACTATACTCTGAGGTGTATGTCGTGACAGACGCAGCAGCTGCTGCATAACTTGTTGTTGAATGCGTTATCGCAGTGTTAGCAGTAAGGTTTTCACCATCAGCAAACACAGTGGTTGTAAAGTCAGAACCAGTAGATATGTATGAGAGATATAGTAGGGGTTGTTCTGTTGTTGTTGCAGCCTTGAAACCAATCACCTTTGCAGTAACACCCGTTGTCGCACCTGTAATAGTTGTAGGACTGTCTACATTATAATACTGTGAAGGATCAACCTGTTGATCATTAAATGTACTCGCAAGTTTCAAACTGTAGTATGATTGAGTTGTACCTTGCCCCGGCACAACCATTGCACCCTCACGAAAAATGTGACTTCCGTGTGCTTCAATTTGGTGTTGCAACGCGCTTTGAAGTTGCGTTAGTTCTCGAGCCTGAACCGCAAACCCTGGCCGAAAGAGAATCCTTTGATAGTTATTGTCTGCATTAAAATCATCAAAGTACGGTGCTGCGTTAAGATTGGTTTTTTGTGCCATATTAGAATTCCACTACAATTTTGATATCTTCCGTTTGATCTGTCGCACGGGATATAGGTGATCTGTTTTCATTATAGATAATATTACCGCTATCTGGTTCCAGTTCTGGATTAACGTACCCATCAGTAAACGTGATAGTAAATCCATTTGCAAGTGTTACTGCTGAGTCTGCTGTTGAGTCTGGAGTTCCTGCGGCTGCCGATGATGCTCCTGTAATAGCATTTACACCAGAGAAAGCAACATATGCACCAACTGAGTCTGTACCATAGTCAGTATATCTTTCCTGTTGATAATAAAGAATAGAGTTAGTAGAATCCCACTCCACTACCTTGCCAATTGCGCCAGTAGATGCTTGAGATATTTTTTCATCAACAGTAAATGTTCCACTAACACTTGTCAACTTTGCAGCATAGGTTTGACGAATTGTCTGGTCAGATGCAACTGTTGATGTTCCATATGTGGTTGGGTCTGTAACAATTGAAATGTTACGGAAATCGTTTCCGGTAAGAAGATCATCACGTTCTGCACCAATAAACAATGTATTCATTATAACATAGTGACCACCCAGTTCATCAACTGCGTCATTTCCATGGCCCTCTTTAGGACTGATAACAACTTGAATTGCACCTCCACTACCGTCAGCAATATCGCCTGTAGTTACAGCAGTTTCAAGTGTTGCATCGGTAAATACTTTTGCGTCTGTGAGAGTAACCGTACCAAAAGTATAAGCTGCACCACCAGCATAAACGATAGTATCAGTACCAGAGGTCAGTCCAAAAGTTGCAATAACGCCACTGGATACCACGAATGATATCACTGCACCAGAACTCGTTCCAGCACTTGTACCATCACCATCAACTCCCACATAGTAAGTACCGTCAGTATAACCGGAACCGGCAGTTACAATAAGACTTTCAATCATGCCATCAGTCGCAGCACTAGAAACAGTAGAGTCTGTAGTAACAGGCATAAAGTCTGTTGTCAAGAACTTTGTTTGTTCTGCTGCGGTTATTGTATACATATATTTGAGGACATAACCACCCTGAGCAAAGGGGGAAGTTGATTCAGAGGTAGGTTCAGAACCAGAGTAAGCAGTTCCGGCATTATTATCTAAAACTTTGTACACACGGTTATCAGATGTACGAAAGAAAAATGTTGATTGATAAAGACTAGCTTGACCAGATGTAGTTAGATTGCTAGAACTAATATCATCTTCGTACATATCATAAGTGGTACTATTTGCCCAATCCCGACGAGGTAGCGCGTGAGTAACATCACTACTCGCAATATTTTTACCGGCAATAGTCTGATCCCACACATGAAACTCACTGGATACATCATCTGCTGGAGTGGGTGGTGACGCATCTGTACCACCACTGGTTGATGATGTGAATGGAGTTGCCTTGCCAATCAACATATAGTAAACATGCGGCGCAGCTTCCGAAAACGATTCAAAAAACTGCTCGGCATTATGAAGTCTAAATTTCTCTGTTATGATTGCTGTCATTTGTTCGATTCCTCTAATCTTTACTAGTATTTATAAGTTTTTTTATAGGTAATACGACCTAATTTAAATACCGAGTTCAACTTTTGCGATATACAAATCAAGGTCAGTTCCATCCTCAAGTATAATCTGATCATTTTCATCAACCGCAGTGTCATATACTATGAAGTCATAATTATCTTCATGTGTAAGTTTACCATTTGCATTAACATAGATATCTGCTGGGATAGTAAATGGTTCAAGTATAGTATCTCCTGACATACCAAATGGTGTCTCGCCAGTACCCACCGAATCTTCTAGAGAAATAAATGTTACCTCTAGACTTAGCTTACCACCAACACCAAACCCAGTGTAATCTTCCAAGAGGATATCATCACCAAATGTTCCTGCAACAGTTGTCTCATCTTCTTGTTTAAATGTTCCAATATCTTGACCCTCAAGAACAATAGTATCAAGAGAATTTCCATCAGAAATATTAACTAGTGAGGCTCGCGCTAAATCGGCGATAGTATAACTTTCTGGATTATAACTATCTCCCAGTATTGCGCCGCCGCCTTGGAACCCAACAGGGTTTTCCAAAATTAGATTGTCACCATCTGTCTCATCAACTAGGTTCTCGGCTGCGAATGTTGTAAATTTAGCCACATTTACACTCTGTCCAACATTAAAGTCTAATGAATCCTCTAACAAGAAATGGTCACCGTTATCAAGTGATGAATTTCCTTCTGATGAAAGGTCAACAGTACCAGTAATCAACAAACGACTACCCAATTGAGCTGTACCATTCTCTAGTTGAATACCGTCACCAGTAATACCTTCGTGAGCTGTAGTTGCAAGGAATGACAAACCATTAGAAGTGTTGTGTGTTTTGTTTATCGTTGCATTAAGTTTAGTTGTAATACTAGAACGAACAAAAACATCTCTATTAACATCAGTTTTACCATCATAAACAAATGTTTCACTGGATGTTTCATCAAGTATATTATGTAAAACCGACTGACTTTCACTATTTAAGAATGATATGCCATCTTGAAGACTTTCTTCAAGTCCAAACGATAAATCATCTTCGGTTATAAGATCACTACCAGCATCATCTTGATTAAGATGACTTTCTTCAGTACCATCAAGAACGATATTGTTTGATATAACTACAGATCGTTCAGATACGATACGATCTAAATCTTCTGTTAGTAATATACCAGACTCACCAGCATCAGTACCATGAGTTATTTCAATTGCTTCAAAATCAAGATAAGCATTTTCTGGTGTTTCTAATTGTACAAAACCAGCTCCAGTTTCATCTTCAAGAATAAACTGATCGCCTTCAATTTGAATAATAGAACTTTCTAATAGTATATCATCTTCTTCTTCATTTATAACACCAAGTCGCCGATTAACAGTCTCAGTGAATATATTTCTAAACGTAGAAGCAAGAATTGCACTATAGATATCCTCGTCATAATCGTTTGTACCAAGTTCTGTTCCAGCAGTCTTTATTGCAACAGAAACAGATGTGACATTAATAACTTTTGCGAATATATTAAATCCAGCTGGATGAACTGATTTTTTCAACTCATTTAGATATGCATTACCACCAGAGTTTGTCTGAATTTCATATGAGAAATCTTGGTAGTAATAAGAGTCTTGAATCCTAATCAGTTCTTCACTGATCAAATTCTCGATACCACCAAAGACTCCAGTTTTCTCAGAGGTTGTACCCAAATTAAATTCTGACTTTGCAATATCTGCGTGAACGATTGTCGCAGACGCAACGGCCGTTGTTATTGATGTTGTTCCAGCAGAGAAATCAAATCCTGCATCCTCAAACAATACTTTTTCTGTTGCATGAAGTAATGATGAGTTTGTTCCATTCAAAACTAAGTTGGTAAAAGAATCATCATCCTCGTATAGAACCTTTCCATTGTCGCTATCAGTCACACCAGATTCTAAAACAATATTGTTGTTGGGATCATTTGTTCCCGATGCATCCGTTGCATTGAAGACAAGTTTATCACCTTCGTCTGTACTACTAGTGTCAGTGCCATTGAGAACTACATCATCATTATAGGATAAGTCACCATCAAGTACGATGAATGTTCCACCACCATCTTTAACGATTGGAATTGGTGAACTTTCCAATATAAGTTTTACCTGTCTACGATCATATACATAAACTGCATCATCAGTTCTAAATCCAGATTCTTGACAGATAAACTCACCCATGATATTATCATCATCGTGGCCATAGGTATCTGGTTCTGATCTAAGTGAACCACTACCATCTTCGAGAATAGTCTGTGCTAGTTCTTCGACCTCTGGATGCTCCATAATAATATCGCCGTCGCCACTCTCTAAGAGTATCAACCCAGTATTTGTTGAGAGATCATCTATTAAAATCCTATCTCCACCTGCATCAACTAGATTTTCTCCGTAAACAAGATCAGCATCTAAAATAATATTGTCATTAACATAAGATTGATCAACAAGAGAGTCCTCAAGAAGCATACCCTCATTGGAAGTGCCGCCTTGAGATTCATCTTGAATTGCAATTGTATCTTCAAGTGAAACTTTTAGAACCTGAGTTGTAGAATCAAATGACCGAACTGTTCCTGTGTGTGAAGTTAGTGCAGCACCAACAACAAAGGTTCCAGTTATATCTTTGATAACAAAATTTGCGCGGGGTTCTAGTGTGGGTGCTTCAGAATAATCGAAACCAGAATTAGTAATAGCGACAGAAGAGATTCGCCCAATGTCTGTGGTTGTTGCAAGAGCTTTCACACCCGTACCATATTGACTTCTAACTGTAGCAGTGGGTAACAATGCATAACCTTTGCCCGGTTCAGTTATGGTTATCTTTGTGATATCTCCATCACCAGACTCTAGAATAATCCCCTCATTGTCATAACGGTTTGTATCAACTACGTTTGTATTTACTGACCACTCAGATTCAATTCTGTCACCAAGAACTAGTTCAGTGTTGATGCCGTTAGTATATGATGCCGCGTTTCCAGATTCACCATAAAGATGATCGGCACGATGATTATAGTTACCACCATAAAGGTCATAGGTAGTTGAATCATAAGTTGCAGCAGCGGCCGTGGTTGTTGCAGTTGGTGAATAGAAAATAACGTCGGGATACTCAACAAACGTATATGTTCTCACTGCTGTTGGAACAGACTCAAATACCAGCACTTCATTATCTAAAAGTGTTTGTGCAGTGGACAAGGTAATCGTTGACTGATCTATAACAGAGGTGACTGTAATTGTTGTGGCGAGAGAAATACTGTTTGACCGCACAACCATCCCTATAGCAATATCATCTCCAGCATTCCCATCCAGTGATACTGTTGTTGAATTAAATGTTGCGCCATTGACAGAGGCAGATGATTTTAAAACAGTAACTTGTTGTGCTGCATAATTTGTTAAATAGAGTGGGTAATAGTAACCCACTGTACTACCATATATTCTATCAGTTCCCAATACTGCATAAGGTGGTTCATCAGAGAATGTAGCGTCTTCAAGTTGAAAATTAAACAGGTCTATGAAAGTATTTGTACCCGCTTCCTGTGTGATAATATCCCCGGCAGTCTCATCAACAATATTACCATGAATAACAGTAACCTCGGCCTGTGCATTATGCACCAACCCAGATTCAGAGCTGTTATCTGCAAAAACTACAAGATCACCTATTTCATAATTCGTCCCTGCATCATCAAGTACAACACCTGAGACTGAACCCGTTTCAACTTTATCAACACTGGCGGTAATATCACCACTACCAATTGCAACAGAAGTATCAAGGTCAAGATCATCACCAGAGATGTATAGTGTTCCATCATTTGTGGTTGATACAGTTGAAAGTAATTGCTGAATAACAAAATTATATCTTACATCGTCTGTTGAAGATGTACCATAAATAGTTTCCCCAGTTGTAAAGGTTCCAACCAAGCTTGAAATTTGAAATTCAATATATGAGATACCACCCGAAACGGCAAAGGTTGTTGAACTTTCAACAAGAGCAGTTGCTGGGGGGAACTGGCCGGTGCCTGTAATTGATTGGCCAATAAGGTCATCTGCAACAACATTACCAGAAGTAGAACAACGAATAACAGTGGGTTTATCCCAATCTGCTGCTGATGATTTCAACATATACTGGTTTGGATAAAATACTTCTGCATCTTCATCCAGAAGGATTTTCATAAAGAGTTTAGCACCCTCCTTGGTTCCCTTCCGTCGATATAACTCACGAATATGTTTTTCTAAATTTCTCTTATTGATTCCATTTGCGAGATTGGTAGGTATTCCTTGCATAAATGATTTGCGAAATTCTTCAATAAAGTCATAGATGGTGTTATCAATATCAGCATACGCTAACAGCTGTTGAATGTTTTGAACGGGGTTTGCACGATATCGGGTGACTGTTCCAGATGCGCCAGAGGTTCCACCAGTTACAGTCTCACCAGTCTCAAACAATTGTTGTGAGGATATAAACAATCTTGGTGTTGCATCACCAAGGTCTTCAACAAGAACAGTTGCAGTTGCATAAGACGTACCACCAGTAATAGTTTCACCAGCAACAAACTTACCTGTGGAACCAGAACCAGCTTCCGTAACAATTAGAGTTCCGTCTTCATTAAGAAGGTTGGTATCAGTCTCAATTTCCAAGAGGATGTTGTCAATATTGACTGTTAACTGAAGTTCAGCAGATTCAAGAAACTGGTAATAGTGTTTTAAAAATATAGAAAACTGTGGGTGATCTTCAGCAATGAAGTCAGGTAGCTGTCCATCAATTTGAGTACTGAGTTTATTCTCTAGTTCTGGGGTCCAATTTAAATCAAAGGGGGCCATAATTAATAACTCGACGGGGCAACATAATTAGTGTTTGTAACATAACCAGTTGAACCTCCAGAACTGTTGACTGCAATCGTATCTTGTCCTCCTGCAATTGTCGTATTCACAAGATCAATTTCAACAATCTGATTTCTCTGACCCACAATATCGTTAGAAGATGGTGTTGCAGTTAACCGTATAGCAGAGGATGTACTATTATCAACATTAGATACAGTTGTTATATAAATTGGATTGACTGAAACTAAACCTGATGTATAATTTATAGTCCCAGCAGTTGAGGAATAATATGTTCGTACACCATTAACCAAATAGTAGATGCGAAGGTTCCCTGCGCCATCATCATCAAAGAACATCTCATTTGTATTATCCTGTATATAGAAACCCGTTGATGCAACGATACCACCTGATGAAGAATTGTGACCAGAGTGTGGATTGTATAGTGCGTTTCCAAAGGGGACATTGAAAGAAAATGAACCAGACGTACTTGGTGTATAAAGTGAAGCAAGAGATACTGTAGTAGTATTGTTTAATATTGAAATATCACTAGCATCAATCAATGCAGCAAATTGCGAGTGTCTAAAAACAGAGTTGAATATTTTCAAGTAATCATTATTATAGTTTGTAGCCGTGTTGGTCACAATTGTTTCCAAGGACTCTTTACTGCTGGTTGTTGCGTTACTATCATATTTAAAGTTAATGTTAAGAATAAGATTTAGAACTTCTGGGTCTACGATGACAGGAGTGATTGACGCAACCGTATAGGGAGACAGTCCTGTAACCAACTGTGATTTCTGAACCTCATTCAGATTCAATCCCGTTGTTGATTTGACACTAATGAATACCTTGCCATATTCTGCAACTTCTGATACACCAGTGACACCATTGTAGGAACCATTCTCTCCACCCCAAACAGAAACCGTTTGAGTGTTTGCAAAGAGTTGTTTGACATAAGTTTTGTAATCTTCTGTTGTGACACATCGTCCTTGTGATGCATAGTCTAGGGGTGCGTTATATTTGATAGACTCCATAGACTCTGGTTCAGAACCACCGGCAGCATTGGACACTGTTCTAATATTGATACTGCTGACAGTATCAATTGCAGCTGAGCTGGCAAAGACTGCTGCACTATTTGCAGCACCCTTATTGGTAACAACATAATTCATTATGACAATATTACCATCCTCTAATGCACTACCTAAAACACCATCACCGAAATATATTTCATACTTACCATCCTCAACTTCTTGTAGGAAATAAACATTAGAGGTAGAAGTTAGTGCAGCAATGTCTGTTGCTAAAGTATATGCAGTTGTTGTACTATCTGATGCAGAGTTTTGTGCCGTAACGGAAAGAGTTGTTGTATCTACTCTAGTATTGTTAATAAGAAATCTCTGCTCAACATTCTGAGTATCAGCAGTGTATCTACTTGAAACATAACTGCCTTCAGATATTGATACGTCACTGAATAGAATGTAAGACCCACTATTAGTCGAAGTCACATCCTCTACAGTTACGAATTGATAGGATGTATCACCAACACTAGATGTGAAGACTGTACCCGCAGGCATAGTTGCACTGGTGTTGGATGTATTCAGAAAGACATCAATAGTTGCTTTTGCAGCTGTAGCAGAACGAGTGGTGTATCCCAAAGTCTTTGCATGTGAAACTACACTCGACCTCAACTGTGAGGAGTCAAGGAACATTTCGTTTGCAAGCATGTTCGCATTGAAACCAAGATAGTGAGTATTGTATGCGAGAACATCAAGGAGCGCACTAAGGCCAGAACCTTCGAAGTCATAGTCCGTGAACTCTGTCTGATTTCGCATAAAGACTTTTAGATTATCTTTAACCTCATCAAAGTCAAATTCTGTTACGCTGAGTCTTTTTCTA
>Ga0209089_10005120_pt1 | contig 10800 bp, 13 predicted proteins | sample ArcticOcean_MG_C_FD_187431 | JGI IMG/M metagenome (GOLD analysis project Ga0209089, IMG submission 187431) | Marine microbial communities from western Arctic Ocean - ArcticOcean_MG_CB2_150 (SPAdes) (version 2) | ecosystem: Environmental > Aquatic > Marine > Oceanic | place: Arctic Ocean: Canada...
AGTCTCTAAAGGTTTATTTTACCTGATTATATTGCTTTGGCTTGCTAATGTATCTTCGAGAATTATTGAACGAAAAATAAAATCGCTGCCAAGTCTTACGCCATCAGTTCAAGTTCTTTCAACTAAAATTATCAAAATTTTCTTAATAATAGTTGCTGGTATGGTTGCAATAAATGCTGTGGGGATCGATTTAACAGCCTTTGCAGTTTTTGGAGGAGCGCTAGGAGTTGGCATTGGTTTTGGCCTACAAAAAATAGTAGCTAATTTTGTTAGCGGCATAATTTTATTGCTTGATAAGTCCATTAAACCTGGAGATACTATAGGTGTGTCTGGTACCTATGGCTGGATCCAATCTCTCGGTGCTCGTTATGTGTCTGTAGTCACTCGAGATGGAATTGAACATTTGATTCCAAATGAAGAACTAATAACCACAAGAGTTGAAAACTGGTCGTTCAGCAATCTCCGAATTAGGCAGAAAATACCTATTGGAGTATCTTATTCATCTGATGTCCGTGAGGCTATTAATATTTGTTCAGAAGCAGCCTTGGGGAATCAACGCGTACTGAATTCACCAAGTCCAATCTGTTTGTTAAAGGGATTTGGTGATAATTCTGTTGATTTAGAAGTTCGTTTTTGGGTGGTCGATCCACAAAATGGTTTAACTAATGTTAAAAGTGAAATTCTCCTAGAGATATGGGACCGCTTTAATGAAAATGGTATAGAAATTCCTTTCCCGCAGCGCGATATACATGTAAAGACGATTGCCCCAGATATACAGAAAACTGAAATAAAATTATAAATAAATATTTACATTAAGTCTTAGTAATATAGTTATTTAACTCAAAAGAATTTTTATTTTTTTATTTAATCTTCCGTCAATAAGGGCTAATCCAATTGCAATAAAAAGCATTCCCAAAATATTTTGGAAAGATATAGATTCATCCAGAACCATAATGCCTAGAAAGATAGCCGTAATTGGAACTAGAAAATTTACTAGCATTAAATTCGTTGCCCCAGCTGTTGCAAGAATTCGAAAATATAAAAGATAAGCTATAGCAGTGGAAAATACACCTAAACTAGTTATAGCCGCCCAAGAAATACTACTTGGAGGTGAATAAAGCCAGGGTTGTTCAATTAAAATAATGGTAGGAAATAATATAATAGTTGAGGCAGTTACTTGTCCTGTAGCTATAACTAAAGGCGGTATTTTTTGTTTTGAATAACGTCGACCATAAATACTCGCCAGTGCATAAAGTATAGCAGATAATATTATAGCTAACTGTCCCAGAAAATTCTTTCCGATACCACCTAATAGATCTGGGCCGAGTAGGACTATTACACCTAAAAACCCCATTGAAACTCCGACTAATCGATTAGTTGTTATTTTTTCATCGGTTGTAAAGAAATGTGCACCAATAACAGTAATTAATGGAGTTGTGGCAATTAATATTGATGCTAAACCACTTGAAATATGTGACTGACCCCATGCAATAAGTGAGAAGGGGATAGCGCTATTGATAGTACCCATTATAAAAAAAGAGGTCCAAATACTAGCTTTCTTAGGTATTTGTATAGGAGATATGATTATTACCAACCAAAGTATGCAGCTAGCAATAGATACCCTCAAAAACGCAATTGTGAATGGCTGAAAATCTTCTACAGCAATACCCACAAATAAGAATGATCCACCCCAAAATATAGATAGTATAATTAATAAACCCCATTGGAATGGGTTCATTGATTTTATTTGGCCGCTGGTCATAAAATACTATCCTATTAGAATTATGTTAATCAATTAATTTAGACAGAAGATATTATTTAACTGGTAAATATTTTAATTTTAGATGAAGTTATAAATTTTACCAAAGCCTGTTGTGGAAAATATAGATAGTGGTGCTGTTTTAATTAAAGGTAATTTGTGAGTAATTAGTCCAATATAAATGTATAGTAATAATTTTATAAGAAAGCGACGGATATGAAAGAACCGTTAAATAGAAGCGAGATTATTCGATTGTTGAAAAACTTAGGCAGTGATCAAGATGATGCTGTCTTATCCGCTGCCCGAGATTTAAATCAACAAATTACCGCCTCTGGTCTTGATTGGGGTGAGCTATTGATCCCTGAAGAAGGGCAAAGCTCAGATGTTAGTGAGGTTAAAGAAGAAAAAGATAGTAGTGATAATGATGTTGCAGATGATGTTGTAGATGATGTTGTAGATGATGTTGTAGATGATGTTGTAGATGATGTTGTAGATGATGTTGTAGATGATGTTGTAGATGATGTTGTAGATGATGTTGTAGATGATGTTGTAGATGATGTTGTAGATGATGTTGTAGATGATGTTGTAGATGATGTTGTAGATGATGTTGATTTTACATTATCATTAATCGAAAAAATTCTCTCTAATTCTGATCGTTCCGATGCACTCCGGGAGGAGTTGGAAGATTATAAAAATGATATATCTAACGGCGATTTTACTGATGACGATCACAAATATGTCCGAGCACTGTTTGACAGATTATCTAAGTAAACATTAAAGAGCTACTCTATCAATTAATTGCGTCTAAAAAACCACTCTTATTTATTTTTATTAAAAAAAACTAAAGATATATTATTAAAAATAGTTAAAGTTCAGATGATTCTTCGTCTTCTTTAGCTATATCTTGTTTGTCTGATTCAACGTTTTGTGCTTGTTTGGCCTCCGCTTTAGCAGCCTTTTTTTCTGCTTTACGCCTTTCTCGGTCCAGCTTTTCAAATCTATAATTTGTTTTGCGCGCCATTTTAATCCCTTTGTTTTCTACATATTGGGCACAAAATTAGCCTTTATGAGCCCAATACAGTCGATTTACTACTTTGTTCAGAGATACAAACGAAAATTTATTCAGAAACATACCGATAAGACAAAGTTAATTATAATGCCGATTAGAAATCGGGATTAGCTATATTACATAAACAATTATAATGCTGCTCCATTCACTACACTAATAATTTTAGTTTGCAGGTGGGTCGCATGACTCCGTATCCATTTCTGCTGGTACAGAAAACTCTAACAGTTCAAAAGCGTCTGAGGTTCGTATTTCATTATGTGGCAAAAACCCCGGTATATAAACAGAGTCTCCTTCCTCTAAATGAATTGTCTCCCCATCAGAAAATTGTAGTTCTAACCAACCTTCAATCATATAAACAAACTGACCTTCACATTTGTGGTAGTGCCAGCCAGTGGGTTTTGATAATCCATTTGTTGCAGATGTTTTTTGTACACGCATTTTTCCCTTGCTACCATCCGTAACGCCAAGGTCGACGTATTCAAAAAAAGATCTACGACCTTTAACTATATTAGGTGCTGATTTTCGTGCTACAGCATATGTTTGTTTTTCATCTTCTTCGGCTACCATAGCTACTTGACTATTCATATTAGTCCTCCTGGATGAATGGGCTGGTATAATTTATACTACTTATGGTAATGATCAGTTTGCTTGGCGGCAAGGGTGTAGTGTTATTTAGTAAAAGATAATATAAAATCAAAGCTATAATTATTTATATTAAAGTGATGATACATTATGAATGAATCGATTAATTTAGAACGTAAGAGTTATGATGAAAGCGTCCGTGGTGCTCCTCACATGGAACTCCCAGTGCTGGACTTGTCGCTCCTAGATTCACCAGATCACAGTAGTATTGAAAACCTAGCAATAAGCCTGCGGGAGATAATTAGTAAAATTGGTTTTTTATGTATTGTAAACCATAAAATACCGGAAAGCATTATCACCCAAATGATAGACTGCTCTAAGAATTTCTTTTTGTTACCCAAAGAGGAAAAAGAGTCTCTTGCCATCAATCGGCATGAACGTGGTTATACCGCAATAAACACAGAAGTTGTAGAAGATAGTGCAATAGGTGATGGGTCGAGAAAAGACCTCAATGAGTCTTTTAATTTTGGCGTAGAGTATTCACCAGATGACCCTAAAGTAGTATCTGGTAAGCGAATGTATGGAGCGAATGTTTGGCCGAAATCTATGCCTGAATTCTCTTCGGTTTCTAAAAGTTATATGTTTGAAATGGAAAACCTTAGTAAAAGTCTTTTACCAGTTTGGGCTATGGCGTTAGGGCTGAGGCCTAACTATTTTGATCATTTTTTTGATAGTGCGCATTCCTACGTTCGCACTATACGGTATCCGTCAAAGCCGCGGTTGGAAAAAGAAGAATTAGGAATACGTTCTCACTCAGATACGTCATTTGTAACATTATTGCCTCCTGAAAATGAACCTGGACTACAAGTGATGGACGCAAATGGAGCCTGGATTTGGCCTGATTGTCCTCCAGGCGGGATAATTGTTAATTTTGGAATGTACCTTGAACGACTATCAAATGGAGTTGTGCGCGCTACACCGCACAGAGTTATACCGCCTGTGTCTGGTATTCGTTACTCTATGCCATTTTTTATGTGTCCAAATCTAGAAGCCGTAATCGACTGTTTACCAACCTGTTTTAGTTCAACAAACCCTCCACGCTACCAACCGGAATCTTTTTGGAGTTTTCATACAAATCATATGTCTAAAATTTATCCTCATTTTGCCGCAAAAAAAGGTGAGTTATAGACTAAGGCAGAGGTAGCTCTCCTTTTTCTCTAAGAGCTCGCTCATAGACAGGGATATCTGTACTTGGCTGCTTACAGTCAGCTTGACCAAACATGTCTGAAATCCAACCTCGATGATAACTGCTATGAGTTACTAAATGAGTAAGACACATTGCGCGAGATAGTGCCCCTTTGTTGCCACCAATAAGTTCATAATGAATGATCTTTGTGAGGTCTAATTCATCAATATTTTTTACGTATTCTATTAATTTAAGGTCTATTTTCTTCCTTGCATTCCATAGTTCTTCAAAAGTTTTGTATTTTACTTCTCTCAGCTCGGCAATATTATGCGTCTTCTGCTGCATATGAGCTATCCAGATAAGGTCAACATTAATTAGGTGATGAAGGCTAACAAATATAGATTGTAGAGGTGTTTTTCTAACCTTATATATTTCATCCTCCGGCATAGCAGCCACCATCCGGAAAGTTTCAGTATTTGCCCAAGAGTTATACTCAAAAAGCGTTAACATATAGTTCTTATCTTTCATTACAGCTCCTTTTGAATAGTTATAAACAGTTATATGATTTGTTCACATTCGAATAATTGAGCTTTATATATCTGTATATATTGTTATTCTCGTCTCAGAGATAGATTATACATAAAAAGAGATTTTATATTATGCCAAGTTTTGATGTTGTATCACGTACAGAAATTTCCGAAGTTGATAACGCAATACAAGGGGCGCTTCGTGAAATTGCAACGCGTTACGACTTTAAAGACAGTAAATGTAGGATAGAACGTGATGAAGAGAAATTATTGTTAACTGCTGATGATGATTTAAAATTACGTCAAGTGCAAGAGTTGTTGCGCGGTTATTTGGCAAAGCGTAAGGTAGAGGCCGGAGCATTTAACTTTGGAAAACCTGAGCTAGCATCGGGTAATACTGTTCGTCAATCAGTTGTTATCAGGCAAGGTATAGATCGCGATACTGCACAAAAAATTACAAAAGCAATAAAAACATCAAAGATGAAAACGCAGATTGCAATACAAGGAGATGAATTAAGGGTGTCTGGAAAGAAGAGAGACCAACTTCAAGATACCATAGCCCTGATTAGAGAATTAAAAATAGAACTTCCTCTACAGTTTGTAAATTTTAGAGAGTAGTAATTTTTTATTTTAATTTTCAGTAAACTCTAACGATCCGGTGACAAACAATTCTTCAATATTGGGTGTTTTGCTAATTAGTTTTTGTTCTAACAAATAGCTTAATAGTGTATTAACAATCTCGACGTTTTTATCTGTAAGACCAAAAGTCATACAGTCATTGCTAGTAGAATCGCCCCATGGATTTTGCATTCCTTCTTTTTTGTAAAATTTTTCCTTACTATAACTAAAGGCGTTAAAAAGCGTCAAAGGAAGTGAGGGGTGTTTTGTGAGTACGTCTTTATGAATTACTACAGTGTGATTTAAGGGATAAATTCCTGTTTGTTGAAAATAATTACGTTCTTCACTCTCCGTATCTGGGAAGATTGGTCGAAGCTTTCTTTCTTCTTCTGGGTTTTGTTCGTCTTTAGTTATAGGAGAGAGAAAGGCATCAATTACGCCTGCTACTACCAACTGCTCTAAATCACCCTCTATAATTTCAACAGAAGCTTCTTCGGGAGGAGTAAAGCGCTGATTTGATCCAGTTACCCATTTAAGGTCGGACCAGTGTAAATCATACTGATCAATCATGGTGCCTCGCCACCATACGCCAGCCGTTTGACTAAACTCTCGGGCACCGATGGTTTTACCGACTAAGTTTGATGGATGTATAAGTTCGCTATCTTTACGTACATATAAAGATCCATGTCTAAAATCACGATTAAGAAAGATTGGAATTGCGGTCATCCAATCGACACCTCGATCTTTCATCATAGAATAGTTTGCTAAAGAAAATTCGTTAACCTCGAAGGGTTTATTTTCAAGTACGGCTTTAAATGCCTCAACTCCTGAAACCGGATTATAATTTAATTTTAAATTATCTCGAATTCCTTCTACATGGCGAAAAAAAGGGTAATTGTTGCCAACAACTTCAATTGTATTTTTGCTGGAATCATCAAGCATATAAATATCTCTTAGTTTTTTTAGGTTGATCAGATTTTACTATTTATTATTAGTGACCATGTGTTTGTAAATGATTTGTTTGGTAATCTCTCTGCTTATTTTTGTTTAGGTAAATAATAATTTGTTGTCAGAGTGCAAAATATATGGAAAAGGAGAGAAGTGGTGCCGCAGAGACGATTTGAACGCCTGACCTGATGCTTACAAGGCAACTGCTCTACCAACTGAGCTACTGCGGCATTTTATTGACCTTCTATTACTTAAACCGGAATTTATCAAATTTATATTTTAAAATAAGCTATTTATGAAATTTCGTATAATGCTATTGCAGCAGCATTAGATACATTCAAACTTTTCAATGGACCAGACAAAGGTATGCACGCTAAAGTATCGCACGCGTCGCGAGTAAGCCTTCTCAGACCATGTCCCTCTGCTCCTAATACTATCGCTTTAGGTCCTGATATTTTAATTTTATCTAATCTTTCTGAGGCTTCACTATCGAGACCAATGCACCAAATATTTGATTGTTTTAGTGTTGATAGGGCTCGTGCTAAATTTGTAATTCGTACTATAGGGCAGTGCTCAAGTCCTCCAGATGCTGATTTAGCTAGTACTCCAGTAATTTGTGGTGTGTGTCGGTCTTGAACAATTATAGCGTCTGCCTTAAAGCCTGCGGCCGTACGGATAATAGCACCTATATTATGAGGGTCGGTAACTTGATCCAAAACAATAACGCTTCCTTTATTTTTTTTGGACAATATATCACACACGTCCTCCAGTTTTATAGTATTCAATCCTTTAGCTAACACGGCTATTCCTTGGTGTATTGCACCTTCTGGAAGGATGTCATCAATAGTGTTTCGGGGTACCATTTCTAATTTCACTTCAGGTAATAATTTTATATTACTATTTACACGTTTAGCTAATGAAGTATCACAGGTTAAAATTCGAGAGTAACGGCGTGATGGATTCTCTAATAGAGCTATTACGGTATGAGTTCCATATAGCCATGAGAATGTTTCTTTATTGCCAGAAATATTGTTTTTTTTATTTCTTTGTCTAGTATGTTTATGTAGTTCGGTCTTGCGGCGCGACATGTTGGACCCTATTATATTTAAGTTAAAGCCTGTAAAAGTCTTAATATTATTGTACTTTGGGCTAACAAATACGTAAATGTATACAATTTAGTGCTTTTTGCGGTTGACAGGCGTTAAGAAATCCACATATTTCGCGGCTCGGCGTTGGCCATGAGCTTGCGGCGCGTTAGCTGCTGGTAAAAACGTTTTCAATCGGAGGGGTGCCTGAGTGGTTAAAAGGGGCGGACTGTAAATCCGTTGACTATGTCTACGTTGGTTCGAATCCAACCCCCTCCACCAGTTAATGTACTTGTTATGCGTGGTTAAGAAATTGGTTTAGAACGTTAAGAAATAAAGTTAGGTATGTATATTTAGTATAAAAGTTTTATTAAGATGGGGTACTAAGGCGACTGTCTACATAATTGATAACACGTATATGCGGGTGTAGCTCAATGGTAGAGCAGAAGCCTTCCAAGCTTACGACGGGGGTTCGATTCCCCTCACCCGCTCCAAATGAAAATTGGGATATGGGTATTTTAGGTGTTAGAGTCGACTGGAGATTATAATTGAGGGCTAGCAAGTCTAGCTGTAACATGACGCAAATTATGGAATAAGTGATGTCGAAGGAAAAATTTGAACGTACAAAGCCACATTGTAACATAGGCACTATAGGCCATGTTGATCATGGGAAGACTACGTTGACAGCTGCGATAACAAAGACGTTAGCTGAAACAGGTGGTGCCGAATTTACGGCATATGATCAGATTGATAAAGCTCCAGAAGAGAGGGCTCGAGGAATTACTATATCAACTGCACATGTGGAGTATGAGACGGATGCGCGTCACTATGCACATGTGGATTGTCCGGGACATGCTGATTATGTGAAGAATATGATTACCGGTGCTGCGCAGATGGATGGTGCTATATTAGTAGTGAGTGCAGCGGATGGACCGATGCCACAGACACGTGAGCATATTTTGTTGGCGCGTCAGGTGGGAGTTCCTGCGCTAGTCATTTATATGAATAAGGTTGATCAAGTTGACGATGAGGAGTTGTTGGAATTGGTGGAGATGGAAGTACGAGAGCTTTTGTCTTCATATGATTTTCCAGGCGACGATATTCCTATCGTTAAAGGGTCGGCACTGGTCGCGCTAGAGGGTGGCGATGAAGCCATGGGGTCTAACTCGATAAAAGAACTGATGGCTGCTGTTGACGAGTATATACCGCAGCCTGATCGTCCAAAAGATCAGCCCTTTTTGATGCCGATTGAGGATGTGTTTTCGATATCGGGCCGAGGTACGGTAGTTACTGGTCGCATTGAGCGTGGTATTGTCAATGTTGGTGATGATATTGAGATTGTTGGTATCAAGGATACGACGAAGTCGACGTGTACGGGTGTAGAAATGTTCCGTAAGTTGCTTGATCAGGGTGAGGCGGGCGACAATGTTGGTGTATTACTCCGAGGAACCAAACGTGAAGAAGTGGAGCGTGGCCAAGTTCTTTCGGAGCCAGGCTCTATAACGCCACACACTAAGTTCATGTGTGAGGCTTATATTCTAACGAAGGATGAGGGAGGGCGTCATACGCCGTTTTTCTCCAATTACCGTCCTCAGTTTTACTTTCGTACAACAGATGTAACAGGAACAGTTGATTTACCTGACGGAACTGAGATGGTTATGCCTGGAGACAATATCTCCATGCAGATTAATTTGATTGCACCGATTGCGATGGATGAAGGACTTCGTTTTGCAATTCGCGAAGGCGGACGTACCGTTGGAGCTGGTGTTGTAACTTCAATAATTGAATAAATGTATTTAAGAGTTATCTCGATAAAGAGATAACTATTTAGTAGTAAGAGGTATTTTAATGGACAGTCAGCATATACGGATCAGGTTAAAAGCGTTTGATCATCGGATTCTAGACCAATCAGCTAGTGATATAGTTGGTACGGCTAAGCGTACTGGGGCTGATGTTCATGGACCTATACCTTTGCCAACTAGAATTGAAAAATTTACTGTCTTACGTTCACCTCACGTTAATAAGAAGTCACGAGAGCAATTCGAAATTAGAACTCATAAACGATTATTAGATATTATTGACCCTACGCCACAGACTGTAGATGCATTGATGAAACTGGATCTCGCTGCTGGCGTTGATGTTGAGATAAAGCTGTAAGAGAATATTATGCGCACTGGATTGATAGCTAAAAAACTTGGTATGACCCGTGTCTTTGATGATACCGGTAATCATTTGCCTGTTACTTTGTTACAGATAGATGGATGTCAGGTTGTCGCCCAACGAACAGAAGAGCGGGATGGATACACAGCGTTACAACTTGGCGCGGTTGCAGCGAAACCAAAACGTATGAGTAAGGGCCTGCGCGGACATTTTGCAAAAGCAAAAGTTGAACCTAAACAAAAATTAGTAGAATTTAGGGTTAGTTTAGATGCTATGCTAGACACAGGAGTGGAGATTTCTGCTTCTCACTTTGTCGCAGGACAATTTGTTGATGTTTGTGGAACGTCCATAGGTAAAGGTTTTGCCGGAAGCATGAAAAGGCATAATTTTAAAGGCCTACGTGCTTCACACGGAGTTTCTATATCCCACCGGAGTCACGGTTCAACAGGACAATGTCAGGATCCCGGAAAAGTATTTAAAGGTAAAAAAATGGCTGGTCATATGGGAGATGAGCGTGTGACTGTACAAAACTTACGTGTTATTTCTACCAATCCTGAAGATGGAGTAATCGCCGTTGAAGGTTCTGTACCTGGTTCAACAGGAGGTTATGTCTTGTTAAGTGATGCTCTAAAAAAGAAGCAACCGGAAGACTTACCATTTCCAGCCTCGATTGTTTCTGGAACATCACTAGAAAAAGAAGCTGTTAGTGATGATATTGTAGAAGTTGAAACTGCTGGTTCAGAAGAGTCGTCAAAAATAAACGAAGATAAAATTGTAGAAGTTGAAGCTGCTGATTTAGAAAAAGCAGATGATGCGTCCAAGGAATAGGTTATGAAGTTCAAAGTTATAAACTTCGAAAATAAAGC
>Ga0209089_10005122_pt1 | contig 10797 bp, 7 predicted proteins | sample ArcticOcean_MG_C_FD_187431 | JGI IMG/M metagenome (GOLD analysis project Ga0209089, IMG submission 187431) | Marine microbial communities from western Arctic Ocean - ArcticOcean_MG_CB2_150 (SPAdes) (version 2) | ecosystem: Environmental > Aquatic > Marine > Oceanic | place: Arctic Ocean: Canada...
GTCTTTAGGTACGTCATCTGCTCTTGACTTAGTTATGTTAGGCCAAACTTCACTATATTTTTTATTTAGTGTAACCCACTTTTCCATATTGTCATTTGTGTCTGCCTCAATTGCATTTATTGGACACTCAGGCTCACAGACACCACAATCGATACATTCATCCGGTTTTATGACTAGCATATTTTCTCCTTCATAAAAACAATCGACTGGACATACTTCAACACAGTCCATCAACTTACATTTTATACACTTGTCATTAACTATATAAGTCATTTTGCACTTTTAACTTTTAACTTTATATCACCGCTATCTTTATCAGAGACATACAACAAACCACACACTCTTCTTATAAGGTTTGACTCGAAGTTATCACTAGAGCCATCCGAGTATACAATTTTCCAAAGTATTTCAATTACTTCAAGTCTAAATGCCATAGAATTTTTTTTAATCTCTCTAGTGAATTCAATTATTTGATTTGATTCTTGTTCTTTTTTTTCAGCTTCTTTTAAAATCTCTTCTGCTTCTGAAGATGAAATACTATTTAATTTAATTAAAGCTTTTTTAATAATTTCTTTTTCAATGTTAGTATAATTCTCATCTATCTTTGCGGCATGGATTAATAATGCTGCAACTAGAATATCTTTGTTAACAACTTTTTCTTCACTTCTATTAAATATTTTTTTGAACATTTAGCTAAATCTTACTTCAGATAATTTATCGAAAGGATTACCTTTATTAAGCTTTTTGTCGTTTTTTTCAACATTATTTTTTATATATTTTGGTTTATAGACATAAAAATCTTCTTGATTATCTTTAACTCTCTTAGGTTTATAATGCATAATATTTAAAAGTTGCAAAAAGTCTTCTTTATTACATCCTAGTAGATTAATCATATCAGAATCAATTTTAAATACCCCATTCTTGGAACTGTCTATAATTTTGATAAAAAGTCTCTCTAAAATGTCAACTCTAACATAAAATTTATTAAAATTTTCAAAACCACAAATTAAAAGAAACTTTTTGTTTTTGTACGATTCATTTTTTAAAAAATTTAGACCTGACTTTGGAACTGTATATTTTTTGTCATTTTGAAAATATAGTTTCCAGAGCTTTACTCTTAGATTTACCGCATTTGGTTTAAGCATTCGTATAAGGAATATGTGATATCTTCCAATCTTTATACCTGCTTTTCTAAGACTTGCCCTATCTTCTTTAGTAAATTTTTTTATGACTTGGTCAACCGAATCTCTTTTCATTACACCATTATTTTCAAACAATTGATAACATAAGGCTCTAACATAATTGCTTTCAAATTTTGATTGGCTTAAATTTACAAGATCTGATAATTCTTTAGAAATTAGCAACTTAAGCTTATGCTTTAAGGTGTCTCTTAGTTTTTCTTTTGACTCCAAATCTAAAGCTTCATCTACCAAAACTTCTAACTGTGGTTCGAGGTAGTTTTTTCCTGCAGTAATATAACCAACGGGACTATCCATCCAATAAATTTTATGGTCTTCACTTAATATAAAATCTTCACTAACAATTATTTTATTTGTTCTTCTCATTAGCTCTGGTGCTATAGCTTGCCTAGCTGCCTTTTTTAAAGATTTTATATCAGTTTTTAATGAATCTGATTTTAAATCTAAGTTTAATCTTAGCCCATTTAGTCTTCCCATATACTGACCATCAATAATTACTTCATTTTCATTTTTTATTTCAGTTGCTAGAGCAATATCTTGTTTTAGACTCTGTGATAAAACACTTATTCTTTTGTCAATAAAACTTTTTGTTAGTTCTTCATGAAGTTTGTCCGATAATTTATCTTCAATATATTTTGTTCTTTCAATCCAGTAGTCAGAATTATCAACCCAGTTTTTTTTATTAGCAACATACGACCATGTACGAACATTTGAAATCCTATTTGATAGCGTATCAATATTACCTTCATATTTGTCTAAAAATTTAAGCTGCATTTTCATATAATCATTTGTCACTTTTTGTGATTTTGTAGTTAAAAATTCTAGAACTTTTTTTACTACCTCTGTATGTCTTCCATAGGCTTTCTTTGAAAAATCTGGAATTTGGCAACATTCCCACAATATTTTAGTAAAATTTTTGGATTGTTTATTTTTTAAAGTTTCATCACCCTTAATTAAGAATTTTAGGACTTTTTCATCCTCACAGTCATTAATTTTTTTTAAAAATTCATTATTATTTTTTTCTTCAAGAGAAACAACTAAGCTGTTTATGCTATCAAAATTAATTTCTGAATTTCTCCAATATAATAAATTAGTTTTATTTAAAGTATGATTTTCTAGTCTTTCAATTTCATCTGCAGATAGTTGATTGCAATCGCCAGTTACCCCAAAAGTTCCATCATTAATGTGTCTACCTGCTCTTCCTGCTATTTGAGATATTTCATTCAAATTAAGTTTTCTGTTTTTTTTTCCATCAAATTTTCTTACACTGCTAAAACTAACGTTCTCAATGTCCATGTTAATACCCATTCCAATAGCATCTGTTGCTACAAGAAAGTTTGCATCACCTGATTGATAAAGTTCTACTTGTGAATTTCTAGTTTTTGGACTCAAAGAGCCCATAATTATTGCTGCTCCACCCTTTTGTCTTCTTACTAATTCTGCTATTGCATAAACCTCATCAACAGAAAAGGCAATTAAAGCAGTTTTAGGATTTAATCGTGATATTTTTTTATACCCACTGTATGTTAACTTTGAGTATCTCTCCCTACTAACAAACTCAACATCATTAACTAAAGATGATATTATTGATTTCATAGTATGAGAACCAAGAAACATAGTAAGTTTATCGCCTCGCGTATTTAATAATCTATCAGTAAAAATATGTCCCCTTTCATGATCCGTGCACATTTGAATTTCATCAACAGCAATAAAATCTACCAGTATATCTTTTGGCATAGATTCGACCGTACAAATGTAATATTTGGGAGACCTAGGAATTATTTTTTCTTCACCTGTAATTAATGCAACTTTTTCTGCCCCAATTTTTTGAACACATTTATCAAAAACTTCTCTGGCTAACAATCTAAGAGGAAAACCTAAAATTCCACTTTCATATTCCAGCATTGTTTCTACAGCTAAGTGGGTTTTGCCTGTATTAGTTGGTCCCAAGACCGCTGTAATTCTTTTTAAAGTTTTTTGCATAATTTGTGTTCAAGTTTTATTAATATACTACATTTAGATTTTGAGTAGGAACAAAAGATGATTAAAACATGACCGAATCACTTTTAAAAAAGTTCTCCTTTTAAGTAAATTGAAATAAAGTCTAACATAGTTTTGTTAAATTCTATATTAAATTTTTGAAATAAAAATTCATGAAAACTTTTCTTTGGAAGCTCAATAATAATAAGTTAAGTAAAACAAACTTAGCTTTATATTCTAGTTTTTTAAAAAAAAACTATAAATTCAATTCAAATAATAACTTTGATAAAATTTGGAACTGGTCAGTTAATAACCCAAGTATTTTTTGGAATTCAATATGGGATTTTACAAAAGTCAAAGGAACTAAAGGTAAAATTTTATTAAGAAGATCAAATATTTTTTTTAAAAATAAATTTTTTCCTGAAGCTAAACTTAATTATACAAAAAATTTATTAAAAAAAAATTCTACAGATGCTGCAATTATTTTTAAAAGTGAAAATGGATATAAAACTAAGCTATCTTGGAAAAAATTAAATTTAAATGTAACAAAATTATCTCAATGGATGAACTCAGTTGGAGTAAAAAAATCTGATCGTGTAGCTGCATATTTACCAAATATACCTGAAACTGTGGTTGCATATTTAAGTACAGCTAAAATTGGAGCTATTTGGTCATCGTGTTCACCAGACTTTGGTGTATCAGCAGTTATAGATAGATTTTCCCAAATAAAACCCAAAATATTATTTGTTGGTGATAAATATTTTTATAATGGCAAGAAAATTAATATTCTAGAAAGATTACCAGAAATTATTAAAAGGCTTCCATCATTACAAAAAATTATAATAATTTCTTACCCAGGAACAAAACTAGAAGAAATTACTAATATAAAAAAAAATACATTAAATTGGGATGATCTATTTAATTTTAAATATAAAAAAAATATTAATTATGAAATGCTTAATTTTAATGATCCCTTAGCAATTCTTTACTCAAGTGGTACCACAGGAAAACCAAAGTGTATTTGTCACGGAACAGGTGGAGTTTTATTGCAACATAACAAAGAGTTGCAAATACATTGTAATGTTAAAGAAAACGATCGTGTTTTTTATTTTACAACGTGTGGTTGGATGATGTGGAATTGGCTCGTGGGTGCTCTTTCTGCAGGAGCTACAATTTTACTGTTTGATGGTTTCCCTATGTATAAAAAAGATGAATTACTATTTGATTTTGTCAGTGAAGAAAAAGTAACTCTTTTTGGAGTAAGTGCAAAATACATAGATTACTTAAAAAACAAAAAAATTATACCTAAAAAAAAATATAATCTCTCAAGATTAAAAACTATTTGTTCGACTGGCTCACCTCTTTCAAACGAAGGTTTTAATTATATTTATAAGAATATAAAAAAAGATATTCATCTTTCATCCATTTCAGGAGGTACTGATATTGTTTCGTGTTTTGTTCTGGGCAACTTATTTCAAAAAGTTCATTTAGGAGAAATTCAAAATAGAGGTTTAGGAATGAATGTCGACGTCTTTGATGAAAGAGGCTTGTCTTTAAAGAATAAAAAAGGGGAACTAGTTTGTAAAACACCATTTCCATCTATGCCTATAAAATTTTGGAATGATAAAAAAAATGAAAAATATAAGTCTGCTTATTTTAAAAAATATAAAAATATTTGGCATCATGGAGATTTTGCAAAGATAACAAAAAACAATGGTTTTATTATTTATGGAAGATCTGATACCACACTTAATCCTGGTGGAGTTAGATTAGGCACTGCCGAAATTTATAATGTGGTTGATAAATTTAAAGAAGTTGAGGAATCCATAGCGATTGGACAATCTTGGAAAAATGATATTAGAATAATATTATTTATAGTTCTTAATAAAGGGTACATTTTAACTGGTAAAATAAAAAATAAAATTAAATTGGCAATTAAAACTAATGCTTCTCCCAGACACGTTCCATCAAAAATTATTTCAATTAAAGAAATACCCAAAACAAAAAATGGAAAACTGGTCGAATTAGCTGTTAAACAAAGTATAGAGGGTGGTACAATTAAGAACTTAGAAGCTTTAGCCAATCCAGAAAGTTTAAAACAATTTATGAAAATTAAAGAATTAAATGAATAAAATTATAAAAGAACAAATAAGTCAATTAAAGCCCTCTGCGACCTTAGCTATAAATGAAGAGTCAAATAGATTAAAAAAAGCTGGAAAAAAAATCTACATGTTTGGCTTTGGACAGTCACCATTTCCAATCCCAGAACCATTAGTTTCTGCACTAAAATCGAATGCCAGTAAAAATAAGTATTTACCTATGCAGGGACTTAAAGATTTAAGAACATCAATAGCATCTAGTTTAAATAAAAATAATAATAATTTTAACTCCGAAAATATTATAATTGGGCCAGGAACAAAAGAATTAATGCTTTTAACACAAATAGCTTTTGATGGAGAGGTATTGCTGCCAGCTCCAAGTTGGGTTTCATATCAACCGCAAGCCTTAGTAGCAAAAAATAAAGTTCATTGGATAAATACTTCAAGTAGTTCTAATTGGTTTCCAACAGCAGAAAATTTAGAAAATAAAATTAAAAGTGTAAAATCTAAAAACTTAATACTCTTCATAAACTCCCCAAACAATCCAACAGGCACAACTTGTAAAAACCTTAAAGAAATATCTGAAATTGCAGAAAAGTATAAATTAATTGTTCTCTCTGATGAGATTTATTCACAATTAACTTTTAGCGGACACTATGAATCAATATCTAAATACTATCCCAAAAGGACAATCGTAAGTTCAGGACTTAGTAAATGGTGTGGTGCTGGTGGTTGGAGATTGGGTTTTTTTGCAATTCCTGAAGAATTAAATCAATTGAGGGATAGTTTAAAAATACTATGCAGTGAGTCTTTTACATCTGTTAGCGCCCCAATTCAGTACGCTGCAATTGAAGCTTATAAAGGAAACCACTCAGAATATTTAAAAAAAGTGAATAAAATATTATCTTTTACTGGGAGCTACGTTTATGAAAATCTAAAATCTAATTCTATAGAAGTAAGCAAACCAGATGGTGGTTTCTATTTATTTCCAGAATTTAAAAATGCAAAATTTTTATCATCTTCAGAAATGTGCAGTGATATTTTAAACAAAACAGGTGTAGCTTTATTGCCTGGAAGCGACTTCGGTTTAGATCCAAAAAAAATGATTGCAAGGCTAAGTTATACTGATTTTGATGGAGAAAATTTTTTAAAAAACACCTCAGGTAGTAAAAGTCTAGATGAGGGTAATTTAAAAAAATATGCACCAAATATAGTTGAGGGTGTTCATAAATTAAAAGAGTGGTCTAATAATCTTTAGACTTTAGATATGCAGTAAAATTGCATATCCTCAAATTTTTAAATGTAATAATTATTATAAAAGGAGGAAAGATGAAAAAATTTATTTCCACTATTGCAGGAGCATTGATGATGTTTGCTTTATCTGCGCCATTGGCGACAGTAGCAAAATCAGCAGAGTTTTTTACAATTGGAACGGGAGGGCCAACTGGAGTTTACTTCCAAACTGGAAACGCAATTTGTAAAATGATGCACAAATTTGCAATAAGTTCTGATCATGGAAGAAAAAAAGGAACAAACAAAGCTTACAGATGTACAGCTCCATCTACTGGGGGATCTAACTACAATATTGGACAAATCAAAGAAGGAGAGTTTCAATTTGGTGTTGCTCAGTCAGACTGGCAGTTTCATGCTGTTAATGGCTCAAGCAAATGGGAAGGAAAAAAATTCGGTAATTTAAGAGCTGTGTTTTCAGTTCATAACGAACCATTCCAAATTTGGGCTAGAAAAAAAGCAAAAGTTAAAGACTTTGCAGGACTTAAAGGTAAGATTGTTAACATTGGTAATCCTGGTTCAGGCCAAAGAGGAACTATGGAAGAGCTTATGAAAGCAATGGGAGTTGATAACAGTTTCTTTAAATCAGTAACTGAACTTACTTCTTCTGAGCAAGTAAAAGCTTTATGTGATGGTAAAATAGATGCTTTTGGTTATTCTGTAGGATTTCCTAACGGAGCTATGGAACAAGCCGCAACTTGTGGTGCTAAAGCAATGCCAATCAATCTAACTGGATCTGAGGTTCAAGGTTTAATAAGTGGTGCTGATTATTATGCGCAGGCTGTAATACCTAAAGGAACTTATACAGGACAGAAAAAAGACGCAACAACGTTTGGTGTTAAAGCTACTGTAGTAACTAGTTCAGATGTTTCTGAAGAGCTTGTTTATTTAGTAACTAAAGCTGTTTTTGAAAATTTTGATGATTTCAAAAAACAACATCCTGCTTTTGGTTTTCTGGAAAAGAAAAACATGATTAAAGATGGTTTATCTGCTCCATTACACCCAGGTGCAATTAAATATTATAAAGAAGCTGGATTAATGTAATCCAACTAATTAATAAAATTAAAAGGCCCAATATATTTATTGGGCCTTTTTTTTTGTAATAGTATATTATTTTCTAAATGAATCAGAGAATAGAAAACAAAATAGAAAATAAGATTAGTGAAGATTTATCGCCTACTAAAAATCTCACTGGGATACATTTAAAGATTGTTACTTCCATAGCAATTATCTGGTCGTTATTCCAGCTTTGGTATGCTTCACCTTTCCCTTTTATGTTTGATTTTGGGATGTTTAAAGGTTTACCTGCTAGAGCTATTCACTTAGGTTTTGCATTAACTTTAACATTTTTAATATTTCCTATTTTTAAAGGAAAAAAAATTTCTATAATTGATATTTTCATAAGTTTCACAGCAGCCTTTTGTTGTCTTTATATATATTTTTTTTATGATCAACTTGTTTATAGAGGAGGAGTTCTTTTAATTCTTACTTTAGGAGAAAACATTAATATACCAATAGAATTAATTATTGGAATTATTGGTATTTTAATTTTACTTGAAGCAACCAGAAGAGCTATAGGTTTACCTTTAGTTATTATTGCTGTTTGTTTTTTATTATTTTCATATTTTGGACAGTATGCCCCAGATATAATTTCTCATGGTGGGCTTTCATTAAAAAGACTTGTTGGGTTTCAATGGTTTGATCAAGAAGCTATATTTGGAATTCCGATTGGTGTTTCAGTAGATTTTATCTTTTTATTTGTTTTATTTGGTGCGCTTTTAGAAACTGCAGGTGGAGGAAAATATTTTTTAGATTTAGCCTTTGCTATGGTTGGTAAAATGAGGGGTGGCCCAGCAAAAGCAGCTATATTAGGATCTGGAATGACGGGTTTAATATCAGGCTCTTCGATAGCAAACACTGTTACTACGGGAACCTTTACGATTCCAATTATGAAAAAAACTGGTTTTTCCAAAGAGAAAGCTGGAGCTATAGAGGTTTCATCTTCAGTCAATGGGCAGTTAATGCCACCAGTCATGGGAGCGGCAGCTTTTGTTATGGCAAGTTTTATAGGAGTTACTTATTTTGAAATTGTTAAACATGCCTTTTTACCGGCAATTATATCTTACGTTGCCTTATTTTATATATCTCATCTTGAAGCTTTAAAATTGAATCTTAAAGGTATGGAAGAAAAAGATGTGCCAAATTTAAAAAATACTTTTTTAGCTGGATTGCACTTTTTAATTCCAATTTTTGTATTAATATATTTATTAGTTTATATAAGATTTACAGCGTCTTATTCTATATTTTACGCTACTGTTGCATTAATTTTAGTAAATTTAATAAACAAATTAATTAAACAAACTAATTTTAAAGACGCATTTAAAACTTGGTTTAATCAAACAGTCGTAGGTTTTCAAAAAGGTGCTTTAAACATGGTTGGAGTTGGTATTGCAATCGCTACTGCTGGTATAATTGTTGGAGCCGTTGGATCCACTGGACTAAGTACAAATTTGATTATTGTAATTGAGTCTATAGCTAAAGATAACGTAGCAATTTTGTTATTTCTAACTATCATCTTATGTTTACTTCTTGGAATGGGGCTTCCAACAACTGCAAATTATGTAGTTGTTGCTTCTTTAATGGCAGCAGTTTTAGTAGACGTTGGTAATGCTTCTGGGTTTATATTTCCATTAATAGCCGTTCATTTATTTGTATTTTACTTTGGTTTAATGGCAGACGTTACTCCACCAGTGGGTTTAGCATCATATGCTGCAGCAGCTATCTCAGGAGGAGATCCTCTTAAAACTGGGGTGCAGGCTTTTTGGTATAGTTTACGAACAGGTATCCTTCCAATTGCTTTTTTATTTAATCACGAATTACTTTTAATTGGTATTGAAAATATTTGGCATGCTTTATTGGTAATTATAACTTCCTTAACAGGCATATTAGTATTTACAGCAGCAACCCAGGCATGGTTTTTTAATAAATTAAGATGGTATGAAATAGTAGTTTTTTTATTTATCTCATTATCTTTCTTGGCACCAGATTTTGTACTTAATAAATTTTACCCAAAATATAATTATAAAGACTTAAATCAAATTCATTTTTTAAAATTAGAACCATATAAAGAGGTACGCTTTAAAGTTACGCGTTTAAGTGAATATGGAGAAAGATATAAATTATTTGTAATTAAAAAAAATACTTTTGAAAATAATTTTAATCTAGAGGACTATGGCATTACTTTGTTGAGAGAAGAAAATCAAATTATGATTGACACTTTAAAGTGGAATGGGAAAGCTAAAAAAGAGGGCTTTGAGACTGGTGATATAATTAGTGAATTAAAAATAGAAAATTTAGATAGGCCACGCAAGAGTATAATTTACCCATTTGCTTTAATATTATTATTGGTTTTTGGTTATTTTAACTATAAAAGAAAAGCAAATATTATTCATGAGTAAAAAAATTATAAAAGGCAGATTTTATAAAATTAATAAAAAAATCAAACATAGATTGATTGCCAAATATGACAAAATTAAAGACTGGAAAATGGACCCAAAAGGATATTTTTTAATTCACGTAAAAAAAAAATATATTGAAGTTGGCTATTGCAAGTTTATAAAACTAGGAAATTCGCCAGTTAATGACATGATAGCTATTATTAAAGGAAAAACTGCAATAGAAATCGTTAATACGTTAATTAATGAGAGATTTATTTCCTCATTACAGCATGCTGCAGACATGGGAATAGAGCTACATAAGGCCGAGTTATCTTTAAAATATAATTTTAAATATATTCAAGATAAAGGTTTATTCATTGACTAAATTTAAAAATTTTAGTAAAAAAAATGAACAATACTGATATGGTAGGGAATAATGTGAAAATCATTAACTGTTCCTGCAACGGTAAAAGTAAGCACTTAAGTCTGAGCGCTACCCAGTATAGTCCCCTGTCGAATGATGGCCAGGAAAAGCCTAGTTCTGCAATGCAAAATTAGCAGTGGCATTAACTATAACATTAAAGCGAAAGCTTTAATAAAAAGGAGTGTCATATGTTTAAAAAGCTAAAAGTTTTGTTGTTAAGTTTAATTTTAATATTTTCTTCCAATCAAGTATTTGCTGCCGATATACCAGTAATTGTTATTTCACCAAGTAAAACGGCACAATCAGTTTCGACAGTGGGAACTAGTGTGACTGTACTCGATGAAAATTTTTTTAAAAATAGTAATGAA
>Ga0209089_10005156_pt1 | contig 10752 bp, 6 predicted proteins | sample ArcticOcean_MG_C_FD_187431 | JGI IMG/M metagenome (GOLD analysis project Ga0209089, IMG submission 187431) | Marine microbial communities from western Arctic Ocean - ArcticOcean_MG_CB2_150 (SPAdes) (version 2) | ecosystem: Environmental > Aquatic > Marine > Oceanic | place: Arctic Ocean: Canada...
TTCCATGGCTTCAGTTGGAGAATCTTCGACTGAAGCACTATCAGAAAAATGAGTATAGGTTTTCGCCGCTACGAACCAACTCAAAAGTAGTACACCAGCACTCAAAACAGCTGCCATAACTCCTCTTTCTCCATTAATCACATAGTAAACATCAACTATCATGATTTGAGAGAGAGCTATGACCATAGCTGTTTTCATCACGTCCCCTACCATACCGATGGCATAGTCGAAGAAAATGACAAAAACTAACGACCCGAGAAGCGATGTTACTTCTGGACCAAAGGGTGCATTGCTAGCATAGTCCGGACCCATTTGCGGTGCGAAGAGAAACCGTACTCCTAAGTAAGTGACTAAAAAGACGGCAAAGGTGGTGGTGAGGATTGGCTTGATTCTATCGCTCATGATTTAAACTCCCTGAAAAAGGACATAAAAACCTACGAAAGCTATCTGGAATGTTAAGTCAGCTATAAAAATCTAGGGATTACTATTTCTTGCCGCAAATGAACAGGACTGTGATTTGGCTCTTAGGTTTCACACCAGTTCAGCCGTATGTCCAAGGATAGACGGAAGCCATCTGGTGTTGTGAGCCAGTTTTAGGCAAATTATAGGCACTGCAATATTTGATCGATTATTGCTTTATTAGGCATGAAAATTGCAACACATTTGTTTGGCTTTTAACGCTATCCAGTCTGGGTGAGTCATTACCTCGAGGTTCGGTGAGTTATACTGGACGATTGCCTGAAAAAAGACGAAATCGTTGTGATTGAAAAGAATAAATATGTGAAAAAAATCAAATTTGTAGCTTTGGTGTTTCTCTCTATTTTTGCCCTGTCAGACATAGTAGTTGCTCAGACGGGCCATTTGATGGGACGCGTCAGAGACGAGCAGGGTGCTGCGGTAGAGGGTGCCCTAGCTCGCGTCGTCAGTCTCAGCACGGATGAGATTGTCGCGTTGGCATCTACAGATGATCTCGGGTTTTTTGAATTAATGGAATTGCCTGGAGATCTCATCCGACTGGAAGTACAGAGGTTAGGCTTTATGGCTTATAGCCAAGAATTCCAGTTGGGCGATTCGGAGACTCGGGTCATAGCTGTTGAACTCCAAGTGCAAGCTTTGGAGATAGAAGGACTTACAGTGGAAGGGACTCGTGAACCAGCCGAGATTGCTTTTGAAGAAGAAGCAGGTTTGACAGTCAGGTCTGTCGAAGCAGCAGATATCAAGATGATTCCTGGATTTATTGAGCCAGACCCAATTCGTGTCGCAGAGGTTCTTCCGGGAGTGATAAGTACGTCCGACTTCTCGGCATCATTTAATGTTCGGGGGGGATCGGCTGATCAAAATCTGATTCTTTTAGATGGGTTTCCAATTTTCAATCCGGCCCACTTAGGAGGGTTGGTATCAGTTTTTAACTCCGATATGGTTCGAAGAGCTGAACTCAGTGCGGGAGGATTTCCGGCAGAGTATGGCGGGCGAGTTTCTTCGGTGCTCAGCATAGAAAGTGATCCTGGTAATGGTCAATTGGAAGTGCAGGGAGCTATTTCGTTACTGATGTCTAGGGGTTCGCTAGGAGGAAGCTTACCTAAGAAAATTAAGAATATACTAGGTCTCAGGGATGCTCGGTGGAGAGTTTCGGGAAGACGATCCTATTTCGATCTTCTTACAGATAAAATTCCGTACAAACTGGAAGATGGACAATTTATTTTTGAAGGGTGGACAGAAGGAGGCGATAGAGTTTCAGTCACCGGCTATAAAGGAGCGGACGTTCTAGGAATAGATTACACGGAATCTTTTCCTCTGAGTTTAGATTGGGATTTTGGAAATTCGCTTATAGGAAGCCGTTGGACCCATCCAACTTCAAGTGGTGGGTCCATTGATGTGAAACTGGGATATTCAGGATTTTCTACCAATCTCAAATTTCCTGATTTTGGAGATGTGGAGTTTAGTTCAAAAATCTCCCAAACCACTATGAGTTTGGATTGGGAAAATCGCCCGAAACCCGCAGTTACCACGAAGGTTGGTGTTGAGGGTCGTTTCATGGATTACCAGAACTACGTTAAGGGTGGAGGAACACAATTCTGGAAAGTGGGAGGGCCTGGCACGGGCATATCCAGCTATGCTCAGCTTCAATGGCGACCTTCCAGGGCCTGGGTGGTTGAGCCCGGGTTTAGGTTTGACTCTTGGCTCAGGAAAGACGCTCAGAGAATGGATGAAATTTCTCCGAGGTTATCCTTTAAGAGATTTTTAGTTGGAAGAAGACTAGCCTTGAAGGCTTCATTGGGACGATATACACAATTTTTACATTCGGTTAGAGATGAAGATTTACCACTTGGAATTGACATATGGGTTCTGAGCGATCCGGATATTCCACGAGTTCTATCAGATCAAGGACAGATTGGGTTGGAGTGGCGAGTAGGCAATAGCTGGTTGCTTTCTTTAGAAGGGTATTTGCGGGAGTTTGATGGTGTTATTACAGAAAATTTTGGGGAAAACCCTAATGACACGACGGATGATTTTCTTGGAGGTCGAGGGCGATCGTATGGCGTAGACTTGTTCGCTCAGCGTTTTAGGGGAAACACTACAGGATGGATTACTGTGGGCTGGTTGAAGGCATTGCGAACCTTCCCTGACTATAGAGCTGTGGGGTCCGCGGTTGAAATTCAATTCCCTCCGATCTTCGATAGGAGGATAGACGTTGATGTAGTCTTGAATCATGATTTTTGGAATTCCGCGCAGGTAGGATTGCGATGGAATTTCGGTTCTGGACTTCCTTTTACAGAGGCAGTGGGAGTATTCTCTTCGTTCGGCCATAGTATTTCAGATGGAAGCTTAAGGCCTGACGATCGTGGCAATTCCATTTTTCTCGGTCCTAAAAATGGGGAGAGATATCCTGTTCGTCATCGTCTGGATGTTAGTATACGAAAAGAGTTCAAAAACATTTTTGGTGCTGGATCGATAACACCCTATATAAACGTCCTCAATGTATATGATCGAAGGAATGTTCTCTTTTACTTCTATACATATGAGGATAGTACATCAGTAGACACCACTAAGTGGACTCGCAGGGGATATTCGATGTTTCCGATTTTACCTACTTTTGGTTTTGAGATGAGGTTCAGATGAAATATTTAGCGAGGTGGTTTAGCCTTGGAATATTCTCTTTGACTGCCTGTGAGATGGATAGCGTATCCTTGATGACACCGGAGAGTCTCCTGATAGCCCAAGTTTATATTGCAAAAGAAGGTGCCAAACCCTTAGAGGCTACTGCATACCTTCATCGTGTTTTAGGAAGCAAGGACTACGGCCCCGTTTTGGGTGCAGATATAACTCTGACATCGGGAGATCGGAGTGTGACTTTGGTTAAGGATCCTGATCGCACCTCAACGTGTATCCCAGAATGGGTCCAGAGAGAGACATCAGATATAAGTGGTTCCCTGGGCACTTGTTATCGTTTGCAAGAATTGCTATCTGCTGTGCCAGGAGAGGCTATTCAGGTGAGCATCAAAGACGGCGGCGTGAGTGAGCTTTTTGGTCAAACCACGTTACCGGGTGATTTCACAATGAAAACTCCCAGGAATGGCCGGAAATTTTGTACTGTACAGAGAGATCAGATACTAGAATTGAGCTGGAGTGAGAGCCAGGATGCCTGGGCTTATGTTGTTGAAGCGAATGTTTGGGATATAGACGACGTGTATAATTATTTGCCAGAAGAAGATCGTCCCCCCCAGCCACTTAATCTTGTCGGCCTTTCCATTTCTTCGGATGATACCAAGATGCGTTTCCCTTCTGAGGTAGGCTTATTTGATCGGTATGGCTTACATAGAGATGTGTTTCTCCAGTTACAAGTGGGTCTCCCGGAAAGCACTACTGCAGATATAAGTGTGGCGGCAGTAGATAGAAATTTCGTTAATTGGGCAAGGGCTGGTAAATTTCATCCATCTGGACAGATTAGAACTCCTAGCCTGCTAGGAAAATCAGGAACAGGGGTAATTGGGTCTTACCTTAGAAAGGACTTCAAGGTACTCGCTGATTCGACCTTGCAAGGATTGATTGGTAGTTGCATTAGCTAGTTAATTAGCTGAGATGTCGCACTTAAACTTTTATATCAAGGTGCCAACAAGCACGACTGAGGAAGTTTGCTTCCTGGCCATAGAATCTCTCCAACGTGCTAATGTCTTAGTACAGGTTCAGATACCAGAAATGTTAGGAGGTATATATAGCTTGGGTGGTTCTAGAGGGCTCATCCCAGCAGTTTCTAGTGCTTGATTTAAGATGGTAAGTTCAACGTCAATGATTTCTGCTAGCAACTTGTTTTGTACATCCAGCTCGGTGGATAATTCTTGGAACACTGTTAGGAAGCTTTCTGGCGGAAGGCCGTCTCCTCGTTCCAAGTGTGATCGCAAGCCAGTAAGTCTGTCATTGAGCTTAATAGGAAAAGCAATTTTATCCTTAGGACTCTGATTCAATAGCTGATAGAGTTGTCCTTCTATTTGACTGATTTTCTCGGTAAAAAGACTAGCGATAACATTTAATTGGCGGTCTCTAGAATTGGCTGTTCTATCTTGTATTTGAGATTTCAGATCTCTGATGGCGATCACGTGTTGGTTGGCTGAGCTTTCGTGATTTCGGATGTTCAGGGCCAGATTATGTTGTGCCAATAGGTCGTCTTTAGAGATGTTTGTCAGACGAGGGTCTTTCTGGACCTGAAATTGTTCGGTGATTTGTTGGTTGCCGATTGTTAATTGTACTTGGAACATCCCAGGAGGTGCCCAAGGTCCAATGGCAGGATTCCCACCCTCTAAGACGATTCCAGAAAATGTTACAGCACCAGGATATCTTAGATCCCATGTCTCACGGTAGAACCCTGGAGACTGGCTATTTTTTTCTAATAAAGTTTTTACATGTCTTCCTGCTGAATCTAGAATATCCAATTTAACCTCTCTGTATCCGCTCTCAATGTGATAGTCAATCACAGCGGGGACTGCTCTTCTAATGGAATTGGAAGGTTTGAACAGATGGTCCTGGGAGTACTTCAGGGTTGGATCTATTTGGCGTAGTGTTTCAATATCGTCAAGGATCCAGAAGGATCTACCATGAGTAGAAATCACCAGATCTCTTTCTTCTACAATTAGTCCGGTAACCGGAACTGTGGGTAGATTCAGAGAAATGGAATGCCAGCTCTCTCCCTGATTGAATGAAATATAAACTCCAGTTTCAGTTCCTGAATAGAGCACGTTTGGGTTTTTGGGATCTTGCCTAATCACTCTTGTGAAGTCACTGGTACTGATGCCGCTGACTATGAAATCCCAAGTTTCTCCGTAATTAGATGTTTTCCACAGATAAGGTGATCGGTCACCCATTTCATATCGAATTCCTGAGATATAAACAGATCCGGGTTGATGTCTGGATGTTTCGATCGTTGTAATACGTGTGTGTGGTGGCAGATTGGCTGGGGTTACATCGGTCCAGCTCTGTCCTCCGTCTAGAGTTACATGCACCAGGCCATCATCTGAACCAGTCCAAATGACATCATCGTTGAAATGAGAGGATCCTATACTATAAATAGTCCCATAGATTTCGGGACCGTCCTGATCCTTTACTATGGGACCTCCAGAATCTCCCAAAGTTTCAGGATCAGCCCTTGTGAGGTCCGGACTAATTTTACTCCAAGCTTCCCCTTCGTTACTGCTTTTCCATAAGTACTGAGAGCCGACATATAGGACTTCAGGGTTAGTGTTAGAAATCGTTATAGGATAAGTCCAGTTCCACCTTTCTCGCATAACTCTAGCTGATTCACCCATTACAATTCTTGGATAGGGTTGTATATCAAATGCAAGACCCGTTTTACGATTATATTTTGTCAGAGTGTTAGTTGCACCAGCGAAAAAAATGTCTGGATTGTTGGGGTGTGGGGTTACATATCCACTTTCGCCTCCACCTACTGCATACATCCAATCTTCACTTTTCCCTCTGGGGTTTCTTAGGTGGCTACCTTCTGATGAAACACATACCGTAGTATTGTCCTGCTGTGCTCCACAGGCGTGATACGGAAAATCTGCAGTGGTAGCGAGACGATATATTTGAGCCGTTGGGTACCTCATATGCGTCCAAGTTTGACCACCGTTCACAGTAATGACTCCTCCTCCATCGTTACCGTTGATCATTCGTGATGGGTTGTTTGGGTCTATCCAAAGGTCGTGATGGTCACTATGAGTTCCGGGAATGGAGGTAAAAGTTTTTCCGGAATCCGTAGATTTAAGTAGCTCGAAATTTAAGACGTAGATTGTATTATCATCGATCGGATCAGCTTCAATCCTCTGGAAATAGAAGGCCCTCTGCCATAGGTCTCTATCGTTATTGATCAGAGTCCAGCTAGAGCCGGCATCGTCCGAGAGATATAGTCCGCCCCGCCCCGCTTCTACGTTCGCCCAGATCCGTTGTGAATTGGCACCAGAAATAGTGACTGTTATTTTCCCTAGGGGTCCTGTGGGGAATCCAGGGTTTTCTGTGAGATCCTTCCAAGTCGTTCCACCGTCGGTAGATTTGAGGATGCTGGATCTCGACCCACCACTCCATAACTTCCATGGCCTCCTATAAACCTGCCAAAAAGTGGCATAGAGGACGTCAGGATCTTTAGGATCCATCGCTAAATCAATAGCACCTGCCTCTTCACCTTGATAAAGAACTTTTTCCCAGGTTGTTCCACCGTTTGATGTGCGGAAAATTCCCCTATGGGTATTGCTAGAAAAAGGAGAACCCAGTGCTGCTACATATAGGATTTCTGGATCTAAGGGGTGTACTCGTATTCGACTTATTGTTTGAGTCTCTGTTAAGCCCATGTGGGTCCATGTATTTCCAGCATCACTGGATCTATAAATTCCATCTCCTTGCAGAACGTTTGCTCTGAGCTGTCCTTCACCCATGCCGATATAGACGATGTCAGGATTGGAGTGGGAAACTGCTACTGCTCCGATGGAAGAACTTCCAAGATGGCCGTCAGTGACAGGGTTCCAGGAGGATCCGCCATCTTCTGTCTTCCAGAGTCCTCCTCCTGTTGCACCAAAATAGTATTCATTTGGACGATTTTCATGGCCAGCGACAGCGATTGACCGCCCGCCTCTGTTAGGTCCGATAGATCGCCATTCAAGGAGTGAAAAAGGGTCTTCTGGTGGATTGGCAAAAGCTAAAAACGGAAGGGTAACAAGAAAAAAAACTAAACTGGCTTTGGCAATTTGTCGAACCATTTTCATGAAATTATCCTTACAGGTTTAAATTGATAAACCGACCCTGGGTTTACCCAACTATTGCTCTGCATAGTTGGACCAAGTCCCTTCCTCATAAAGCATAATGTTCCCTTGATCATATAAATGACAAGGCGTTGGAATTATAATCCAGAAAACCAACATTGCTGAAACCTGGCGAGGTTCACTTTTGTTTCCCATCCTTAAATACCATTGAACATATTTTTAGTCATTTATAGGGAGGTTTGTCTATGGACTTTGGAACTTCTAGCCGAAGAAGATTTCTAGGTTATTTCTCAGGGATCGGGTTAAGTTCTTCGCTCTTACCTGGAGTGCTTTGGTCTAAGATGCTAGATGCCCAGGCACAGGAAATAACATTAGCCATGATTCGTGATGCAAGCGCGCTATCAGGATTAGACTTTACGGATGATCAAGCTGAAGCTTTGGTAGAAGGAGTAAATAGGAATCTGCAGGGCTATACTGAATTGCGAGAATACAAGTTGGAAAACGGAGTGGCACCTCCCATCCATTTCAGCACAATTGTTCCAGGGATGAAAATTGACATGGTAGAAAGACCTTTTCGTGTAAGCTCTTTCCCTGACTTAGAGAGACCGAAGAACTTGGAAGATCTCGCTTTCTGGCCACTGGCGAAATTGGCGAAATTGGTGCGGACTAGGAAGGTGAGCTCTGTTGAACTCACAGACATGTATCTGGGCCGATTGAAACGATATAATCCGAAATTCAACAACACAGTGACCTTCTTGGATGATCTGGCTTTGAGCGAAGCCCAAAGAGCGGATGAAGAGATAGAAAGAGGTTTTTATAGGGGGCCTCTACACGGATTGCCTTGGGGAGCGAAGGATATTTTGGCAGTCAAGAATTATCCAACAACCTGGGGATCGAATGCATTCAAAGATCAGCAAATGGACTACGAGGCTACTGTTGTAACCCTCTTGAGAGATGCAGGTGCAGTTCTGATAGCTAAATTGACGACAGGCGAGCTGGCCAGCGGTGATCGTTGGTTTGGAGGTCGTACAAGAAATCCATGGAATTCCGAGAATGGGTCAAGCGGATCTTCTGCAGGCCCTGCCTCCGCTACAGTTGCAGGATGTGTTGCGTTTGCTATTGGCACAGAAACCAGTGGATCTATCTTGAGCCCTTCTGTAGCTTGTGGCGCTTCAGGCTTAAGGCCCACCTATGGTCGAGTTAGTCGTTTTGGAGCGATGACCTTGAGGTGGACTGGAGATCGCTTAGGGCCCATTTGTAGAACCGTTGAAGATTGTGCTTTGGTTTTTAAAGCTATAGCGAAGCCTGATGAAAAGGATCAGAGTGTTTTGGACATCCCCTTTAATTGGGATGAAGGATTAGATGCTACGCAGTTCAAGGTCGCGTATTTTGAAGATGCATTTTCAGATGATCCAGGAAAGAAAGAAGACTGGATAGCAAATGACAGTAAAAGTCTGGAGACACTAAGATCTATTGGTGTCAATCTAAGTCCGATGGATGTTCCTTTGAAAGATTTTTCGACTGAGCCGTTGCGGGCATTGTCCGCCGAATCAGCTGCGGCCTTCGAAAGCTTTTTGTTGGAGAATCGAGACGATGAACTTACCAGGCCGGCTCGAGCTAGTGGCTGGAGAGTAAATCAGACCGTACCCGCTGTGGCTTATCTTCAAGCTCAACGCGTCAGAGGTATTATGATGCAAGAGTTGTCAGATGCCTTGGGCGATTTTGATGTATACGTAACTCCTTATGGTGATTCGAGGGCCAGACTGTCGGGCAACCCTCAATCGTCAGATCCATCTCCAACACCTAGCTCAGTGAGCAGACCTCCACGGAGGTCTGCAACCTCACATTTTTTCCAATTGGCAAATCATGCTTGCTATCCAGCAGTGGCCGTATGTAATGGGTTTGGTGATGATGGCCTTCCAACTGGTATTGTATTTGTTGGTAAACCCTTCGGCGAAACAAAAATACTAGCTGTCGCAAAAGCATTTCAGGATGCAGCTGGTTTTCATCAAAGGGTTCCTGATTTAGATGGATGAAGACAGAGCATCAAGGAGGGTTGGAGGGGTTAGGAATGTTCTCAAAGGTTCTGAAGAGATTATGAGCCTGTGGTTAAGAACAACGCGAACATGCCTGTTTCTGTTAATTTGCCTGCCAACTTGTTCTCCCACATTCAACCCATCTTCCTCTATCGATCCTAATAATCAGAGTTCAGAAAATATTGAGATTCACGTGAGAAACCTCAATTTTGCTGATGCACGTTTGTGGACTCTCCAGAAGGGAAGCCGCAAGAAATTGGGAGAGGTAACAGGGAAGACAAGTAAGGTTTTTTTGGTAGAGTGGCCCATCCCAGATGAACTACAGTTAGAAATTAATCTGGTCGGAGGAGGTAGATGCAGCACAGCTTCATTGATGACAGATCCGGGTGATATCATCGATTTTCAGATTCCAGGTCAATTCATCTATGAGATGGGAAGGGATTGTCAATTATTTTGAAATTTTAGTGAATCGAAAAATAGCAATTACATCTCTCAAGATAATTTCATGGGGACGGGGTCAGTATCGCCAGAACTATCAGACGGTGTTCGCTATTATTAAGAATTCCATGAGGGACATTTTCTGTGCAACAAGAATGCACCCAGTTTCCATTGGTATCTCTTTATCTTCTAGTAGAAACAATCCTAGACCGGCTATGACTTGGTAGACTTTGTCCATCCCTTTATGGCTATGAAGGTCATGCTGCTGTCCTGGTTCGAAACAGTTTAATCCGACCAATAACCGCTCTGATTTGAACAAAGTTTTTTTTGCCATTTTTTCGGGATCAAAAATGGCCATATTTTTTGGTTGACCAAAATGGTGATACTGAGTTTTTGTATTCAAGGTATCTTTTCTCCCTGTAAGGGGGGTGTGTGTATTGGGTTGCGGCGCGATTTGGTTATTTGTTCGAACGCATATCCTAATCCCAAAAGGTTAGGCTCACTGAAAGGGAGACCGAAAAAAGAAATTCCTACTGGCAATCCATTGCTTGTGAATCCAGCTGGAACTATCAGGTCAGGGAAGCCACTTAGGTTAGCGAGGTTGGTTGCAGAAACAGCGGGGTCAAGTGATGAGGGCCCACGGTTTTCACCTAGAGGTCCAGGTCGACGTGGTGAGGTTGGGTAGACAATTGCGTCCAATTGTTGTTTTGCTATGAGTCCTTGTAGGATTTCTCTTACCAGAGGCATTCCATGGTTGATCATAGCTAGATAGTCGGAGTCATGGAGGGATCCACTGTTCAATTCATCTTGAAAGAGGGACCAGCGTGTTGGGTTCGTTCTCTCTCCTTTCCCACCTTTGGCTAGGATTTGTTGGCTCCTTTTTACCATTTCCTCTAGTGTCTTGGGGTATTTAGAATCTAAGGTGGCCAAGTAGGTCTCAATCTGTTCTTTAAATTCTCTCCATCGAATGGTGGTATAGAAGTCAGCTTTTGCGTTGAGGAGCCAATCGGGATAGCGAACATCAACTATGGTTG
>Ga0209089_10005157_pt1 | contig 10750 bp, 10 predicted proteins | sample ArcticOcean_MG_C_FD_187431 | JGI IMG/M metagenome (GOLD analysis project Ga0209089, IMG submission 187431) | Marine microbial communities from western Arctic Ocean - ArcticOcean_MG_CB2_150 (SPAdes) (version 2) | ecosystem: Environmental > Aquatic > Marine > Oceanic | place: Arctic Ocean: Canada...
GTTTTTAGCCATGCTTTTTACCATTGATTTTTTTAAAACACCTTTAGCTGACAAACCTAAAAAAACATCTGCCCCTTTAATTGCCTCTTCAAGTGTTCTGTGTTTTGTTTCTATTGCGTGAGCAGATTTCCATTGGTTTAAATTATCTCTGCCTCGATATATGACGCCTTTTCTGTCGATCATTGTAATATTTTTGTTTAAAACTCCACTATTTTTAAATAGATTTGTGCATGCCATTGCTGAAGCACCAGCCCCATTCACTACAACTTTAATATCTTTGATTGATTTTTTAAATATATCTAAAGCATTAATTAAACCTGCTAAAGTTATTATTGCAGTACCATGTTGGTCATCATGAAATACAGGAATATCTAGTTTTTCTTTTAATTTTTCTTCTATTACAAAACAATCAGGCGCTGCTATATCTTCTAAATTAATTCCCCCAAAACTTTTTCCAAGAACTGATATACAATTGATGATTTCATCAGAATTTGAAGAGTCTATCTCCAAATCAATAGCATCAATATCTGCAAAACGTTTAAATAAAATTGCTTTACCTTCCATCACAGGCTTCGAGGCTAGGGAACCCAAATTACCAAGCCCGAGTATAGCGGAGCCATTACTTATGACGGCAACTAAATTTCCTTTAGTTGTATAGTCGTATGCAGCGTCTGGATTTTTTGCTATCAATTTTACTGGCGCAGCAACACCTGGTGAATAGGCAAGTGCCAAATCTCTTTTACTAGTCATTGGTTTTGAAGATAGAATTTCTATTTTTCCTGGTTTACCACTATTGTGATAATCCAAAGCTTCTTGATCTGTATATTTTTCTATTTTTGTCTTTTTCTTCATTTGAAAAGCAAGTATCTTACAATTGTCACAAAAATAAGGCTTACATGTCAAGATGAACTTAATAGCTTCAACGTCAACATTTAGTTTTTTTACTCTAATCAGTCGAATACTTGGCTATGTAAGAGATTTTTTAATAGCAATTTTTTTGGGTACATCACTCTTTGCAGACGTTTTTTTTGTTGCATTTAGACTTCCAAATACCTTTAGAAGATTGTTTTCTGAAGGAACTTTCAATGCAGCATTTATTCCAAGTTATGCAGGAAATTTAACAAAAAATAAAATAGAAGCAGATAATTTTGCAAGAAATGTATTTAATTTATTATTTATTATTTTACTATTTTTAGTATTAGTTGCCGAAGTATTTATGCCTCAATTAATTTTTTTAATAGCTCCTGGATTTTATAAAGATCCTGAAAAATTGAAGCTTGCAATATATTTGAGCAGAATTACTTTTCCTTTTTTATTTTTTATATCTTTGGCTTCTTTTTTTTCAGCTATACTTAATTCTTATAATAAATTTGCAGCCGCATCTGCCGCACCAATTATACTAAATGTAATATTAATTGGATCATTATTTTTATCTAAAACACTTAACATCTCAGATGTTTTATTATTATCTTACGCTGTTTCATTGGCAGGATTTTTGCAGCTAATAATTCTATTTTTTTTTGTTAGAAATAATTTTAAATTAAAATTAAATGTAAATATAAAAATAGATGATAAAATAAAATTTTTTTTTAAAAAGCTACTTCCTAGTATTTTTTCATCTGGAGTTACTCAAATTAATATTTTAGTTGGAACAATAATTGCTTCTTTTCAAGCTGGTGCAGTTTCGTACCTTTATTACGCTGATAGGATTTATCAAATTAATCTTGCAATCGCAGGAATAGCCATTGGAACGGTAATGTTGCCACAACTATCTAAAAATATTAAAAATAATAATTATGAAAAAGTAAATAATTTGCAAAATAGAGCTTTGGAGCTTTGTTTATTTTTATCATTACCTGCTACTATTGGTTTATTATTAGCTTCAGATGAAATTGTTACATCATTATTTGGTTATGGTTCCTTTAACAGTTTGAGTGTAGGCAATACAGCCATTGCCCTCACATTTTTTTCATTTGGTTTACCTGCATTCGCGATGTTAAAAATTTTTTCAAATTTCTTTTTTGCTAGAAATGATACAAAAACACCATTTTATCTTTCTGTTTTATCAGTAACTCTAAATATAATAATTAGTGTCTCGCTATTTAATAGATTTGGATTCATTATAATACCTATAGCAACATCAATTTCTTCGTGGATACATGTTTTTATAATTTATTATTTTATAAAAAAAAGAAATTTGCATATTTTTGATAGTAGGTTTATTTATAAGATACCAAGGATAGTATTATCTGTGGTTGTAATGGGAATATTTTTATATTTAATGTTAGCTTATTTTTCAGATAAATTTATTTATAATGAAAGTTGGAAATCTATTTACTTATTTATTATAATAACAGCTAGCATAATAAGTTATTTTTTAGTTTCAAATTTTTCAGGGGCTTTTAAATTTAAAGATATTAACTTAAAGCAATAAATTTTATAATGCATAAAAAAAGAATATTTTCAGGAGTTCAGCCTACAGGAAATTTACATTTAGGAAATTATTTGGGAGCGATAAGTAATTTTGTAAATTTACAAAATAAATTTGAGTGTGTTTATTGTATTGTTGATTTACACGCAATTACAAACTATCAAAACCCAAAAGAATTAAAATCTAATATTTTAGAAACAACAGCAAGCTTTATAGCCTCTGGCTTAAATCCAGAAAAAAGTATTATATTTAATCAAGCTAGTGTTTCTGCTCATAGTGAGCTTGCTTGGGTATTTAATTGCGTTGCAAGGATTGGTTGGATGAATCGTATGACTCAATTTAAAGAAAAAGCTGGATCTAATAAGGAAAATGCTAGCGTCGGCTTATTGGTCTACCCAAACTTAATGGCTGCAGATATTCTATTATATAAGGCTACTCATGTTCCCGTTGGGGAAGATCAAAAACAGCATTTAGAGCTCACGAGAGATATAGCAAAAAAATTTAACAATGACTTTAAATGTGAAAATTATTTTCCAATAGTAGAGCCTTTAATACCAAAAGAAATATCAAGAATAATGAGTCTGAGGGATGGAAAGAAAAAAATGAGTAAATCAGAAGAATCAGACCAAAGTCGAATAAATTTAAAAGATGATAAAGATTTAATTAATCAAAAAATTAAAAAAGCTAAAACGGACGCAGAGCCAATTCCTTCAGATATAAAAGGACTAAATAATAGAAATGAAGCAGCAAACCTCATATCAATTTATTCTAGCCTTAATAATGTTAAGATAGAAAAAGTTCTAGAAGAATTTGGGGGAAAAAATTTTTCAACTTTTAAGAGTAAACTTGCTGAATCCCTTATAGAGAGAATTTGTCCAATTGGAGATGAAATGAAAAAATTATTAAAAGATTCTAAATATTTAAATAACATTTTAGAAAAAGGCTCTAAAAAAGCTGATTTAATTGCACAAAACAACTTAAGAGAAATTTATAAAGTTGTTGGTTTAACAAAGTTCACTTGAAATAGTATTTTTTGTATAATAATAATAAATACTATAATGGTTGAAACAGAAAATACACCAAATCCAGATACGCTAAAATTTTTGCCAGGAAAGAAGGTTTCTGAGGTAGGACCAATTGAATTTTTAAAAAAAGATAAAAATATCAAAGTGCCTTTAGCGAATAAAATATTATCCTTAGAAGGTACAGTAATGGTTTTTTTTGGAGAAGACTTTATTACAGTAAAAAAAGAGAAAGAATTAAATTGGGAAGATCTTAAGCATGGTATTATTTCTGAAATTAACGATTACTATGCCAAAGGAAAAAAAGTTGTTATTGATAAAAAATCAATATTAGAGGAAAATTTAAATAATTTAGATCCTAATTTTAAGCCAAAACAGTCAAACGAAATAATCAACAAAATTAATGAAGTTTTAGATTCAAAAGTCAGACCAGCTGTAGCAAAAGATGGTGGGGATATTAAATTTAAATCCTTTAAAGATGGAGTGGTTTTAGTTGAATTAAAAGGTAGTTGTTCTGGATGTCCAAGTTCTACAGCAACGCTAAAACAAGGTGTTCAAAATCTTTTATGTCACTATATTCCTGAAGTAAAAAGTGTGGAAGCACAATAGATTATGTCCAAGAAAATTGAAAAACTTTTTAAATCTTATCGTGATCAATTACTTCATTTAGCAAAACTTTATGGAATAGTAGAAGTAAAGAATTATGCTAGAAGCTCAAAAAGACTCACAATTTCACAATTAGAATTATTATTAATTAAAAATGAAATAAAATTACCAGCAAATAATTCAAGTGATAAAGCAATTGCAAAAAAAGAGCTAAGAGAGAATTCAATTAGAAATATTTATTTATCCTTTGCTGTTTTATTTTTAATTGGAAGTTTAATTGGTATGAGGCCTTATATTAAAAATGTAGTTAATGAGGTAAAATTTACATATGTGGCTGAAGAGTTTAAAAAGCCTAAAAAAAATATAATTAAAAAAAATAAAACGGCACTTAAAAAAGAAGAAAAAGTAGAAATAAAAAAAAAATATGAAAATACTATAAGTTTAAATGCAGAGGTAGCTTCAAATTTGTTTGAAGAACTTGGTTACGATTTGAGTGGAGTGAGAGCTGGGCAGAAGGTAAAGCCAATTTACCTTACAAAACTACCAAAAGATTTAAACACCTTAGGTGATACAAGAAAAAAAAGAGATTTGTTTATTAAAATTATGCTGCCTTTAATATTAGATGAAAATAAGAAAATTAGTGATGATAGAGAAAAGCTTTTTAAAATATTAAGTAAAGACTTTAATACAGCGGGAGAAAGAGTTTGGCTTAGAAGAAGATTCAACGAGTATAAAATTGATGATAAAGACTTTTCAGAGTTAAAAATGAGAATGGACATTATTCCTGTTTCAATCGGTTTAGCGCAATCTGCGAATGAAAGTGGCTGGGGAACATCTAGATTTGCTTTAGAAGGTAATGCATTGTTTGGACAATGGACATACAGTAAGAAAGGCATTAGTCCCACAGATAAAGATCCAAATAAGACACATAAAGTTTTGCAGTTTCAAATACTTAAAGCATCAGTTAAAGCGTACAAAAATAATTTAAATACTCATAATGCATATAGAAAATTTAGAGAGGAAAGAGCAAGATTAAGACAGGAGGGTAAACCTATTAAGGGTTTGGAGTTGACAGAATTTTTAGACAAGTATGCTGCCATAGGAGATAAATATGTTAAAATACTTGAAGGTATTATAAGACAAAACTCATTAATGGATTTCGATAGTTCTAATTTATTGTCAACAAAATCTAAAAAAGGTTTAAATTTATAATTAGTATTCAGCTATCACGTATTGGATACCTAACCATCTCCATCTATTTTTTTCCGCCCAAAGAGAACAATTAATTCTACCTCTTTCACTTTTAAATTTTTCTTTAAGTAAGATTTCTAATTCACTTTCGTTAATAAATTTAATATCTGATTTTCTCCAAACATTTCCTTCATTTGAATAGCATGTAATATTTTTAACATCGATTAAATTTTCAAAAAATTTAATTTTGACTTTTGGGGGGTTTTCATCTCCTTTAATATATCGGTTTTCTGGTGTTATTTTTTTATAAGGAAAAGGCAAATTTTGAATTATAGATTTAAATCTTTTCAATTCACCATATTTTTCATTTATTGGGAATCTTGGTAATTCAAGAAAATCTTTGCTTGAGTCTATAACTCCTGAATGTTGCCCAAAGGCAAATTCAAAATTTAAATCAGCTACAATTTTTTTTAAAATAGTACTATATTCTCCAAAAGGGTATGAAAATAACTTAGGCGAATAACCCAACTCTTTCTCAAAAATTTTAATAGATTTTTCTAAATCACTTCTTATTTCTTTTTCTTTCCAATCGATTAAGTATTCATGAGAATGGCTATGATTTCCTATAGTGGCTAAACCACTAGACTTAATTTCTTTTATTTGTTCCCAAGTCATGTATCCATACTTACCCACTTCTCTAGTGCTTACGAAAAGAATAAAAGGAATTTTTCTTTTAGAAAGTACTGGCCAAGCATTTAAATAAAAAGATTCAAAGGCGTCATCAATCGTTAAAAGAAAATAATTTTTTTCCATTTTTTTTTTGATAATTTCATTGAATTTATTAAAAGAAATAAATTCAAATTTTGTATTATTTATTTCATTTAAATGTTCTAAAAAAATTTTGCTTCTTATATTTGTTGATGGATATTTATTTTCATTGAAACGGTGATACATTAAAGCTATTACACCTTTATCGGGATTAAATTCATTTAAATTTATAGCAAAGGATTTACTTATTGATAATAATAGTAGTATCAATATAAATACTATGAGTTTTTTATCAATTGATTGCAGCGCAGAAATAGGTTCTTTATTCATAAAAGCTCAAAATAAAACATTTAGCAAAATTTTGCAAAGTGATAAATCAAATATTGATTTATTAATGTTGCAAATTTTAGATTTTTTTAAAGATAACAATATAAAAATTGATAATATTAATGAAATCTTTGTAAATCAAGGCCCAGGAAGTTTTTCGGGTTTAAGAGGTTCATTGTCCACAGCAAAAGGTATTAGTTTATCAAAAAAGCTAAACTTGTATGGTTATAACACTTTTATATGGTCTGGTGCCCCTTACATTAATAAAAAAAAAAATATACTAAGTTTTATAAAGTTTAGGGATAAATACTTTTGTAAAAAATTTGATAGCAATCTTAATTCAATTTCACAAGTTAAAGAAATTACTGAAAGTGAAATAATTAAAAAAAATGAAGATGAAATTAAAGTAGCTCCAAAGAATATGGTAAAAATATTTAGTAAAAAAATATTAACAGCTAGTGAAATAAATATTGTTAATTTAGATCATAATCTGCTTGAAATACTTAAATTAAAAGGTTTATTAGATAAAAATAGTATTAAACCCTTATATTTAAGGTAAAATTTTTTGAAAATTCATTTTTAAGTAGTAATATAAAAATTTAAATATGAGTAATAGCATAGAAAACAAATGTATTAAAAAAGGTGTGAGACTCACAGACCAAAGAAAATTGGTAGCAAAAGTTATGTCCGACTCAGAAGATCATCCTGACGTTGATGAGTTGCATAAAAGAATTAGCAAAATAGATTCTAAAATTAGTATTGCTACAGTTTATAGAACTGTAAAATTGTTTGAAGAATCGGGTATTGTATCGAAACATGAGTTTAAGGGTAATAAAGCAAGATATGAGCAAGCTACTCACGAGCATCATGATCATTTAATAGATATAAACACTGGAGAAATAATTGAATTTATTAATGAGGATATTGAAAAATTACAAAAAAAAGTTGCTGAAAAATTAGGGTATAATTTAGTCGACCACAGGTTAGAACTATATGGCTCAAAAATTAAAAAATAAATATCTTGTCTAAAAAAATTTTTATAAAAACATTTGGGTGCCAAATGAATGAGTATGATTCAAATCGTATTTATGATTTAGTTTCAACAATCGGATTCAGCAAAACCAGCTTTAAGAAAGAAGCTGATTGTGTTGTTTTAAATACCTGCCATATAAGAGAAAAAGCTACAGAAAAGGTTTATCACGAGATAGGCAGAGTAAAAAAAGATTTTAGAAATTTAAAAAAACCTTTAGTTATTGTCTCCGGTTGTGTGGCTCAAGCAGAATCGAAAGAAATGATAAAAAGAGAGCCATATATCGATATGGTAATTGGACCTCAATCTTATCATAAAATTAATGATTTAATTTTAAATTATAAAAAAAGAAAAATAAAAATTGACTCGACAGATTTTGATGTAGTAACAAAATTTGATCAACTAGAAAAGATACCGAATACTCAAAATAAAATATCTTCATATCTAACTATCCAAGAAGGATGTGACAAATTTTGTACTTTCTGTGTTGTTCCCTATACAAGGGGAGCAGAATATTCAAGACCATTTAAGCAGATTATTAACGAAGCAAATAATTTAATTAAAAACGGATCTAGAGAAATTGTTTTATTAGGTCAAAATGTAAATGCTTACAACTTTAAAGAAAACGGAAAAAATTTTAAAATTTCATCATTAATAAGAGAATTAAACAGCATAAAAAATTTAAAAAGAATAAGATACACAACTTCTCACCCAAGAGACATGACGGATGATTTAATTGATTGCTATAAAGACTGTAATAAATTAATGCCATTTCTACATCTACCTGTACAAAGTGGTTCAGACAAAATTCTAAAAATAATGAACAGAAAACATACTAAAAAATACTATATGAATATTATAGAAAGGCTGAAAAAAATTAATAAGGATATGAAATTTTCAAGTGATTTTATTGTCGGATACCCAGATGAAACAGAAAAAGATTTTCAAGAAACTTTAAATCTTATTAAAGGTGTTAATTTTATAAATTCATATTCTTTTATTTACAATTCTCGACCTGGCACACCTGCGGCAGAAAAAAATTCAAATAATTTATTACATAATAAAGATAAGCTTAAAATATTACAGGATAATTTAAAAAATATACAATTGCAGAATAATCAATATTATGTTGATAAATGCTGTGAAGTATTAGTTGAAAATAAGCTAGATAGTGGTGACAAATTTTTTGGAAGAACGAAATTCATGAGTCCGGTGAAATTTAAATCAGATAGATGTAAACCTGGTGATTTAATAAATGTTAAAATAACCTCTTTTAATCAAAATGGCTTGTTTGGTTTTCATGAAAATCGTGAAATGAAAGCAGCGTAAATTAGTGAAAATAAATATTCAAAATAAAAATAATCAAGAAGTTTTAATATCGTATGGAGATGATGATTCAATAAATATTAATATTTTTAATAATAAAATACTAATGGAAATAGTTGGATCTTTTGATAATAACCTCAAAGAGTTGGAAAAAATAAGTGGTTCAAAAATTTATTTTAGAGGCAATTCACTTTCTATAAAAGGTAAAAAATCTTCAAATGAGAAAGTAAAAGATGCTATTGTATATTTAATTGATCGCTTTAAGTCTGCTAAAAAAATAGATAGGAATGATATTGTTAGCTCTTTAAACAAAGATATGATTATAGAAAAAAAGTATAATTCAAATGTACAGCAAATAGAGGACGTAATTAAAACTCCCAAAAAATCTGTTATACCGAGATCAAAAAGACAAAAAGATTATGTTAATGCACTTAAGTCGAATCAAATAACAATGTCTTTAGGGCCAGCTGGAACAGGCAAAACATACCTTGCCGTTGCCGTTGCTTTGACCATGCTTTTAGAAAAGAAAGTCCAAAGAATAATTTTGTCAAGGCCAGCCGTTGAAGCGGGTGAAAGGCTAGGTTTTTTACCGGGTGATATGAGAGATAAAGTAGATCCATATTTGAGACCTTTATATGATTCTCTTCACGATCTAATAGATTATGAAAAAATACAAAAAAAAATTGAAACAGGTGAGATTGAAATAGCACCACTTGCTTTTATGAGAGGAAGAACATTAAAAAATTCTTTTGCAATTCTTGATGAGGCACAAAATGCAACCACAACACAAATCAAAATGTTTTTAACAAGAATTGGTGAAAATTCAAGATTGGTAGTAAATGGAGATCCTTCGCAGATAGATTTACCAAACAAAAATCAATCAGGATTAACTGAGTCACAAAATATATTAAAAAATATTAAAGAGATATCAATAATAAATTTTGACCAAAATGATGTTATAAGACATCCTCTGGTAGCAAAAATAGTAGAGGCCTATAAAAAGAATAACAATGATAAAGGCTAATGTTGAAATAAATAATAAATTATGGAAAGACAAAATTCAAAATCCAAAAAATTATTTAAATAATAAACTGAAAAAAGTTTCAAATATAATTAACTTTTTTGAAAAAAAAAATTTTACTTTTACTATACTGTTAACAAATTCATCAAAAATTAAAAAGTTAAATAAAAAATTTAGAAAGAAAAATGAGTATACAGACGCTTTGGCATTTCCCTTTTTTTCAGAAAATAATTTTAAATCTAAAGAAAAAAATTTTTATATAGGTGATTTAGCTGTCTCATATGAAGTTATAAATTTAAGATCTAAAAAAAGTAATTTTTTCGAAGAATTTGATAAAGCTTGGGTACATGGGTTGTTACATTTAGTAGGCTATGATCATATAAAAAATAAAGACTATTATAAAATGATTAGAGTTGAAAAAAAAATTTTAAATTTAATTAATTGATAGCAGGATTAATATTTGACATTTTTACTCAATAATAAATTTATTATTTTAATTCTAGCACCATTTTTGCTAGGGGCAGCAACAATTTTTAGTTTTTCTCCATACAATTTAACATTTATAAATTTTTTTTCATTCCCAATTTTATTATCATTAATTTTACTAGTTAAAAAAAAAACTGAACCTAGATACAGGAAAAAAAAGTATAATCGGTATTTCTTCTTTATTGGTTGTTCTTTTGGGTTTGGATTTTTTTTATTTGGAAACTATTGGATTTCTATATCTTTGACTCATGATGATAATTTTAAGATATTAATTCCTTTTGCCCTCATTTTTATACCTTTTTTTTTATCATTATTTTTTGGGTTTTCAATTTTAATAGTAGGAAGGCATGTTGAAAAAAGTATTTTTTTTATTTTATTTTTTTCTTTAGTTTTTTCAATATTTGAATTTTTACGTGGCAACTTATTAACTGGTTTTCCTTGGAACTTAATTTCATATACTTGGTCATGGTCACCAGAATCTACGCAAATTTTATCATTAATAGGTACTTACGCATTTAGTATTATTTCTATAACATTTTTTT
>Ga0209089_10005159_pt1 | contig 10749 bp, 9 predicted proteins | sample ArcticOcean_MG_C_FD_187431 | JGI IMG/M metagenome (GOLD analysis project Ga0209089, IMG submission 187431) | Marine microbial communities from western Arctic Ocean - ArcticOcean_MG_CB2_150 (SPAdes) (version 2) | ecosystem: Environmental > Aquatic > Marine > Oceanic | place: Arctic Ocean: Canada...
ACTGAAAGAGAACCCCATATTGCAAATGACACCACCATTCCAGTATAAGGTAAAAACAAAATTCCTATTGATAATCTAAAATTTCGTGAACCAAATTTTGGGACAAACCATTCAGATAATCTGTCACTTTCCATTATTTTTTTAAATAGCAATAATCACTAATAGGGAGTATTATTGTCGTGTATATTTCAAAAATTAGTTAATTTCGTGGGTAAATTACCTCTGACCTTGATCGAACCAGATTTTGACCTGGGTAGGGGGTTTACTATAATTCAACTAGATAAGGTAACCATTCCTTATGATACAGAAACTAAAATTGCATATGTTTACTCAACGTGTAAAAATCACTACTAATTATTCAATTAGTATAGCTGGTTTGAATGGTCTTGCATGTCTTGCCTTTCCCTTAGGGTCATAGAGGTCCTCATCAGTTGCTCCAAACACTTGAATCTCTACACCAAACTCTTTTTTTCCAATACTTGCCAACTCTGTAGATAGGAATTGTTTTTCATCAAACTCTTTTGATTCTAATTTTATTGCCTTGATTTCTTCAGATTCTGAATGCAAATCTTTGATTACTTTTTGGATATAGTCTGGCATTTTTTTAGCTTCTGTAGTTTGAGGATCTGTAATTAGTTCTTTCATTACTACTCCCATATTGTTTTGACCCCCTACCATAATTCCTAAAATTTTTCTATAAACTTTAGATTTGAACTCGTCTGAGTTTACATAAATTACAATTTTTTGTGGAGTAATTTTTGTTATTTTTAAAATATTTACAATATCATCAATTGTTGATTTTAGTAATTCTTCGGATTGAATTGATGTGGCATCTACGTCTTCTTTTGAAAATTCTGGCCATAATGATTTTGAAACCATTTCTGAATTTCCTAACTTTTCCCACATTTCTTCAGCTATATGAGGTGCAAAGGGAGAAAGCATTGTGACACGTGTTTTAAGAACTTTATTCAAAATTCCTGAAATATCATCTCTATTTTTTGCATTTGCTCTTTTCATATACCATTGAAGATCAGAGTCAAACCCATACAAAATATGATGTAATGATTCACGAAGTCTCATCTTTTCCATAGAATCTGTCACTTCCGAAATTAATTTTGATAATCTACTTTGTATCCAAATATCTTCAGGTTGAGTTCCAATATCTTCAGAATTGTTAATTTTAATGCATTCTTCATACATAGATTCTAATTTATTTTTAATTCCTGAGATTGATTCTACATTAAAATCGGCATCTTGCAGAAGTTCTGCTGAAATTAATATTGATAATCTGATTGGATCTGCACCATATTTTCTGACTGCATCACGTAATGGAATGATATTACCCATGGATTTTGACATCTTTTTTCCATCCATCAATACAGAACCATTCACTACAATTTCTTTTGGCCAATTTTCTTTAGGAAATAGTGCAACGTGATTTAGAACAAAAAATGTAAGATGATTTGGTACTAAATCTCTACCTGAATGTCTAGAATCAACAGGATAAAAATACACGAATTCTTTTCGTATTTCGTCTAGTTTGTCTGTTGTAATTTTTGTATTTCTTGCAATTACTTCTGAATTTCCATTTTCATAGAAAATATAATTGAAAAATTCATCTGACATGTTCTCCGCTAAAATTTCTCCTGAATTAACAAATTTTGCCATAGTGTAAAATGACATGTAGATTACTGAATCTGCTAAGCTTTCAACTAACCAATCTTTATCCCATGGAACTTTTGTTCCTAATCCGTGTTGCCTTGCACATGCTCTTTCTCTAAGCCAATCAAGTACATTGAAAAATTCAGTTCTAATATCATTTGGAAGTATGTTCATTGATTCAAAGCAGGTACGTGCTTTTGCTTTCCATTCTTTATTTGCATAATCCAAAAACCATTGATTGTTAAGTAGTTTTACAACACATTCTGTACCACATCGACATTTTACTGATTTATTTGTTAATTCAAGCATAATGTCTGATTTTCCTGTTTTAGAAATCCATTTTTTTACCTCTTCTTTGACAAATTTAATTTTCTTATCTACAAATTTACCTGTGTTGGAATTTAGTTTTCCTTCATAGAATTCTTTTGAGTAAATTTCTTTTGTCGCATCTTCTAATTTTGGATCATCTTGATTCCTAATTTTCATTCTATTTATAATATCTTGAGACGGAATTTCTCCAAGTCCTTTTGTAGTAATTATCGTAATTGGTTGAACCTGCTTAACTTCATCTCGTAATGAATCTTCAATATTTTTTTGATTCCCATTTTTTATATCTTCTAGTGCTTGAAAATCATATGGTGCATGTGCTGGCACTGACATTACAATTCCTGTACCAGTAGTTGGTGTTACAAAAGATGCAGGAAGAATTAAAAACTTGTTATCAGTAGTTGGGCTCTGAACTTTTTTGCCAATTAAATCTGAACCTGATATGTCTTCAATAATTTCTATTTTTTTATTAAGAAATTCTAACTTGTATGCACATTCTGCACTAATTATCCAAGTTTCTCCATCAACTTTTACTTTTTTATATGTGATTTCTGGATTTATCCAAAGATTTGTTACACCAAATAATGTTTCAGGTCTAAGTGTGGCAACAGGAATAATTTCATCTTCCATGCTGAATTTTATTATTATGTATTCAGTAAAATCTGGTTCAACATCACCTATTGTATCATGTTGTGAAACAGGATTTTGATCATTTGGACACCATCCAACTGGATGATTTCCTTGCACGATTAGATTTTTCTCTTTTAGATTTCGAAATTGCCATTCAATAAATTTCTGATATGCTGGTATAATTGTTGTAAATTCTCTTCTCCAATCTATTGAGTATCCCATCTCAATCATTCCTGCCTTAATTTCTTCATGAAAATAATCAGCAATTTTTACTGGATCAACAAATTCTTTGATCTTTTCTTCAGGAACATTGTATAGATTCTTGAACGCTTCAATTAATTCTTCATCATTTGCTTGAACTCTTTTTGACATTCCAAGAATTGGTGTTCCTGTATAATGAAATCCCATTGGGAATAAAACATTGAATCCTTTCATTCTGTAATATCGAGAATGAACATCTGCCAGTGTGTATGTTCTTCCATGTCCAATATGTTGAGGTGAATTTGGATATGGATATGCAACTGTTATGAATTTCTTTGGTTTGTCATTGGGATCTGTTTCAAAGTCTTTAGACTCATGCCATTTACTTCTCCACTTGTTATCTATCTGGTTCCAGTTTAATTCCATTTTATTTACCTATTCGAAGATCATGGTCTTCGCATTTTTAATTGCATCTTCTTTCTTTGATTTGTTGATTCCTCCTCCCTGTGCAAACTTGGGGCTTCCTCCACCAGCTCCGCCCAAAATCTGTGAAATACTCTTTACAATCTCTCCAGCACCACTTTCTTTTGGTATATCATCACCTGCAAATACTATAACTCGAATTTTTTCTCTGTCTTCAAATAATCCACAGTATACTAATTTAGGGTCTGCCTTACAGAGAACTTCCCCTAAACCAATATGAAAAATATCATCATAATCATTGCTTGTTGAATAACAAAAGTTTGCTTTGCCTGTTTCCCTTAATTCTATAGTGATATTTTCAATTATAGATATTCCATCTTTGCATTCTGATAGTGATTTTGCTATAATTGGAATTCTTTCTTTAGCAAGTTGCCTTTTTTCAATTCTTTTTTCTTTTTCTTCTTCTTTTAACTTCTCTTCTATCTCTTTATTTTCTGAATCTTGTTGTTTCTTTCTAACAAATTCCTTTGCACTATCTCCTGAAACAAATTCAATTCTTACTACTCCGTCTTGTATTCTTTTTGTTTTTGTAATTTTAATTGCTTCTATATCTGAAGTATTTGCTACATGTGTTCCTCCACACGCTTCTATATCTAAATCTCCTATAGATACAATTCTAACTGATTTTACAGGAACAACTCCTCCCTGATAAATCCTAAAACCATATTTTTGTTCAGCTATTCCTCGATCAAAATTTTCTATTTTTACTGGTATTGATTTTTCAATAATTGAATTTGCAGTTTGTTCAATTTTTGTTACATCATTATCTGTAAGTGCGGAATGATGAGTTATGTCTAGTCTTGCATGATCTTCTTCTTTGAAGGCTGAATGTTGCCATACCCACGAACCTAAAACACTTCTTGCTGAAGTATTAATGATGTGTGTACTTGTATGATTTTTTGTAATTCCATCTCTTCTTTTTGCATCTACTATGCATGAGACAGTATCTCCATTTTTTGGCATTTTGCCTTTTATCTCATGGACTATAATATTTCCATACTTTGTAATGTCTATTATCTCACATTCTTCAATTTTACCATGATCTGGTTCTTGACCTCCCCCCCTTGCATAAAATGCAGTTTTATCTAAAACTATAAAATTTTCAAATGTTTTCAAAACTTTAGCATGAAATTCTCTTGGATCATCTCCATAGAAGAGAAGTTCTGTATCTGGAATTCCTTCTAATGGTAAGCTCGTTTGTTCTTTTTGTTTTTTCGATTGATGTAAATCAGAAAGTTTTGCGTAAAATGTTGATGGAATTTCTGATATTACTTTCATCTCCTTTAGATATTCTGGAGTAACTCCATTAGATTCGTATAGCCGTATCAAATCTTCAACATTTGGTTCCTTGTCTAATTTACTAACAATTTTTTGCATTCTTTGTTTTGAACTATCATATCGTCTTGTTTCAATTGAGATAATCTCTTTGACATCTTCTCGTGTTTTTTCTAATTCTGAATATGTATTTTTCAAATAATCAATTTGTATATCTATTATTTCATTTAAATCAAATTCTAATTTCAATCTGTTCATAGTAGAGATTATTCTTCTAAGCATTATCCGTAGATTATATCCTCCACCAACATTACTAGGAAGTGCACCGTCTGATATTGCAAAAATTAGTGTTCTTATATGATCTATTATTAGATAAATTCCCTCTAACGGAGTAATTATTTTTTCAATTTGTTCCTCGGATAATCCTGTTGATTTAATGGTATTTTTTCTTACCATAGCTAAATCATCGTATAATTCTAAATTCTTTGCAATCTCTGTAAAATATGGAGTTAATATTGTAGAATCTGCGTCAATACCTGAATCTTGAATTAATTTTTTAGTTATTGGACCAAAGCAGCAGTCGTATGCTGTAGGTGTTCCCATTGTAATCCATGCAAATCTTTCTAGACCTGCACCCATGTCAATTATACGTTGATCCAGAGTTTTATAATTTGAAAGATCTCCTTGAAATTCTGTAAATACTGCATTTCCAAGTTCTAAACCTCTTACAAAATATTCTAATGATGATCCAAATGAACCTCCTCCTTCCCATACATCTTCTACAAATGTAATTTCTTTTTTTCCAATTCCAAATTGTTGTGTTAATAAATTAAAATCAAGATTGACACATTCATCTTTCCAATAACCATTTTCATTTGGTATACTATGTTGTCCAATCATACAAAAACTAGAAAAATGTCTTCCAGTTACACCGACATTTTCTAAATCTTTGAAACGTAAACATGTCTGTGGAACAACAAGTGGGTTTGCAGGAAATTCAAAAACAACTTTACTACCCATGACTCTTTGAAAATCAACAACAGATGCAATAGTAAAATACAGATCATCACGCCATCTACAAACTACAGGATACCTATTCACAGATGTATGTCCATTTTTTTTGAAAAATGATTCAACTTCTTTCCAAGCTTGTGTATAGTCAAATCTTTTGTTAGTTGGAGGATTTCCAATAAATGAATATGTGTCATCTGAATGATCAGGACAATTAATTCTATTTTCATCAAGTGTCCAAAAAAATCTCTTACATATTCCACATGATTTACGATTAAATCCTTCTTCCTCGAATAATCTGACTTTATAGTATCTTTCAGGATCAGAAGAAAATTTTGAAAGAATTTCTTTTTTTTCCATAGTCAATTTTGGTTTATAACTGATATTAAGAATTGTCGATTACAAGAAATTAAATAGATAAAAAACTGGTATTTTCTATGTTTGGGAAAAAAGAGAGAGAATTAAAACTTGAAGATTTTATCTTTACTTCAAGACCTGATGGCGATTTTACTAATATAATTTTTGGAACAGTGACTGGAATTGATGGAAACAAAATAGGTGTAAATGGTTTTATAATTAATCCAGTAGGTCTAAAAAATAAGGTTGATCAAGGCAAAGCAGGAGAACGCTCAATTGAAATTCTTAAAGAACCAACTTCTGAAAATTGTATATTTGCATTAATCTATAGAATAGAGTACGAAAATTTCACTGATATTTTAGATTTAAAGACGGATAAAATTGAAATCATATCAAAACGAATTTTTACTATTTTAGACGGATGGATTAGAGAATCTCTTTCTGAATTAATTAACAATGTTTTATCTTTACCTGATGGTCCTGAAAAAGATCAGGCAAAAAGAGTTCTTAAGCAAAGAATGGAAAATCTATATGATGTGAATCTAAAATCACATCTTTATTCAGTTTGTAGAAGTTTGAAGATCTTAACCTAACTGACAATTTTTCTGATAGTTTTATATTATGCCATTGAAGAAATTCTTTAAATGGAATATGTTTACGCTGCATTAATTTTGCACAAATTACAGAAAGAAGTAACTGAAGAAAATGTTACAAATATTGTAAAAGCAAGTGGTGCCGAAGTAAATGAAGCACAAGTTAAAGCACTTGTTGCATCTTTGGCTGATGTAAACATTGAGGAAGCAATTAAAGCAGTCCCAGTAGCAGCAGCTCCTGCAGCAGATGTAGCATCAGGTGGAGAAGAAAAGAAAGAGGCAAAAGCTGAACCACCTAGTGAAAAACAAGAGGAAGCAGCCATGGAAGGTCTATCTTCACTATTTGGTTAGAATCAAATTTTTGTCTATCTATATCGTTAATTAGTAATTATTCTCTATACATTATGAGTTGGTAGATACCACCGCAACTATTGAATTATTCATTTATGTCTTAGATCTATTTGGAACTATGGCTTTTGCAGTTACAGGTGCATTCAAAGCAATTGAACATAAAGCAGATATTGTTGGCATTATAATTTTAGCAACAATTACTGGTGTTGCTGGAGGTACAATTCGTGATATAATATTTGGTAATGAATTACCAAATTCACTAATTGATCCAACATATGTTATAATTACAGTATTAACTGCTATAGTGTTATTTTTGTTACATTCAAGATTGCAGAAACATTGGAATCTTTTTCTTAAATTTGATGCTATTGGTTTAGGTATTTTTACTGTAATTGGTGCTACTTTTGCCTATAATCTATTTGGAATGAACTTCCTTGTAATTATTTTATCTGGAATGTTAACAGGTATTGGTGGTGGTATTTTACGTGATATTTTTGTTAATCAAACACCAATTGTTTTTGTTAAAGAGCTATATGCTTCAGCAAGTTTCATTGGTGCATTATCATTCTACCTTACATTGATGATTACAGGTGAAATTTATGCTGCTACAATTATAGGTATTTCACTTACAACTGGTTTAAGATTGGTTGCTATGAAATATAATTGGAATTTACCTAAGGTAAAAAGTAAATTTGATTAGGCAGGTGTATAATTTTTTGCCTTTGATGAGACACTTTGAGCTTGATTGTGTGCCTTTTGTAAAATTTGTTCTTTTGTATCATCAGTAATGAAACCTGATTCAGTAGATACTGAACGAGCAGATTGTGCTGCTTTTGCAAGTATTTGTTTAATGTTATCACTTGTAATGTATGCTGCTTCAATAGATAGTGAAATTGCTTCTTGATGTGCTTGTGAAAGATCATTTCTAAATTTCTCTAAATCAATTATCATATCATCTTGTGCATAAAGTGACCCTTCTTCAAGTGCAGTGTTTAGCAAAATTCCTGCTTCAATTGGTTTAATATCTAACTTGCCTAGTAGTCCAGCCAGTTTTTCTGGAATAGGTTCTCCTTTTTTTACAGGAATTGTTTCTTTCATAATCCAAATTGTTCCTTGATCAATTTTTGTTGGAACGCCTGCTTCTTTAAAATCAGTTAGCATAGGTCCCGGTGCAATACCAGTATTCTTTGGTGGAATAACAACGTCCATACTTGCAATATCTCCACTTCTTGCAGCCAACATTACTTTATTTTTTCCTAAAAGTACGTTTAGTTTGAATGGTGACATGTTTGTAAACATGAAAAGACATTGACCTTTCAAACTTTCAGTAAATTTCTCTAAACCTGGAATATCCAGTTTTTTTAATGCAATTTTTGCAATTTTATCCTTAATACTAATTATTTCTACTTCTCCTTTCAATTTTTTTCTAAGTGGTAAAAGTTGTGATGCTCTGACTTTTTCCATTCTTACTAATGCTAGTACTTTGTATTTTTTAGGCATCTCTTGTAGTAGTTGATGCATTCGTGCTTTCTTTTTTGGATACTCGGTTCTATTTTCATACATTTTATTTTCTAACCTTCATTTCTAATTTTACTACTTTACCCATTGTGGTTTTTATCATGAGTTTTTTGATATTTTTTTCACCATTAGGTAGTTTTTTCTCAATTGCATTAATTACTGTAATTGCATTACTAGCAAGATCATTATCATTCATTTGCTCATCTCCAATTTACATGATAAAAGAAAGTGAATTTTTAACTCTAACACGAATTGATGATTTGAATCTATTCAACAAAGATTCTATTGGAGCATTAAATGGAACTGGTGTTGGCATTTTTCCTCTAGGTCCCAATAATTGTCCTAGTGTTTTACCCACATTTGCCATTAATTTTGTATCTGCCAAAAAGAAATCATATTTATTTATTAATTTTCTTGATGCTCGCTTATTTTCTGCTATCTGGTTTAATTTTTCACCGTCTATAACTTCATCTGCATTTGCACTTCTTGCTTTAGTTCCAATATCACCACTAGCCATTACACATACAGCTGCAGGTTGACTCATTTGTTTTGGAAGTTGAATTATTTCATTCAGCGCAAATCCCTTTTTTACATCAATATCTTTGAATGTAATATACAACTCAATTGTTTGTTTGAATTTTCTCTCTTTTTCTGATTTTTTTGCTTCTTGAATTAATGTAACTAATTCTGCCTCATTTACCATGATTTTTTTTTTTATAACCTACTTAAAATCGTTTAGAGTATCATTTATTCATTTTACTAATTTTTCAAAAAAATACAATCTTTATGTAATTTTTTGTCTTCATGATATAACAAATGAAGAAACTTACATTTAATACCTCAAAAGATTAGTTATCATAAATGCTTAATTTTGATGATTTAGATCTTAAATTATTATCAGAATTAAAAAAAGATGGTAGTATCTCTGTTCCTGTATTAGCAAAAAAATTGGAAATGAACTCATCAGTTCTTTATAGTAGAATTAAACGACTAATTAAAAAAAAAATAATTAAAAAATTTACAATTGATATTGATGATGCACAATTAGGTTATGAAGTTAAAGCATCTGTTGGAATTAATCGTGATCCAAAATTTAAAGAAATAATACAACAAAGTTTACTTAATACTTCTGAAGTTACTGAAATATGTGAAATTACTGGTAGATTTGATATAATTATCAAAATTTTGGCAGAAGATCTTGAACAATTACATACAATAATTATTGATAAGATTGGCAAAATTGATGGTATTCAGAATACAGAAACTTTTGTTGAATTGGAAAAAATTGATAAAACTCCAATATATTTATCGAAGAATTAAGATACTAGTTTAGAATCCCACTTACCTTCATTAATTTCTAGAGTGATCTCTTTAGGAGTTTTACCCTCTATTTTAATTCCTAAACAGCCACATGTTCCAATAACTTGCATGGCTACTGATTTTAATTTAGATGCATAATTTGATTCCAATTTTACATTAGATACTTTGATAACTGTATCCATTCCAATATCTGCAACCCATTCAGTTCCAGATGTACCACTACCTTTTTGAATTCCAGCTTCTTTCAAAATAAGAGCCGATGCGGATGGAATACCAACTTCAATTTCCCATTTTTTAGTATCAGCATCAACACTAACCGTAACAGGAATCTTCATTCCTTTAAAATCATTAGTTTTATCATTAATCGCTTTGATTATTTCCATAATGTTCACACCCATTGGTCCTAATGCAGGTCCTAATGGTGGACCAGCTGAAGCTTCTCCTCCTGTTACTAATGATGAAATTGTTTGTTTATCTCCCATTAAAAATAACCTTCTTGTATCTGATTTATTCCTTGCTATGATGAAACTGCTTTGAGATAGTTTGCATCTACAGTAACTGGTAATTGATATGGAGCATCAAGTAAAATCACTGTTGCTTCTTCTTTATCATGATCAACACGTGTAATTGTTGCTTTCATTCCTTTGAATGGTCCTCCAATTATCTCAACTGTTCCATCTACAGCTAGTTCTGAAACAGTTGATTTCTTTATTAAGTAATTTTCAATTTCACTAAATTGTAATTCTCCTCTAAGTTGACCTTTGACATGTCTAACTCCTTGAATTGCACTAAACATATCCTGTGGATCTTCTGCCTCAACAATTACATATCCCTTAAGATTATCAACCAACAAAATTGATTGAACATTAATAGTTTCACTTCTCATTTTGGCTTCTAGTAATCTCAATACAACTTTTTCTTGACCACCTGTTGTTCTTACTGCAAATAGATGGGAATTCCCAGTATCTTGAGTTGGTTCTACAACTGGTTTTGGTTCTGATTCTACAACTGGTTCTGGAAT
>Ga0209089_10005160_pt1 | contig 10748 bp, 7 predicted proteins | sample ArcticOcean_MG_C_FD_187431 | JGI IMG/M metagenome (GOLD analysis project Ga0209089, IMG submission 187431) | Marine microbial communities from western Arctic Ocean - ArcticOcean_MG_CB2_150 (SPAdes) (version 2) | ecosystem: Environmental > Aquatic > Marine > Oceanic | place: Arctic Ocean: Canada...
AGGGCGGCGTGGGCAAGACCACCACCACCGCCAACCTGGGTACCGGTCTGGCGCGACGGGGATTCCGGGTACTTCTAGTGGACCTGGATCCGCAGGCCAACTTGACGGCTGCGTTCGGTCTGGAGCGCGGGCTGGAAGAATCCATCGCCACGAGCCTGGCATCCCGCAAGGCGTCGGTTCCGATCTTGCGAATTGAAGATTCAGCGGGGATCACCGTGGACGTGGTGCCGTCGAGCCTGGACCTGGCGGCGGTGGAGTCGGCGCTGGTGAACAAGCTGGGACGGGAAATGCGCCTGCGGGAGCACCTGCGGCGCCTGGACGACCAATACGACTACATGCTGATTGACACGCCGCCATCGCTGGGACTGCTGACGATCAACGCGATGGTGGCGGCGGACTGGGTGGTGGTGCCGACGGAGGCGCGGTTCTTCTCAATGCAGGGTCTGGACATGCTCAAAGAGAGTATCAATGAGGTCCTGTACATGAATCCGAAATTGCGGATCTTGGGGATCGTGTTGAGTAAGTACGACCGGCGGTTGCGTGAAGAAACGACGGTAAACGAATTCCTGCGATCGACCTGGGGTGACCGGGTGTTTGAGACGGAAGTGCCGACGAACAGCAAGATTCTTGAGGCGTCGAGCGCTGGCGTGTCTATATATGCATACAAGGGAACTCAAAAAGCCATGAAGATCTACGAGGATCTGGTGGAGGAGGTTGTGGCCCGTGCCTAAGCGAGATGGAGCGCCGTTCGATCCGCGTCGCCTGCAGGACCGTCAGAGGCCTCATGACGTGGTCTCAAGTGTGGTAAATCCGCGGGTGGCCCCGCGCGGAAATGGCGGGACGCAAATCCGCGTTGTGGGCATCGGTGGGGCGGGGAATAACGCCATCAACCGAATGGTGGAGGCCGGCGTGGCCGGGGTGGAGTTCATCGCCGTGAACAGCGATGCGCAGGACCTGGCGAATTGCCTGGCGGGCCATAAAATTGCGATCGGCACGAAGACCACCCGGAGCCTGGGGGCGGGGGGAAATCCGACGGTTGGTGAGCGAGCGGCCTTTGAAAGTTCGGCTGAGATCGAGTCGGCGTTGAGCGATGCCGACATGGTGTTTGTAACGGCTGGAATGGGCGGGGGCACGGGAACGGGCGGGGCGCCGATCGTGGCGCGGATCGCGAAGGATTCGGGCGCGCTAACAGTCGGGGTGGTGACAATGCCGTTCATGTTCGAAGGTTCGATGCGAGGCCGGTCGGCCGAGGGCGGACTGGAGGAGCTGCGAGAGCAGGTGGACGCGCTGGTGGTGATTCAAAACAACCGCCTGGTGCACGTGGTGCAGAAGAACACTTCGATGGCGGATGCGTTCAAGGCGGCGGACATGATGCTGCTGAACGGAGTCCGTGGCATTACAGACCTGATCACGTCGGTCGGATTCGTGAATGTTGATTTCGCGGACGTGCGGAGCATCATGGAGCACTCGGGCACGGCAATCATGGGAGTGGGAGTGGCCGGTGGAGAAGGCCGGGCGGAGGCGGCGCTGCAACAGGCGGCGTCCAGTCCGCTGATCGACATCCCGCTGGAAGGCGCTTCGGGAATCCTGGTGAATGTGGCCGGAGGCCAGGATCTGGGAATTCACGAAATTCAGACGGTGGTAAACGAACTCAAGCGACTGGCCAGCCCTGACGCCCGGATAGTTTTCGGTGCGGTGGTGGATCCGAATCCGCTGCAGACGTTGTCGGTCACGCTGATCGCCACCGGATTTGGTGAAGGCGGGATACCTTCGCGCGATCCGTGGTCGCGGCGAACGGCGAATGCCGACGTGGCGGCGGCGCCGCGGGCAACGGCGGGCCGAGGCCAGGTGATAGAACGAGTGGCGCGGGAGCCGGTGGGCGCACCGACGGCGACGGCGACGCAAGAACCGCCCGCCGCGGCCGAGCCGGAGATTCGCGAGGTTACCCAGCCGGTGGAGACCGATCCGGAAAACAGCGAAGTGCCAGCGTTCATCCGGCGCCAGCGGCAGGATCAAGCCTAACCGCCGTAGGCAGCCCTCGGCTGCTTTTTTCTTTCGGGTAAAAGTCGGGCGATTGGTCCACCAGCGCGGTAGCCCCGGGAGTTAGTCCGACCGGCGGGACCCGCCGCGGGTGAGGACAACTACGATTCCGGCCAGGTTCATGAGGACGCCGACGGTGGTCACAGGGCCGGGTACCTCGGCCAGAAAGAGCGCGCCCAGCAGGATGCCGCCGGTGACCTCCTGCGTGGCGATCAGGTTGGTTTTGGTGGCGGAGAGGTGACGTAGGGCGGCGTTGTAAAGGGTGTGGCCGATGCCGATGGGCACGAAGCCGGCGAGCACCAGGGCGGCGATGCGGCCGGCGGTGTAGTTGGACGGCTCGAAGCTGACGATCAGCAGCGGCACGGCCCACAGGGCGGCCCAGGCGTACATGCGGGACGTATAGGCGAAGACCGGGGTGCGGCGGCGGCGGATGCGTCCCAGGATGGAATAGACGGCGAACATGATACTGGAGAGCAGCGCGAAGAGATCGCCGAACAGCTTCTGGCCGGTCATCTCTGGTTCGAATCCGGACATTACCGCGATGCCGGCGATGGAGAGAGCGATTCCGGCGACCTGGATGCGGGTGAGCCGTTCGCCAAAGAGTCGGGTGGAGGCGATGGCGATGAGGGCGGGCGAGAAATAGACGATGGAGAGGGCGTGGGCGATGGACGTGAACCAAAGGGCGCCGACGAAGAAGAGGAAATGCAGGCTCATGGCGAGGCCGTAAGCCCAGTAAGAGAAGATGTCTTGAAACCAGCCGCGCAGCTCGCCGCGTAAGGCGGCCAGGGTGGTAACGAAGATGGCGCCAAAAAGGAGACGCCAGAAGGTGACTTCGAGGGCGGAGACGGGAAAGGCGAGGCGGACGAGCAGGGAAGACGTGGCGAATCCGAAGACGCCGATGGACATCATGAGGATGCCGCGGAGCTCGCCCGAAGGTCGTTTCAAAGGCGACTCCTCGGTGCCCGATGGTCTAGATGCCGGTTTCCCATCGCCAGGTCAGGTCTTGCCGGTCAAACACCGGTCCTTCGGTGCACACGCGCTTTGGACCCTTACGGGTGGTGACGACGCAACTGTGACACACTCCGAGCCCGCAGGCCATGCGGGCCTCCAGCGCGAATTGCACCGACTTGCGACCGGTCTGTAGACGCAGGGCGCTGTCGAGCGCCTGCAACATGGCTCCCGGACCGCACGCGAATATCTGATCGGCCCAGTCGTACCATTCCGGCAGCAGGTCGACGGCGGTGCCGTGAGCGCCGGCGGAACCGTCGTCGGTGGCGATCTGGAGTTCGGCCGCGGCGGGGAGGAATTCGCCTGGCAGCAGCCCGGCGGCGGCGCGGGCGCCATTTATCAGGACGCAGTCCGCATCGTCGGGGTTGGTGGCGGCGGCGAGCGCGACGAGCGGGCCCATGCCGATGCCGCCGCCGATCATCAAAAGGTGGCGGTTACCGGATTCAATTCTGAAATGGGTCCCCAGCGGCCCCAGGGTGTCGACGCGATCGCCGGGACGGCGGCGGGACAGCCAATCGGAGCCCCGGCCGGCGACGTGGTAAAGGATCGAGAAGGTGGCGGCGCCGGGGTCGATGGCGGAGAGGCTGTAGGGGCGGCGCAGGAGGGGATCGTCGGCGTCGCCGTTGAGCATGTGCACGAACTGGCCCGGGTGGGAGGCGGTGGCGATCGGTTCGGATCGCAGGGTGATCCAGAAAAGGATTTCGGAGAGGCGGGCGTTGGCGACGACTTCGGCGAAGATGGGTGCCGGCATCAGCGGGGTCGGTCGTTGGGATCGCGATTGCGATAGGCGGCGAGGGGGAGGACGTTGTAGGTGGAACCGCCGGCGCTGATGGCGTCGGCCAGGGCGCGGGCGGTGTCGATGGAGGTCAGGCACGGCACCTGGCTCCCGGCGGCGGCGCGGCGCATGTGAAAGCCGTCCTGCAGGGTTTTGCGATCGCCGGTGAGGGTATTGACCACCAGGACGGTGCGACCCTGGCGGATGGTGTCGATCATGGTGTTGTCGCCTTCGCGGAGGCGGCTTACCTCTTCAACTTCGAGGCCGAATCCACGCAGGTAGCGGGCGGTGCCGGAGGTGGCGAGGAGGGAGTGGCCGCGGTCGGCGAAAGCCTGGGCGATGGGCAGGCATTCGGCCTTATGGCGATCGGCGATGGACATGAGGATGGCGCCGGTGTCGGGGATGCCGAGTCCGGCGGAGAGCATGGCCTTATGCAGCGCGGGGGCGAATTCGGTGTCGATGCCCATGACCTCGCCGGTGGACTTCATCTCAGGACCGAGGAAGGTGTCGACGCCGGAGAGCTTGGCCATGGAGAATACGGGAGCCTTGACGGCGACGAGGGGGCTCTCGGGCCAGAGGCCGGGCTCATAGCCGAGATCGCGGAGGGTCTGGCCAAGCATGATGCGGGTGGCCAGGCGGACCATGGGCACGCCGGTGACCTTGCTCATGAAGGGCACGGTGCGGCTGGCGCGGGGGTTGACCTCGATGACGTAAACCTCGTCTTCCCAGACGACGTACTGAATGTTGACCAGGCCGCGGGCGTTGACGGCGCGGCAGATGGTCTGGGTGATCTCCACGAGTTTCTCGGCGGACTTTGAGGAAAGGCCGATGGGCGGGTAGACGGCGAAACTGTCTCCGGAATGGACTCCGGCGCGCTCGATGTGCTCCATAATCCCGGGTATGAGCGTGTCTTCGCCGTCGCAGATGGCATCGACCTCGACCTCTTTGCCTTCGAGGTACTTGTCGATGAGGACAGGCTGGCTGGGGGACGGTTGGGTGACGGTGGTGATGTAACGCTTCAGGCTCTCACGGTCGGAGACGATTTCCATGGCGCGGCCGCCCAGGACGTAGGACGGGCGGGCCAGGACCGGGTAGCCGAGGCGGTCGGCGACTTCGAGGGCGTCTTCCATGCGGTGCACGGCGGCGCCGGGGGGGCGCAAAATTCCGAGGCGTTCGAGCAGGGCGTCGAATTTCTCGCGGTTCTCGGTCTCGTCGATGGATTTGACGTCGCTGCCGGCGATGCGGATGCCCAGGTTGTAGAGAGGACTGGCCAGGTTGATGGCGGTCTGGCCGCCGAATTGCACGACGGCGGCGGGCGCGTGCTGGCCGGTCTCGTTCTCGATGATGTCGGCGACACTTTCTTCGTCGAGGGCTTCGAAGTAGAGACGGTCGGAGGTGTCGAAGTCGGTGCTGACGGTTTCGGGATTGCTGTTGATCATCACGCTCTTGCGGCCGCTTTCCTGCAAGGCCCAGGCGGAATGGACGGAGCAGTAGTCGAACTCGATGCCCTGGCCGATGCGGATGGGGCCGGAACCGATGACGACGGCAGCCTCCTCCGCGAAGGGCGCGGCTTCGTTCTCCATCTCGTAGGTGCTGTAGTAGTAGGGGGTATAGGCGGCGAACTCGGCGGCGCAGGTGTCGACCATCTTGTAGACGGGGCGGATGCCCCAGGAATGGCGCAGGTCGCGGACACGCTGGGGCAACTCGTCGGCCAGATTGCCAATCATCTCGTCGGAGAATCCGAGCCGCTTGGCCTCCCAGAGCAGGCTCGGGTCCAGGGGCTCCTCGAGCAGGCGGATTTCCATGCTGTAGATGTTGTTGAGCTTTTCGAGAAAGAAGACGTCGATGGCGGTGCGACGGGCGAGTTCCTCGGTGGTGATTCCGCGTCGCAAGGCGGCCATGAGGGCCCAGAGGCGCTGGTCGTTGGGGGTGTCGATGAACGGGGCGATGTCGGCGGCGGTGTCCCAGGCGGGATCCTCCCAGAGAAGGGTGCGGCCGCCGAACTCGAGGCCGCGGACGGCCTTGTTGAGCGCGGCCTCCATGGTGCGCTCGATGGCCATGACCTCGCCGGTGGCCTTCATCTGGGTTCCCAACGTGCGGTCGCCGCCGGCGAACTTGTCGAAGGGCCAGCGGGGGATTTTGACGACGATGTAGTCGAGAGCCGGTTCGAAGGCGGCGGTGGTCTCCCGGGTGATGGGGTTGGCGATCTCGTCCAGGGTGCGGCCGATGGCGATGCGGGCCGCGATGCGGGCGATGGGGTAGCCGGTGGCCTTGGAGGCCAGGGCGGAGGAGCGGCTGACCCGGGGATTGACCTCGATCACCCGGTACTCGAAGGATTTGGGATCGAGGGCATACTGGATGTTGCAGCCGCCTTCGATGCCGAGGGCGCGGATGATCTTGAGCGCCGCCGAGCGCAGCATCTGGTATTCCTTGTCACTGAGAGTCTGGCTGGGAGCGACCACGATGGAGTCGCCGGTGTGAACTCCCATTGGGTCCAGGTTTTCCATGTTGCAGACGGTGATGCAGTTGTCGGCGGCGTCGCGCATGACCTCGTACTCGATCTCCTTCCAGCCCTGGAGGTACTCCTCGACGAGAATCTGGTTGATGGGGCTGAAGCGGAGGCCGGAGGAGACGGTTTCCTCGAATTCGTCTTCGTTACGGGCGATGCCGCCGCCGGTACCGCCCAGGGTGTAGGCGGGCCGGATGATGAGCGGAAAATCGAGCCGACCGGCGATTTCCCAGGCTTCGGGCAGCGAGGTGGCGCTGGCGCTGCTGGGGATGGGCTCGCCGATGTCATCCATAAGGTTCTTGAACAATTTGCGGTCTTCAGCCTGCTGGATGGCCTGGATGGAGGTGCCGAGCGTGCGTACCTTGTACTTCTCCAGGACGCCGGCGTCGTTGAGGTCCTTGGCCAGGTTCAAGCCGGTCTGGCCGCCGAGGGTGGGCAGGAGACCGTCAGGGCGCTCGCGGGCGATGATGCGCTCGACCACATCGACGGTGAGCGGCTCGATGTAGACGACATCGGCGATGTCCTCATCGGTCATGATCGTGGCCGGGTTGGAGTTGACCAGGATGGAGGTGATGCCCTCTTCGCGCATGGCTTTGCAAGCCTGGGTGCCGGCGTAATCGAACTCGGCGGCCTGGCCGATGACGATCGGCCCGGAGCCGAGGATCAGTACTTTTTTGATAGTGGCGTCGGGCGGCATGCGGTCAGGCGGCTCCTTCGACCAGGTCGAGAAACCGCTCGAAGAGATACTGGTTGTCCTGGGGACCTGGGGAGGCCTCCGGGTGGTACTGGACGGTCATGATGGGGAGTTCTTTGTGGGCGAGGCCCTCGACCGAGCCGTCGTTCATGTTGACGTGGTTGACTTCGAATCCGCTGTCCTTGGGGATGGAACCGGCGTCGACCTGGAAGCCGTGGTTTTGGGAGGTGATGTGGATGCGGCCGGTGGCCAGGTCCTTGACCGGATGGTTTGCGCCGCGATGGCCGAATTTGAGGCGGCTGGTGGTGGCGCCGATGGCCAGGGCGAGAAGTTGATGCCCGAGGCAGATGCCGGCGATCGGGTACCGGCCGACGAGGCCGCGGATGGTTTCGATGGCTAGCTCGGCCTGCTCGGGGTCGCCGGGGCCGTTGACCAGCATGACGCCGTCGGGATCGAGAGCGTTGATGTCGCTCGCGGAGACGCCGTAGGGCAGCACGGTGACGCAGCAGCCCCGGATGGTGAGGGAGCGCAGGATGTTCTGCTTTACGCCGCAGTCGAGCAGGGCGATGTGGGGTTGGGATTCGCGGACGGGTGGGGCCGCCCAGGGTGCCCAGGGCTCGGTCTCGTGGACGTAACGGTCGGGGGTGGTGACTTCTTCGACGAGGCGCTGCTCGGAGAGCGGCAGGACGGCGCGGGCGCGGTCGGTGAGTTCTGGCAGCAGGGCTTCGAGGCCGTCGGTCTGGCCATGGAGCCACTCGAAGGTACCGGATTCGGGTAGCTCGTCGGGTTGCAGGCGAGTGAGGACGGCGCGGCGGACGCCGCCGCCGCGCAGGATGCGGACGAGCTGGCGGGTGTCGATGCCCTGGATGCCGGGAATTTGGTTCTCAGCCAGAAAGTCGTCCAGGGCGCGCTGTTGGCGCCAGTTGCTGCGGTTGGGAGACAGTTCACGAACGACCAGGGCGGCGATCCAGGCGCGGCGCGATTCGAGATCGATAGCGTTGGTGCCGTAGTTGTTGATGAGGGGGTAGGTGAGGGTGACGATCTGTCCCCGATAGGAGGCGTCGGTGGATATCTCCTGATAGCCGGTCATGCTGGTGTTGAAGACCAGCTCGCCGGCGGTGTCGGTCGGGGGGCCGAATCCGTAACCGAAGAAGTGTTCGCCGCTCTCAAGCGAGAGGATGGCGCGGGCTTCAGTAGCCAACGGAACCGCTGACGGGGGCCGCCGCAGCGGTGAGATCGAACACGGTGGCGCCACCGAAGATGGTGCGGGTGACGCGTCCCTTCATGGGTAGGCCGTGAAAAGGGGTGTTCTTGCCTTTCGAGAGGAACTGCTCGCGATCGACCGTCCACTCGAGATCGGGATCGAAGATGACGACGTCGGCCTCAGCGCCATTGCTGAGGGAGCCGTAGGGCAGGCCGTAAACGCGGCAGGGGGCGGCGGTCATGCGTTCGATGAGGGTTGGCAGGTCGAGGACTCCGTCGGTCTCGAAGCATGAGAAACCGGATGCGGCCTGCGCGTACTCGACCTCTTTTTCGTGGCGGGCGTGGGGGGCGTGGTCGGAGCCGACGCAGTCGATGACGCCGCTGGCCAGACCTTCGCGGAGGAGGTCGAGGTCGGATTGCTCGCGGAGGGGCGGATTGACTTTGGTGTTGGCGTCATAGGGTTGCAGGCGGGCGGTGTCGGGCTCGCTGCGTCCGCCGACGATGGCGTCCGTGAGGGTGAGGTGGTGGGGGGTGACCTCGGCGCGGACCGGGGCGCCGCGCTCTTTGGCGCGACGGATGAGTTCGACGGAGCCGCCGGAGCTGAGGTGGAGGGCGTAGTAGGAGCCGCCGGTGAGCTCGGAGAGCAGTACGTCGCGGCCGATCATGATCTCTTCGGCCTGGCGGGGGGCGGCCGGTAGGCCGAGGCGGGCGGAGGTGAGACCCTCGTGCATGGCGGCGCCGGCGATGAGCTCGGCGTCTTCGGCGTGATTGGCGACGGGGCGGCCGAAGCGGGTGGCGTATTCCAGGGCGGTACGCATGGTGTGGGTGCTGGACAACGGGATGCCGTCGTCGGAGAAGCCGATGGCGCCGGCGTCGCTGAGTTCGCCCATCTGCACCAGCTGGCGGCCCTGCATGCCCACGGTGACGCTGGCTAGCGGAAGAACCCGGATTACGGCGTCGCGCTCGGCGAATTCAAGGAGGGTCTCGATGACGGCGCGGGCGTCGGCGACGGGCTCGGTGTTGGCCATGCTGCAAATGGTGGTGTAGCCACCGGCGGCGGCGGCGAGACTGCCTGAGCCGATGGTCTCTTTGTATTCGAACCCGGGCTGGCGCAGGTGGCAGTGGGGATCGACGAGGCCGGGAGCGACGACCTGGCCGGCGGCGTCGATGATCTCGGCTCCGTCGGGGGCGCCCAGACTGTCTCCGACGGCCTCGATTTTTTCGGCGCGGATGAGGACGTCGGCGATTTCGTCGCGGTTGGCGGCAGGGTCGATGACGCGACCGCCGCGGATAAGGACATCTCTACTCGCCATTGGCGCCGGCCTCCTCTCCGCCCCCGACCAGCAGGTACATGCTGGCCATGCGGATGGCGACGCCGTTGGTGACCTGTTCTTCGATGACGGAGTTGGGTCCGTAGGCGATGGCGGCGGAAATCTCGACGCCCTGGTTCAGGGGACCGGGGTGCATCACCAGGGCTCCGGGGCGGGCGCGGGCGAGACGATCCTCGGTGAGGGCGTAAAGGGATGCGTATTCGCGCAGATCGGGGAGGTGAACGCCGTCCATGCGCTCTTGCTGGATGCGGAGCACCATCAGGACATCGGCATCTTCGACGGCGAGGTCGAAGTCGGGCTCGATCTGAATTACGCCGTCGGTCCCGGGGAGTTGGGTCAGTTCGCGGGGTACCAGTTGCGGCGGGCCGCAGAGGGTGATGCGGGCGCCCATGCGGGCGAACCCCCAGATGTTGGAGCGGGCGACGCGGCTATGCATGATGTCGCCGACGATGACTAGTTTTAGTCCTTCCAGGTCGCCCCGGTGTGAGCGGACGGTGTAGAGGTCGAGCAGGGCCTGGCTGGGGTGGGCGTGCCAGCCGTCGCCGGCGTTGATGATCGGGCAATCGAGGATGGAGGCGGCGAGGTACGGAGCGCCCGCGTCGTGGTGGCGCATCACGACTACGTCGACGCCGAGGGCCTGGACGGTGCGGAGGGTGTCCACCAGGGATTCGCCCTTTTCGACGCTGCTGCCGGAGGCGGTGACGTTGACGACATCGGCGCCCAGGGCGCGGGCGGCCAGTTCGAAGGAGACCCGGGTACGGGTGCTGGCCTCGTAGAAAAGGTTGGCAATGGTGGTGCCGCGCAGGGTGGGCACGCGGGGAATCTGCCGGCTGAGAATCTCGGTCATGGAGACGCTGGTGTCGAGGATGAGGCTGATCTCGTCGCGCTGGAAGTCGTCGAGGTCTAGCAGGTCGCGTCTGGTCAATGGCATGAAATCAACCCGCCCGGAACGGTCGGTCGAGCTTGGCGACGGAGACAGAGTCCTGGCCGTCCAGTTCTGCGACAAGCAATTTGACGTCCTCGTTGCGTGAAGTGGGGACGTTCTTGCCTACGTAATCGGCGCGGATTGGCAGCTCGCGGTGGCCGCGGTCGATCATGACGCCGAGCTGGATGGAGCGGGGGCGGCCGAAGTCGGTGAGGGCGTCCAGAGCGGCGCGCACGGTGCGGCCGGTGTAGAGGACATCGTCG
>Ga0209089_10005163_pt1 | contig 10746 bp, 13 predicted proteins | sample ArcticOcean_MG_C_FD_187431 | JGI IMG/M metagenome (GOLD analysis project Ga0209089, IMG submission 187431) | Marine microbial communities from western Arctic Ocean - ArcticOcean_MG_CB2_150 (SPAdes) (version 2) | ecosystem: Environmental > Aquatic > Marine > Oceanic | place: Arctic Ocean: Canada...
ATGAACAGCACCAATACGGTTGCTGTCATCATTCAGGCGGTATCACCCGTGTTCAACTCATCCGCCCGCGCGCCCGATGAACCGAGCAACAATGCTGCAAAGAGCCCTAGCCTAGCCATTACATTTTTTCCCTTTACCAAGGGTCTTTTCCTCTTGATCACGGTTCTTGTCATAACGCCTCCGTACCGGTCTGTCCGGTCCGAATGCGAACCACTTCCTCAATGTCCGTCACGAAAATTTTACCGTCTCCAATTTTATCGGTCCGCGCTGCGGTCACGACCATCTCCATGACCTGCTCTAGCAAGTTTTCGTCAACGGCAACTTCCAGTTTAATTTTTGGCAAGAAATCCACCGCATACTCAGCGCCGCGATAAAGTTCCGTGTGGCCTTTTTGACGACCAAAGCCCTTAACCTCCGTCACTGTCATTCCCTTCACCCCGAGTTCAGACAAGGCATCTCTGACATCGTCCAGTCGAAATGGTTTAATGACTGCGGTTACCATCTTCATCAATCATTACCCGCCTTTTTGTTTGATTGTTTCCCTTTCCTGGACCCATGGATCAACAGGGCCCACCCATTAGCAAGCAATTACTGTGCCAACTGGAACACAGAGAGGAAACCCAGGTAATAGCAGCTAAACGACACAGTGAGCGAATCCAACTTGACTACCAAGGAAGGCCGGAACCGCCCCCTATGGTGCAGCTTAAGGGAATAGTGCAACAAAACCGGGACAGGACGATTAACCGATGACAGCAAGGCAACATCCATCATGGCCAGTCAGGATGTCATCAGGTCGTAGGCCCGTTCGTTGCATATCGCAAGACCCGAGCCCACTTTTCCCTCTTTGGCTTTTACTCTCAAGCCAATCACCGCCACCTCGACAACGAGGAGGCCACGACTACTCATGGCACTACATCACTCACCGGCCTCCCGCATCATATTGCGGGCAATCACTAATTGCTGGATCTGACTGGTACCCTCGTATATGCGAAACAACCTTACGTCGCGGTAGAAACGCTCAATCCCGTATTCCGCCATATAGCCTGCACCACCATGAATTTGCACCGCTCGGTCAGCCACACGACCGACCATCTCAGCACAAAAAAGTTTGCAACAACTCGCTTCAGTCACCACAGGCAATCCGCTATCTCGCCGACGTGCCGTCTCCTCAACCATACAACGCGCAGCATACGCTTCGGCTCGACTGTCTGCGAGCATCGCCTGTATCAACTGAAATGCGGCGATTGGCTGACCAAATTGTTGCCGTTCCATCGCGTAACGCAGACTGTCATCAATCAGACGTTCGGCTGTTGCAACACACACCGCCCCAATATGGATACGACCACGATCAAGTACTTTCATTGCCGTCTTGAACCCCACCCCCTCCGCTCCACTGATCAGCGCATCTGCACTGACGCGGCAATCAGTGAACGTGACATCGGCCGTGTGCGCTCCTCGTTGTCCCATTTTTCGATCCCAGGGACCGATCGTGATTCCAGGAATATCACCTTCGACCAACAGCGCGGAAATACCCTTAACACCATCAGTCTTTGGCGCCGTTCTCGCAAACACGGTAAACAAACCCGCTTCCGGGGCATTGGTGATATAGCGCTTGGTTCCATTAATGACGTATTCGTTACCTTCGCGGCGTGCCGTGGTGGATATTGACGCTGCATCCGAACCCGATTGCGGTTCCGTCAGGGCAAACGCGCTAATAATCTCACCACTAGCGAGTCGTGGCAGATAGTGATTCTTCTGCGTTTCGGTTCCATCGATGATGATTCCGTGAGAACCAATTCCGTTGTTTGTACCAATCACAGATCGAAACGCAGGCGAGGTACGGCCAAACTCAAAAGCAATCTGAACTTCATCAAACATACTCAGGCCGAGCCCACCGTACGCTTCGGGAATGGATAGACCGAACAACCCTAGCGCTCGCATCTCCTCCACCACGGACTCAGGAACAACATCGTCCTCAGCTACCTGCGCTTCCAGCGGAATCAGACGTTCACTAACAAAACGTCGGACTGTTTCACGCAATTGGCCAAGTGTCGCTTCATCAAGTGCCATGCAACGCTCCCTTCTCCGATGTGGTGTTTCGTACGGATTCAAGTCTAACTCCCAACACGGTGGTAATCCGCAAAGCATCTGATCAACCTTTACAACATGCTGACAGTTCCATTAAACATTGGGCCTGACACGATTCGGACATGACATGCCTCCACTTGAGCGCTCACTCTCGGTCAACGATTCACCCAGCACTCATCATAAAGAGACTGACGCTCGTGTTTTGTGGACAAAAGGCGCTCCACTTGTGTACAAGTAAGCTCTACATCAAACAATGCTTCTGACTAGGGATTCCTACTTTCATGTACTACGATGCAATCAAAAATGAACATGGCCTGAAACATGACCCCTTCAAGGCCCTAGTAGCACCACGACCCATCGGTTGGATATGCAGCGTCAGCGAAGACGGCATCTGCAATCTAGCGCCGTACAGCTTTTTTAATGCCATCAGCGATAGACCTCACTACGTCATGTTTGCATCAGCCAACATAAAGGACAGTGTGCGTAACATTCATGAGACCGGTGAATTTACCTGTTCGATGTCGAACTGGGACACCCGCGAGGGCATGAACATCTCCTCTGCCCCAGTTCCCCCCGGAGTCGATGAGTTTCCGCTCGGGGACTTAACCGCGACCGCATCCCACTTTGTACGCCCCCCGCGAGTCAAAGAAAGCTCAGCAGCACTGGAATGCCGTCACTGGAAGACCATTGAACTACCCGACGTAAAACCCGGAACCGATAGTGGCCACTTTGTCGTTATTGGAGAAGTGATCGGTATTTATATCGATGATGCATTTATCGAAGACGGCATCGTCAACACCGGCGCCATGCAACCCATCGCACGCATGGGCTACATGGAATACGCGGTGGTAAAGCCAAACACCGTGTTCACACTAAACCGTCCAAAAATGAACCCAGACGGCACTCTTGCCAATTCACAGCCCGACAGTTGGGACGGGACTTACGGATAGGAGCGCGCTACTAATGCGTGTACCCGTCTCGCCGTTGCGGCAGCTTACGGTTCAGAATGCGACTCGCAATCATTGTCCGCAAAATCTGCGCAGTGCCCCCCCCAATAGTGAACATTCGCGCATCGCGCACGATTCGTTCAATACCGGTGTTGCGCGAGTACCCCTTTGCACCAAATACCTGTAAGGCATCGTTAGTCACTCGAATCGCCATCTCGGACGCAAACACCTTGGCCTGCGCCGCAAGCAGTGCGTCCGGGAATCCCCACGCCCCGTCAATATCCGCACTCCTTGCCGCGCGGTAAATCAAACCCCTGCTGGCCTCAAGCTGTATGGACATATCTGCCAGCATCCATTGCAGGCCCTGAAATTCAGCAATGGGTCGACCAAACTGCTCGCGTTCATTGGCATAGGCCAAAGCCCGCTCATAGGCGCCGAGCGCAAGCCCAAATGCCACCGCGCCAGCGCCGACCCGTTGACTGTTGTAAGCCGTCATAAGGTCCGCAAATCCTTTTTTCAGCCCGCGTGGTGGTAATACAAGATTGGCCGGTGGGACCACCATCTCTTCAAAGAATACCTCGGCTTCGGGAATACCGCGCAATCCCATGGTGGGCTCACGTTGACCAATGCGAAGCCCCTCTGTTTCATCACGTAGTGCAATGAAGCCACCGATACCCTGCTCTTCCCCCGCCTCGTCGAATACTCTTGCAAATATCAGATGCAGTCTTGATACGCCCGCACCGGTAATCCAATGCTTTGCACCATTTAGCACATAAACATTACCGCGCTTATCAGCGCGGGTTGTCATCTCTGTTGCGGCGCTGCCGGCAGCAGGCTCAGTGATGCAGATCGCTGGCTTATCGCCCGCCAATACCAGATCAGCAGCCAGTTTTTTTTGCTCGTCAGAACCATAAGCCATGATCGCGCTGATAGCACCCATGTTGGCCTCGACCGCGATGCGGCCAGTGACACCACACTCTTTAGCCATCTCCTCAATCAGAAGAACCGCATCCAAGTAGGACCGGCCCTGGCCCCCATAGATTGTCGGGACAGTCATTCCAAAAAATCCTGCTTCCACCATCTTTTCAACGGTGTCCCAGGGATACTGTTCACTCTGGTCTGTTTCAGCTGCTCGCTTGCGCACATGGTCTTGGGCAAATTCCCGCACGCGCGCTTGCAGAGTCCGTTGATCGGCAGACAATTCGACTGTCACGGCATGGATCTCCTTCGGTTAAAGACCGAATCATAGCTGGAAATACCCGTTACATCCGACTCATCAGCACGTTGCACCCGTTGGGCGCAACATTGACAATGTGCACCAGCACAGGAGCTCTCATTATGTTTTACGACCAGCGCGGCTTATCCCTAACGGCAGCCAACGAACAAGCGGTTCTCTCATATGACGCGACGATTAACGCATACCTGGGATTTCAACTGACGACGGGAACGCATCTCAAAGAGGGCTTGGCAGCGGACGACAATATGCCCATGCTACACATCCTACGCGGCTATTTCATGAAACTCTTTGCCGTACCCGCGCTCGAGGACAAGGCGCGACAATGCCATGAAGCAACTAGCCGCGCCATCTCCAACTGTGGCTCGCATGAACGTGAACAACTTCATCACCAGGCGCTAGGACGATGGTGTGATGGTGATTGGCAGGGTGCGAATGCAGCATGGGAACAAATCCTGCTGGACCACCCAACCGACGTGTTGGCTATCCGCTTAGCGCATTTCACTCATTTCTATTCAGGCGATGCAAGGCGCATGAGAGATTCCGCGGCCCGTGTTCTACCGCACTGGGATACGAGTGTACCGGGATACGGCTATATCAAGGGCCTCTATGCATTTGGGCTTGAGGAATCGGGCGATTATCAGGCCGCTGAGCGCTGGGGACGTGAGGCGGTTGACGACAATCCCTCAGATATCTGGGCAACCCACGCGGTAACCCATGTATTCGAGATGCAGGAGCGTCACGACGAAGGTATGGCCTGGATCGATGAACTCAGCAAACAGTGGACGGGCATGAACAATTTTACTTTTCATGTCTGGTGGCACCGTGCACTTTTCTCTTTAGAAAAAGAAAGATATGACGAGGTGCTAACGTTGTACGACACCCAGTTTCGAGCGACACAGACTGAGGAATATCTCGATATGAGCAATGCGATTGCGATGCTTTGGCGGCTTGAAAGCCGTGGCGTCGACGTTGGCGATCGCTGGGAGGAACTGGCTGATCTCAGTGAACAACGTACCCAGGGGCATCTGCTGTACTTTGCCGATGCCCATTTCATCATGGCGCTGGCGCGTGCCGGTCGAACTGAGGCTATCCAAGAAATGTTAGCGTCATTGCGGCAGGCTGCGCACCGCGATGACACGCAGTGCCAGGTCATCGCGCGTGTCGGTCTCACACTTGCTGAGGCCATTGTGAGTTTTCACGAAGGACGCTTTGACGCGGCGTTTGAACGTCTGTTACCCGCACGATACGACGTGATAGCGATCGGTGGAAGTCATGCCCAAAGAGATCTTTTTGCTCTAGTGCTCACGGAGGCTGCTCTGCAAGGGAAACGAGCTACCGACGCCCGGGCCCTTCTGGCAGAGCGTATTGGCCTGAAGCCGAAAAACCCACATGCCTGGCGCCGTTATGCTGAAGCACTCGAGTTGGCGGGTGACGCCACAGCGGCCAAAACTGCTCGGCAACGATGTTCAACCCTGCTTTTCGCATGACAAGCCACTGTGCTCGTGGAATGAACAGCAGGCGGACCGCGCGTAATGACTGACGACGACACACTGGTACCGACGGGTTACGTGGATAACCTCTTTGACCTCGCGGGTCGAGTCGCCATCGTGACCGGAGCGGCGAGCGGCTTGGGTGCGGCAATTGCGACAGGCTTCGGCCAATTGGGTGTGCACGTCGTCCTAGCAGACATCGACACCGCGGGTGCACAACGTGTCTGCCGTATTATTAATGCATCGGGAGGTATCGGTGAAACCCTGACGTTGAATGTAACCGACAAAAAGCAATGCGACAGTGCAGCAAAAGATATTCGGCACCAACTCGGGCACATCGATATTCTGGTTAACAGTGCCGGCAGTGCACATCGCAGTCCGGCGGAGGACTTTCCAGAGGCACAGTTTGATCGCATCATCGAGCTCAATCTAAAAGGAACCTATATCCCCTGCCAGTCATTTGGCACCGTCATGTTGGAACAAGGCAGGGGAAACATCATTAATATGGGGTCGATCGGCTCATACGTTGCGTACCCTTGGGCCAGCGCCTACTTAGCATCGAAGGGTGGTGTTCTCCAGCTGACGCGCGCACTGGCCCTTGAATGGCGGGATCGAGGTGTCCGCGTCAACGCGATCGGACCCACGCTCATGGAATCTCCGCTGACCACCAACGCGAGACACTCAACCTCGGTGACTTCTGATTTCATCGAACAACGCATGATTCGACCACGATTGGGATTACCGCGTGAGCTGATTGGTGCTGCGGTGTTTCTCGCAAGCGATGCGTCACAACTCGTCACGGGACATATGTTGATGTGTGACGATGGCTACCTCAGCGTATGACCATGACCGCCGCTCAACTCACACGTTGTGAATGGTGTGGCGAAGATCCAGCGTATCGCGCTTACCATGACGACGAATGGGGAGTCCCGCTGCACGATGAACGCTCTCTATTCGAGCAGTTGTGCCTGGAGGGGCAACAGGCAGGCCTCAGCTGGATCACTGTACTTAAAAAACGCGACCATTACCGAAAACGGTTCCACCAGTTCAAGATCGAGTGCGTTGCACGAATGCCCGATCGCTCAATCGAGGCAAGACTGCGCGACAGCGGCCTCATTCGAAACCGACTCAAACTGTATGCAATACGCCAGAATGCACAGGCAACGCTAAACCTCTATGAAAGTGGTTATACATTGAATGCGTTCCTGTGGGACTTTGTCGACGGCACGCCCATCGATAACCACTTCAGGGCTCAATCCGAGGTGCCTGCGAATTCTACAGACAGCGACGCGATGAGCCGTGAGCTCAAGCGCAGCGGATTTTGTTTTGTCGGCACAACCATCTGTTACGCCCTAATGCAGGCCACAGGCTTGGTCAATGACCATCTGGTCAGTTGCTACCGGCACGACCAATAAACCATCCACTAATGATTTTCACCCGAGGCGATCGACAATGCATTGATCGCTGACTACTGATCAATAAAGAAAACAGGGCTGTCCCTCGGGTGGACGGCCCGAACCCTGACTGATGAGGAGAATGGAGGATGCAATTATCTAACAAGGTGGTCGTGGTAACCGGCGGTGGGCGTGGTCTCGGCCGAGCCTATTGCGAAGCCATGGCGAAAGAAGGGGCGAGCGTAGTCGCCGCTGATATTCGGGACACGAATGCCACGGTTGATACGGTGACATCCGCTGGAGGGCAAGCTATTGGTCTTCACCTTGACGTCACCGATATGGAGAGTTGTCAGGCTATGGCTGACGCGGCCGTGGCAACGTTTGGAAGGATTGACTGCCTGGTTAACAACGCAGCGCTTTACGGCGACATCGACGGAGGACGCTTTAATCAGATACCCGAAACACAGTGGGACCAGGTAATGAATGTCAATATCAAAGGTATATGGCAATGCTGTAAGGCCTGCGTACCCGCCATACAGAATGCCGAAGGCGGAAGCATCATTAACATCTCCTCACTTGCCGCCACTTATGGCATGCCCTACGCGCTTGACTATGCGATGTCTAAGGCAGCGGTCATTGGAATGACTCGGAGCCTGGCCCGTGAACTCGGACGCAACTGGATTCGTGTCAACGCCGTCGCACCAAGCGCTGTTCTGACGGAAGGTACCAGCGAATATATGGGCGAGAAACGCGACAAAGCACTGGAGGTGATAGCGAAAAACCAATCGCTGCAAGCCAATCTGGAGACAGACGACCTGGTTGGCACCATCATATTTCTGGCGTCCGATGCGTCGAAATTTATCACCGGTCAAACGATCATGGTTGACGGCGGTACCACCTTCTTGTAGCCGCGTCAGGCCGACGCCTTACCAACCTACCGCAGTGGCATGGCTAAAAGTGGGAGACACAGCCTCCATCAACGGTTAGCACTTGACCGGTAATGTAAGAGGCCTCGTCGGATGCTAGGAATACGGCAGCCCCAGCAATCTCATGGGGCTGTCCCCAGCGCCTAAGTGAGGTCCTACCCTCCAGCTTATGACGAAGCGCCTCATCGGCCTGCATTGTCGCGTTGGTTTCCGTTGCAAAATAGCCCGGTGAGATCGCGTTAACCGTGATGCCGTACTGGCCGAGGCTCACGGACAGCATGCGCGTCAGTGCTTCGAGACCGCCTTTAGAGGCGGCGTAACTGGGTCCATGGGACAAACCAACAGCCGAGGCAAGCGCACTCATATTGATGATCCGCCCTCCATGCTGGGCCCGCATGAATGCGGCCGCTGAGCGACTGAGCGCATACACAGCCGTCAGGTTAACCCTTAACAAGGCCTCGAAATCAGTCGCTTCGACTTCATCGATGGTGCGACGATCCCGCATGCCAACATTATTGACCAGGATGTCCAATCGGCCATGAACACGCTTGATTTTCCTCAACGCGGTATCCATCGCTGTCTCATCAGCGACGTTGAAGACCAGTGGCTCAGCCGTGCCGCCCACCGCCTGGATCTTTTCAACCGCCTGCGTCACCTGAACACTGCGCCTGCCATTCACCAAAACGGTAGCACCCGCCATAGCCAAGGCCTGGGCTATTTCGAAACCGAGCCCTCGACCACTTCCGGTCACCAGAGCCACTTTGTGGGTTAAGTCAAACATCTATTTCCAATGGACACTTAATGAATACAATGATCCGACGCCCATCATTGCTGACCCGGCCCGCAACAACACGCAACGGTCAGAGATTTCCCGGCACGCCATAGGCCGGCGCCGCATCAGGGTCGTTGGCTCGAGTCAGGTAGTCCTCCAGTTGCAACGCATAGACCTGCCAATGGGCGCGCAGTGCTTCCACCGGATGTTCTGACCAATCTACTCGCAAGTCGACATGCGGCCAAGTCGCCCTCCCTGCACTAGCAAACCAGCCGAGCGTACAGACCCCTTTTCACCCCCCGCATCAAGTGCTGCTTCCAATGCGGTCAACAATTTTTCCGCCAGTGGTCCCGACGCCTGTTCAAAGCCAGACACCATCGCGCCTGGTACGCTCTCGTTCGACAATAAATTGCCCGCAGCAACGCAATCTTTTCCATAAGCCTCTGCATGGATGCCAAGCATCTTTTCCCCGGAACAAATAGCTCCAGCGCCCGTACGGCCAATCGCCAGAAGTTGTCGCCATTGGCTCTGATGCGCTGTACTAATCACTTTCGAGAGCGCATTGACCGCACCATTCCCTTGTTCCATCGCATCGAGTACCGCCGGCCCGAGACAGGGATCAGTGACATTCTGAGTAAGCGCCGCTCCCACCCCGGTACGCACGAATGCACAGCGACTGGCAACACAGATACTCGAGGAAACAATAACGATCCCCACCTCTTCGGATTCTGTACAGCGGGCCGCGATAGAAAAAGTCATAAAGTCAGTTGCGCCCCGTTAACAAATATCTCGCCAAATAATTATGAAAATCAATCACTGTACCCTCGTGCTCGCTTCTCCCCAATGGTCCTGCAACGGCATTTGCAGAACGAAGCCCCACTTGCACGCGAGCGAGTATCGAGTGATCTTCGCGATTAATCGCCTTCCACTCATCGACAAACTGATCAATCTGTCCGACCGACAAATTCCGATCGTAAACTGACAATCCCCAACGAACACAGATCTCATTTGCATTGAGTGGCTGAACTGCCAGGTAAACCAGCATATTGGCGCGTTGCGAAACCACTTGGCCTGGAAGCACAGAAAACAGCGTGGAGCAGCGCCGCTCCATGCGCGTGAGGTCTGGATTATCCACTTCAGCGTCAAAATGCTTGGGATAATGTGCCCGGTAACCTGTCCAATCTCGCCCGCCATCCAGTTTTTCACACAGGCGAGTCGGCGCCATGGGTGCCAACGTTTGAGGATGCACCGTCGATAGATGATAGCCCTCCATAAAATTTTCAATCAGACATTTCCAATTGGTCGCCCACGTCTCCTGCGTTGAAAATACCTGGTGCATGGTGCCGGTATGATAACGCTGCAACAAAATATCCAATGCCGTCAACCGCGGTCCTAACGGACTAGCCTTGCCATCAAGATTAACGTAGATGAATCCCTGCCAAATCTCACTGCGAAGACACTTGAGACGGCAGTTGTCTAACAGCGCCAATTGATCCGGCGTCGCGTTGGGAGCTCGGTCAAGAGTGCCATCTCGGTGATAGCTCCATGCATGGTAAGGACAGACAAATCGACGCGCATTGCCGCTGCCGCTAGCCACTATCGTGTTTCGGTGCCGGCAGACATTCGAAAGTACGCGAACATCATCGTCATCGCCACGAACCACCAGCAAAGGTTCGTCCAGTAGATTCAGTGTGAAAAAATCACCTGGCCCGGGTATCTCGTCGACGCGACCGAGACACAGCCACTGCCGGCGGAATAAAGATTCCACTTCAAGCGCAAAAAATCCTGGGTCGGTATACGCTTTAGGGGGCAGCGACAACGGAGCGCCATCGGTCTGGCGCTGAGCCTCCCAAAGTCGAAGGGTTTGCGTTGTTTCGTTCTGTGTCATCGTC
>Ga0209089_10005164_pt1 | contig 10745 bp, 10 predicted proteins | sample ArcticOcean_MG_C_FD_187431 | JGI IMG/M metagenome (GOLD analysis project Ga0209089, IMG submission 187431) | Marine microbial communities from western Arctic Ocean - ArcticOcean_MG_CB2_150 (SPAdes) (version 2) | ecosystem: Environmental > Aquatic > Marine > Oceanic | place: Arctic Ocean: Canada...
TAATAATGTAATCAGTAATAGTTCCCTCTAAAACTACACGATAATCAATAGATGTTTGAATATTTCTACCAGTTAATTGAAATTCATATATCACATTCAAGTCAGAAACTCTTGCTTGACTTCCATCAGATTGAATTCCAGCGTTAAGTTCCATCATTAATTTTTGAACTCCAGGATTTGTTGCATCAGCAGTTCCAGATGTATTCCATTCAGTTCCACCTAGTGCATCAAACAAATCACCACCATTGGGGTATTCAATAAACACAGTTTTGAGATAACTCATCTTAAATGGAGATTCGGCATTATTTGGATTTAATGTAGTATCTAATTGTGCACCAAATACAGGAGCACTTGAACCAATAACAATAAGACCAGCAAGTAAAATAGTTAAAATCATAGCCTTAGCCACGAGTAAAATCCACTAAATAACTGTAATAAACTTATCCTAATCCACATCATCAAAGTCAAATTTAACAAAATAAGGATTGGTCTAAAAAGTAATATGTAGCAACACATGAGAACAATACGTTTTAGAGGATATGATATGATTACAGTACTAGCAGGAGGAACAGGATCGGTTAAACTCGTCAGAGGTTTGGTTGCTCAAGAAAAGAAAGTTAACGTAATTAGTAATGTTGGAGACAATTATTGGCTATACGGACTTTATGTTTGCCCAGATATAGATACTATAATTTATGGATTAGCAGATTTACTTGACCAAGAAAGAGGTTGGGGCATTAAAAAAGATACATTCAACTTTTTACGTCAAATGGAAGTATTTGGTGAAGAAACATGGTTTGGAGTTGGGGACAGGGATGCAGCTACACATTTGATTAGAACTAACATGCTAAAAAATGGAAAAAATCTTAGCGACATTACAAAATGGATGTGTAAAAAATTTGCAGTAACTGCAAACATAATTCCAGTTACAGATAATACAGTAGAAACAAGAATTACTACAAAGAAAGGCGAATTACATTTACAAGAATATTGGGTGAAACATAGAGGAATGGATCCAGTTGAAGGGATTCAATATGTAGGTGCAGAAAAAGCAAGACCAAATCCAGAGGCAATAAATGCAATACATGATGCAGATATGGTAATATTAGCACCAGGAAATCCATTAACATCAATTGGTCCAATGTTACAAATTAAAGGAATTAGAAAAGAATTATCAAAAATAAAGAAAAAAGTTGTCGCAGTAAGTCCATTAATCGGAGATAAGTCAATTAGTGGTCCTGCAGCAAAATACATGCAAGCAGCAGGAATAGAATCAAATGCATATGGATTAGCAAAAATGTATTCAGATGTATGCTCAAAGGTAATTATAGATACAAAAGATAAATCATTAGTCAGTAAAATTCAAGAATTAGATATGAAAGCTTATGAAACAAAAATTACTATGAAAAATAAATTAGCAGAAGATGCATTAGCAAATTTCATTTTAAAACAAGTGCATATTTAATTTGAAAATAGCAGCAATTATTCCAGTAAAGACTTTTTTAAACTCAAAAACACGTTTACAATTACCAGTAGATAAAGTAGAGGCATTATGTAAAATTATGTTAGAAGAAATATTGGAGGTATTGTCAGTATCATCAAAAATTGAAAAAATAATTCTAATTACAAAAGAACAAAAAGCCATAGAGATAGGTAAAAAATTTAACACCATTACAATAATAGATGAAAAAGAAGAGAGTGTCAATCAAGCAGTTTCTCTTGCAGATAAATATCTATTAGAGAATAATTTTAATGCATCAATTGTATTTCCTCAAGACATACCATATATCAAAACAGAAGATGTGGATTTCATATTAAAACATCAAATGCATCCAAATTTTGCAATCATAGTACCATCACGAAAATTTGATGGAACAAATGCTCTTGTAAGAATGCCAATAAATCTAATGAAAACACATTATGATAATGACAGTTATAGAAATCATATGAATACAGCAAAAGAACATACACGTAATGTTGCAATGGTATTTGTAAAACGAATAATGTTGGACATAGATGATCAAGAAGATTTAAAAATTTTATTAGAACAAAATGAAAAACCAGAACTTGTAAAGAAAATTAAAAAAATTCTAAATTAGAAATTTTTTAAATAAAATTTATTCAAAAATAAAATAGTAATTGCTAAAATTCCTGAAGCTAAAAATAAAAACTCTAATGAAAACATTAAAGGGTTGGAAAATGCAGTCTCCAAAGAAACATAGTTTATTTGAGAAATAAAATGAGCATATGCAAAAATAAAATAATTAGTAGCCCAATGAATTAAAAGGGAAGCAACAATACCATATCTAAGATATACCCAACCTAAAATTATACCACCTGCAGTAGCTTGAGCAAATTTACCCTCACTCCAAGAATCACTAAATGCAATATGAGCAAATCCAAATGAAAGACCTACAAAAATAATTAAGAAAATTGCTTTTTTAGAATCAAGTATATTTAATGAAGAAGGAGTCCACAAACATTTTAGAAAATAACGTAATGAGGCTCGACTAGAATATAATGCAAATAACGGTATTCCAACTAAAATTATACGAAAAATAAATTCTTCAAATAAAGGAGCAAGAGAAACATAAAAAAAGTGAATTAAATTATTATCTCCAAGAGGGGGGACAGTTATTATTCCAAAAGATTCCTGGATGAAATTAATTAGTGCTGAAATTAAAACTAATACAGATAACCATTTTGTTATAGCAAACATATAATTTAATTTGATATCGTATTTTCCTAAAGAAATCAAAGATGAAATAGATTTTAGAAAATGTTGTTTAGGTCCAAGAAGTGAGATTACAAAAATGCCAAGATAAAATACCCATAACATAACAAAGACGTCCCCAATACTTACATCAAAAGAAGATTGGTAGAAATCAGTATTATGAAAAATATCTAAATGTGTAATTGGATAATCATAATTGATATCATCACCAATATCAGTTTCAAATACAAGATAAATTCCAATAGGAAAAGAAATTAAAAGTAAAGCAAAAATTATAGATAATAGTGCAGTAAAAGGAATACCAAGTAATTGGATTATTTTGTTTTGATTTTGCAATTTTGTTCTAATGAAGTTCTATAGTATCTTCTGCAAAACCTAAATGAACTAGAGTTTCCCTGATTGTATCTCTATGATCACCTTGCAAGAAAATATATCCTTCTTTTGCTGTCCCACCACAAGCATATTTATTTTTAAGATCTTTTGCAACAGTTTCTAAATTATTTAATTTTGGGTCTAATCCTTCAATCATGGTACCTTTTTTCTTAAATCGTCTAGTTTCTAATCGAATTATAATTTTAGTACTATCTTTAGCAAGCTCTCCACATGCACACAAGTCTTCAGGAAGACCACAAGTATTACAAATTACTGCCATACGTTCGAAATCAATTCAAGGATACGCACTATTAAGCCTTGTTTGAATATCAAAGACAATCAGATTTTTTAAATAGGAAAATAAGAAGATGCGGTGTCAGAAGAACTTAGGAAAAAAGCAGTCGAAATGTTACTAAGCGGTGCAACCCTACTAAGTGAACCATGTCCATATTGTAAAGGGGTAAGAGTAATGAAAGAAGGACAAGCATTATGTACAAAATGTGGACGTGAACCAGAAAAGAGAGAAATTCCAAATAAGAAAAATGAAGAAAAAGACGAAAACCCCCTAAAAAAGACACTAGAGAGAAAACTAGAATCATTATCAAAAGAATTAGAACAAGAAATGAATCACGATAAGCAGCAGGCCATACTCAAATCTATCAATTCAGTATTAGAAATGATAGAGAAAATTAAATAAAAATAATAAAGTTTTTATGTTAAAATTCATTTTTCTCAATCATAATGGCAGATAAAAAAGCAGCCCCACTTCCAGCATCAAGTGGAGGTCTCATGAGATTCTTCGAAGATGAAACAAAAGGTTTCAAAATAGATCCAAAAATAATAGTTTCAATTCCAATTAGTTTAATTGTAATTTCATGGGTAATGGAATTATTTTTAGCTCCGTGAAAAAACAATGGAACAAGAATCAGATGATGTTTCAAGTATACATAATAGATTTTCTCTTACTTTAGTAAATCCAGGATCACATTATTTTTCATTAGCAGCTTCTCTAGGAGTTGGATTAGTAATTGTACTTGCAACATATTTGGGGCATCTCAATAATCTCAACTTAGAAGAATTTTGGTATAGAATACCAATGGTGTTAGGAATAATGGCTATAATGCAATTACTAGATATTAAATTTGCAAAGAAAAAAGAATATTCAAAATCATTACATTCATCACTTTTTGGAAATATGCTTTGGGTAGTTACAATTCTGATGGGATTACTATCAAGTCTAGTGTTATCAAAAGAAACATCATTGTTTTTTATTACATTTGGAATGATACTTTTTGCAAGTTTTAGAATTGGATTATACACAACAACATTAGGAGCAAGTCTAAAAAAAGCATGGGCAATTGCTTTCATTCAACCACTAGCAATATTTTTTGTATTAATTCCACAAGAATTGTGGGTTCCAATGCTTAGTAATCCAATTGCATTAGGATATGGATTTTCATTTTTAATTATTGCAACTGCATGGTCAATAGTAACAGACAGAGCAGGAAGACCAGGAATGAAAAGTACACATAAAACTATTCAAGCATATCTTGCATCACAAGGTAACGATGTTAACGATGCTGAAGAATTAATGGAGGAGCACGCAACTGAAACCAAAGTTGGAACATCTCAAATAAAATTCTTGTCGCAAGATGGAACTAAAGAATTTAGAATGGTATTACCAGAAATACACCCAGGACCTTACCATCCAGTGGGAGGCAGTAACATACCATATCTAATCTACAAAAATTTATCATCATCAGCAATGGTAATGCATAGTATTTCAGATCATGCATTAAATCTACCATCACGAAACGAAGTAAACAATTATTTAAAAAACTTAGAAAAAAGCGAAGTGAAAGAAGAAGGAATGAAATGTACAGAACCAGTAGTGGTACAAATCAACAAGGCAAGAGTTACAGGAATACTTCTTGGGAATAATCCATTACTATTTTTATCATTATCACCACATGGTATGGAAGACATTCCTAGTTACATGAAAAAAGAGATTGAGCAGTATGGCAATAATAGAAATTTTACAAAAATAATTACCGTAGATTGTCACAATGCAATGGGCGAAGAAATATCAAAAGAGGATGGAGAGGACATGTTAAAAGCTGCAAAATCATGTTTAGATTCATTAATTGTAAAAGATAGTTTTCCAATAGAGTTTGGATATGCAAATACAAATGACATGGATGTATGGACAGAAGATCTTGCAATGGGAGGGTTAGGAATTACATGTCTAAAAATTAATAATAAAAAATATTTTCTAGGATGGGCAGATGCCAATAATATGGAAAATGGAATTAGAGAGAAAATCATAGAAAATTTCTCAAATAAAGGATATAATTTATTAGAAATTTGTACATCAGATACACATTATGCAGCAGTTAAAGCTAGAAATAGAAATGGATATTATCAATTAGGACTAATTACAAGTGCAGATAAACTTTCAAAATGGTTTATGGAAATTGCAGAAAATGCACAATCAAACATTACATCAGCAAAGTATGAAATTTTAGAAAATGAAACAGAAGTAAAAGTGATGGGTAAAAGTATCTATGAAGATTATTCAAAAGCTTTGGAAAATTCATTAAAAATTACTAAAATATTTGTGATTGGTTGTATAGGATTATTCATCACTAGCCTGTTTCTATAGTTTTCATCTGATCAATATTTCCATAAAATTCATCAATGAATGAAGAAAATTGAAAAATAGGCACGATTGGAACCTTATCAATAAAATCAATTTTATCTTGATAAAGAGTCACAATAACAGGAACAGCCACAGATCCAGAAGTCTTAGCAACATATTGTTTAGTTCGCTCAATCTGTTTGTGAACAGCTGAGGTTAAGGATGAGGAACTATATCTTTTCCAGTGTTTGCAATCAATCAATATTGCAATACCCAATCTAATTCCAACAACATCAATTTCCATTCTAGGTTTTGTTAACATTAGATTTTTAATTACTGCAAAATTTTTTGAAGATAAAATTTCAGCAGTTAAACCTTCAAAATCTCGCCAATCTAATGCAATTGAAATTTCATTTAAAGGTAATCCATTTTGCAGCAAAATAATTGCAATTTTTAATTTATCACCATCCTCAAAATAATAGAAATTATCTTTTAGTGTTCCAATATCATTTTTGATAAAATTGTTTAAAATATCTTCAGAATCATCCTCATTAATTTGAGTTACTTTAGAAAAATCCTTAACAGATACACCGCCTTGAATTATTCCATTTAAACCACTAATCATTTTTGGATGAATTTTCAATTATAATTTTTTAATAATATCAGAAATAAAGGTTTTAGGTGATCAGTATATCAAATAATTATGATATAGGTTTTATTAGAAGCATTAGAAAATACCAATATGAAAAAAATGCTAGTAATCATACTAGCTCTTTCAATTATAGCATTAACATATAATGAATCATTTGCAGAAAAAAATACTTTTGTAGATTCAATAAAATTTATCCAATATTTAGATGAAAATACAGCATTAGAAGAAGTTAGGAACGGCAATCTTGACATGTATTATAACAAAATTTCATCTGATAGATTAGAAAATAATCAAGCAAGAGAAGGATTGAAAGTTTTTGATTCTGCTGGAGGATCATATAGTCTACTAGTAAATCCAGCAGAATCTGAAAAATTTAATCCATTCTCAAGTAATGAGGCGAGATTTGCCTTAAATTATTTGGTAGATAGAAAATTAATTGTTAATGAATTAATGGGAGGATATGGATCTATTACTATCTCATATTATGGTCCAACTGATCCGGAATATCTTACAATAATCAAAGAATTAGAGTCATTTAATTTCAAATACAATCCAAAATTGGCTGAAGAAATTATTTCAAAATCATTGATTGATCAAGGAGCAGTAAAAATTGACAATAAATGGAAAATAGAAGATACCGAAATTGAAATTAGAATTTTTATTAGAAGTGATGATCCAGTCAGAAAATCAATTGGGGAAATATTATCAGTAGAACTAGAGAATATTGGATTTACAGTAAAAAAAGACTATGGAGATTTGAATAAAGCATTTGTTGTAGTCTATGGATCAAATCCAGCAGATTTGAATTGGAACATATACACAGAAGGATGGGGACGCTCTGCATTTGTAAAATATGATTCAATAGGATTAGGACAAATGTATGCACCATGGTTTTCAAACATGCCAGGTTTTAACAATCCAACATATTGGAATTATGAAAATAAAAAATTAGATGATTTAACTCAAAAAATATACAAGGGTGATTTTGAAACAGCAAAAAAAAGATCACAATTAATTCAAGAAGCAATAACAGAAGGAATTAACGAATCAGTGAGAATTTTTCTAGCAAGTAAAGTTGATCAATACATAGTTAATGAAAATGTAGAAGGGGTGATAAATGATTTAGGAGCTGGAGTGCCAAGTAGATTTACACCAATTAATGCAAAAAGTGATGATGGAGAATTAGTAATTGGCGTAAAGCAAATTTATCAAGGATCATGGAATCCAATTATGGGATTAACAGATATCTATAGTAGACAAATCTGGGGAATAATTTCAGATCCAATAACATTCAAGCATCCATTTACAGGCGAAACATTTCCAGTTAGAGCAGAATGGAAGGTGGAAACATCAGAATTAGATGAAAAAATTGAAGTTCCAAGTGATGCTAAAATGTGGAATCCAGAATTACAAGAGTGGGAAAACATACCAGCAAATACATTTGCAACAAGTAAGGTAACATTTGATTTTAAATTTAGTAATTGGCATAATGGGCAACCAATGGATATGAATGATATTTTACACTCACTATATTTTACAATTGAATGGGGAACACAAAGTAATGAAAAAGATAAAACATTTGATACAGAATTTACACCAAGAGCAGCACAAAGTATTCAAACAATCATAGGAATAAATCAAATTGATAATGACACAATGGAAGTATATGTAAATTATTGGCATTTTGATGAAAATGAAATTGCTGAATGGGCGGCTTTATGGAGTCCAGTTCCATGGGAAATAACAACTGCCATGGAAAAAGCAGTGATAGACGGAAAGGTTTCATTTTCAAGATCAAGTGCAACAAACAAAAATGTGAATTGGTTATCACTAATTGTTCCAAAAGATGCAGAAATTATTAAAGAAAACTTACAAGAATACAAAAACAATGGATTTATTCCAAATTCATTAAAAAAGAATCAAGCTGAAGAAAAATATTATGAGAATAGGTATGATTCATCAATTAAATGGATTGAAGAAAACAATCATGCAGTAATTAGTAATGGGCCATTTTATTTAGAAACATATGTTCCAGAATCAAGAACAATCACAGTAAAAACATTTGAAGATGACTCATATCCATTTAAAATTGGAAAATGGTCAGAATTTGAAAATGTGCAATTTCCAACTATTAAAAAAATCAAAATAGATGAAATAATTCAGTATGGGGATAGTATAGATATTGAAATTGAAACTGAAAATGTAAGTTCAATTCTATATTTTTTAATAGACAGTAAAGGAAAAATTCAGACAACAGAAAAATTAGATATTCACAAAAACAAAAACATTATAAAAATCTCATCAAATTCAACTAAAAATTTGAAAATAGGAGCAAACAGTATTAAGATATTTGTAATTTCAGATTTAGTTTTAAAACCAGATTTTTATGAATCAAGTTTTCTAGTGAGTAAAAATAATTTGGAATTACCCCTTTCAGGAATCAATGAAGAAAATATAGAAAACCAAGTAAATTACAACATTTGGATAATTCCAGTTATAGTAATTATTGGAATTGCAGTATATCTAAAATTTAAGCGTCAAAGTAAGCCATAATCATAAAGAATAGTTTGAATTTGTTTTTCATTTTCAACTTTAGAATAATCATCTAAAAGATTGTGATTTAATTCATAGAAAGTATGACCCCACTTGAATTTATTTAATAATTCAAGACTTTGTTCTTTAAAACCAAGAATGAATAAAGAACCAGATAGAGCTTCAGCAGTAGTTAATTTATTTAGTTTTGAATAATTTACAGGATTTCCTGCAAATAAAGGAGGTAGTTTTCTTTTGATGCCATTGAATTTTTGAGAAAATGCATGATCTGCAAGATTCCAAGAGCAATCAATACCAACTATAGAATTAATAATAGATCTATCTTTTGGGAGTAAAGTTTGTTCTGAAAACGGATCTAAAACCAATCCCTTTGAACCAATTTTTTTTATATTTTTAGCAAGACCAAATTTCACCATTTTTGCAGCAGTGCATTTTTTTGGATCATCTTGATAAAACATTAAAACTTGTAATTTCAATTTAATCAAGTATTAATTTATCAGTATTTTGGATTTACTCTGAAGTTTTGTATGTTATTTTATAGTAAAATCTAGAAATTTCATCATCCTTAATGATTTGAACATTCCAATTTGTATCAGGTAAAAAGTCATCAGAAGATTCAGGTAAAATACTAAATTTCTCTAATCTTACATCAGGTCCACTATATCTTACATTAAGATTTAATCCATCAACGTTGACTACTTCAAAAATTTGGCCAGGTTTTCTAGTAGATTCATTAACTAAACAATCATCACCAGGTCCAATTATACAAACACCAGATTCAGATGTAACTTGTAGATTAACATTAGATTGAGCATCTTTAGAAACAGTCATCATAGAACCAGATAGAACTCTAGGTTTTACAGATTGTTCATTAAGAATTTTTTCTTGAGTATATATTGAAATTAAATCAGCACTAATTCGATTAGTTTTTTCAATTATAGTTTTTACATTTGGAATTGAAGTGGATTTTTCAGATTCAATTGGAGAGGATGTTTCAGATATAACAGAAAAAGAGTTAGATTTGTAAAATGGACCATATTTTCCTGTCACTACATAATCACCTTCAGAAAATACAACAGCGGGAATTTGGATATCAGTAGAAAAGGCACCAAATTTATCAGGAATCGCAGTAGTAGTGAATGCTATATCTTCACCTACAATATTTCCTTTTGCCTCATCAACATGACCAATGAACGTTACAAGTTTTCCATCAAATGTTTTAAAAGAAAACTCTACTAAATTATAATATGCTGAAGGTACAGCAAGACCATCAAGACCAATAAAATTAGGAATCACTCCGGTAAAAGTAAGATATTGATTAAACAATACTACAGTTGCATCAGATTTAATGACATTCAAACAATTTCTACAGTCATGATCTGCCCATTCAGATACAGATACCTGAAAAGTGAAGGGATTTAAAACAGGTGTGTCAGTACTCACATCAGAAACAGATTCTATCAAATTAAAACTAACAGAAGCAGTTTGTTCAGAATACTCAGAAACAACATTGTAAGTACCATAAACAAAATTTATTGGAGATATCAAAATATCAGTATTAAATTTTCCATCCACAGGAAACAAATTTCCACTATCAATTTGTTTACCATTAGGATCAACAACAGTGAATTTCATACTTTGCAAAGGAATGATTTGAGAAGTAAATCCAGTGAGTTGGATCAAATCATCTAAAACATATTCAGATTTATTAGTTTGAATACTAAAAGAGTCATCAATTTGTTCAGATGCAGATATAATTTCAGAGTTAAGAGTAAAACTAGTAGTGGTAGTTACTT
>Ga0209089_10005171_pt1 | contig 10736 bp, 11 predicted proteins | sample ArcticOcean_MG_C_FD_187431 | JGI IMG/M metagenome (GOLD analysis project Ga0209089, IMG submission 187431) | Marine microbial communities from western Arctic Ocean - ArcticOcean_MG_CB2_150 (SPAdes) (version 2) | ecosystem: Environmental > Aquatic > Marine > Oceanic | place: Arctic Ocean: Canada...
TAAAAAAGAATTAATTAAACACGGCCTTTATGAATATTATTACGAAGACAAATATTCTGACCAAATCAAATGGAGAGGAAACTACAAGGACGGTATAAAACATGGTTTAGTTGAAGCCTTTCATTGGAAAAATGGTTACCTCCTTAGAAAAGAATATTGGAGGGATGGAAAAGAGGAAGGTTTTTGGGAACAATACGACCAAGAAACAGGAAAGCTTACCAACAGTGCAAATTTTGTAAAAGGTAACCAGGTAAGTGCCGAATGGTTTTTTGAAAATGGACAAGTAGAAATAAGAGGAAAATTTAAGAATAATGAACAGCATGGCTTATGGGAATATTTCGATGAGGATGGTCGTTTGTCTTATAAAGGCCATTTTAAAAAAGGCAAAGAAAATGGACTATGGCAGGGTTTTCATGAAAATGGTGTGCTGTTGTACTCTGGTAATATGTTAAATGGTGAATCGGAAGGGCTTTTTGAATGGTTTCATGAAAATGGACAGCTGCAACGTCGAGGTAAGCATAAACAAGGAGAACTGATGGGTTTATGGGAATACTTTGATACTGATGGGCAATTAATAGAAACGAAAGTTTTTGAAAATGGAGTTGAAATAATCAAAAATAAGTAGTTTCTTAAAGAGCATCATGAAACAAAGATCAGAGCCAGCTGGAACTAAATTCAATCAAACTACAATCATAGATAGTTTTAGCAAAATGATGATAAGGCACGATGAACAAATTCATGAACCAAAACATTAGAGATCATAAATCTCTAGTATTTTTTTCATCATAAGCATTTGTAACTTTTATAATTAACTCTAAAGGAGTATTTTTAATAAATGAAAAATATAATTTTTATATTGACACTGTTCATTGGCTTCAATTCTTTTCCACTTAATGGTAGTGATTTGGACTCAAGCATAGATGAACATCAAGAATTATTTGAAAAGATTGCTATGCAAATATGGGATTTAGCCGAGGTTGGTTATCAAGAGCATGAAAGTTCAAAATTATTACAAAACAGTCTTGCAGATCATGGTTTCAAGATTCAAAACAACGTAGCGAATATACCAACTGCTTTTATAGCTGAGTATGGCAGTGGTTTTCCTGTTATTGGCATTTTAGGAGAGTTTGATGCTCTTCCAGGTGTTTCACAGAGTGCATCTCCCTACAAGGAAAAATATAAAGAAAGTGAAGCAGGGCATGCATGTGGACATCATCTTTTTGGTTCAGGTTCAGCATGGGCTTCAGTGGTTATTAAGGATTGGCTGATAGCTAATAATATCAAAGGAACAATTAGATTTTATGGAACCCCTGCAGAAGAAGGTGGTTCTGGGAAAGTATATATGGCTAGGGAAGGGTTATTGAGTGACGTTGATGTGGTTCTACATTGGCATCCAGGGAGTCAGAATCATGCTAGACCAAGAACTTCTAATGCAAATAAATCTGCAATATTTAGATTCAAAGGTATTTCAGCACATGCGGCTAGTGCACCTGAGAAAGGAAGGTCTGCTTTGGATGGAGTTGAATCCATGAACATAATGGTGAATCTAATGAGAGAACACATCCCTCAGGAATCAAGAATTCATTATGTTATTACTAAAGGAGGCTACGCTCCTAATGTTATTCCTGATGAAGCGGAGGTTTATTATTATGTAAGACATCCCAAAATAAAAATGGTTGAAAGTCTTTTTGAACGAGTTGTTCTAGCTGCACAAGGCGCTGCAATGGGAACTGAAACAAGAGTTAGTTATGAAGTAATGCATGGCAATTATCCCTTGATGCCAAATAGTACTTTGCAAAGAATCATGCATGAAAAACTATCAAATCGAGGAGGAATTACCTATACAACTGAGGAAAATAGATACGCAAAAGAAATCTATAAAACATTTTTGAACCCAAATAATAAAATTGGTGATCAAGAGAACATTCTGCCTTTTGAAATGACTCATGGTTATGGGTCAACTGATGTGGGTGACATTAGTTGGTTGGTACCAACCGGTGGACTGAGAATAGCTACATGGGTTTCAGGAACACCTGCTCATTCTTGGCAAGCTGTTGCTTCTGGAGGTACAACAATTGGCTTAAAAGGTACAAAATTAGCTGTACAAGTATTATCTGAGACAGCACGTGAGATCTATCTGAATCCTGCTATTGCCACAAGAGCAAAAGAAGAATTATTATTGAATGTTGGTGAAGACTTTGAGTACTTTCCTTTGTTAGGCGATAGAGATCCACCGCTGGATTATCGGAAAAATTAAATCATAATTACTATTCAAAGTTAAATGAAATTATCAAGACGAAGCATACTTCACAGTGTTGCAGCTATAGCAGGATTTGGTGTGGTTGACCCAGCAAATGCTAAAATTAATATAAATAGTTCTATTGATTTAACTAACCCAATGGACAATGTTACTGCTTTTTCAAAATTAGCAGGAAGCTTAAAGCAAGAAACAGTGCATTATTTCTATGATGGAACGATATATGGGATGGCATCGGAAGAATCATATCCTTTATTTAATTATTCAGGAATTATGAAATTTGTATGGCAACCGATTAAAAATAATAGCTATCGATACAGAATGTTTGATATTGGATGTTTCTCAGATTTAATAACTGGTGTACCCCTAGAAGAATTTAAAAATCCATTTACTGGTGAGGTAATTAAAGTACTACAACCCAGAGCTGGCCCGTATGATTTTTTTGCCAAACCAGAAATACTAGACTGGCGACAATCTGGTGACCAACTTTGGATATCTAATTCTCAAGGATTGCAAATGCCCAACAGGCTTGATCCTGAAAAATGGCCATTAGGGTCAACAGGTAAAGTTATAAATTTCCGTTATATATTTGGATACAGAGGAAAACTTTCTGATATTGAGGATCAGAATGCTAATAACGTACCAAGTCTTCAGTACTTTAGTGAGATTAGTCCTTGGTATCCTTTTCTACGAATGGGGAAAAGACCTGGTTTTAATTATTGGAGCTTACAAGGGAATAAGATTAAGTCTCTATCCGATATTTCTCCTGTAGTACTTGCTTATATAGAAAAACATGAACCTGGTTTTCTTGACAACGATCAACCTTGGATTCAAACCAAAAATGCGTATTCTCAATATATGGAAGAGATGAAGAACAGACCAATTACAGATAGATAGGGCACTAGAAATAATAAAAAAACTTGGACTAGAAGAAGATTAAAAAAAGGAGAACTAAATCAAAAATATGGGAGACATACTATGAGTGTTAAAAAACTTTTGGCGGATTATGGTGACTTTGTATTAGATGATGAAGGTTTAAATACTTTATTAGAGACAATTGAAAATAAACTTCTTAGTAACGGCTATATAAGCAAGCATCTTGAATCAGGTTCTTTAGAAACTTTTACTATTCTAATACATAAAGAGGAAAATTATAATTACCTCCAAATTCATCTTACTATTGAAGATAGAGACGGTGATCTAACGGCAGATGAATCAGATTATATTGAAGAAGAACTTCAAGATTATATAACTGAAAAAGGTCTTGAAGAGTCATTTACTGAGCTTGGCTATGATCTGGAAGATTTTATTGGTGGGGTAACCGCATTCAATGTCCAATACGATAAATAATCCATATTATTTATTTAAAATTGATATGTATAGTCAAAATCTAGAATAGTAGCTATATGAATAAATTTAATAAATTTTTTAAAAATCTAGAAAAAGAATTTAATGATTTAAATTCTTTAAAAGAAATTAGGAACTCAGATCATAAGATTCATTGGGGAGAGGGTTATGGTGTTTATACTTTATGGAATAAAGAAATAGATTTTAAAAATTTAATCTATGTTGGACTAACAGGTAAATATACAAGAGATATAGATGGGAAGGTCAAAAGAAATCCACAAACCTTTAGCAAAAGAAAATACAGATATACACCTTACCGCTTTTGTGAGTCAACAAAAGATCAAGAAGATCTAAGGTTTACTTTTAGGTATGGACCAAATTATAAAGGTAAAACACAGGGAAAAAATAAATACGAAAGAGATGCCTATAAATTCACCATTCGATATAAAGATTTGATCATTATTACTCTGGATCTTACTAAAATAAAAAAATACTCTCCAGCATCACTAGAGTCCTTGATACTAACTGAGTATCATGCTGAAAAAGGTGATTTACCTCCTGCAAATAATGAGTTATGAATGAAAAAGAAGCCCTTCAATGCCTTCCCTATAATGTTTGCCTTATTGATATTGATAATAATAGTAGCTAAGTATTTTCAGTAATTAAAACAGATGTATTAAGGACGCTTGTTTACCAGTGTTGATGATGATCTAATACAGCGACTTGAAACAGAGATGAGAGCCAGCAGGAACTATGTATAATCAAAATGCAATCATTGAGGCATTTTGACAAAATTGGATAAATCTTTGAAAACATCCAGAGACTCTATAGAATAAAGGTTCTAACGAATAAGGAGAGGTGGCAGAGCGGTCGAATGCGGCGGTCTTGAAAACCGTTGAAGGGTTAAACCTTCCGGGGGTTCGAATCCCTCCCTCTCCGCCATTAGACTATTTTATAATTATTCTGATCGGTTTCTTTGATAGTATTTAACCATGAGAATACTATTCACTATTTTTTTATTCATTTCTTTTGATGCACAATCAGATGTTTTTATTATTCCTCCTAGTGATAATGCCCAAGAAAGAATTCAGGAAGCTCTAATATTAGCTCAGCCTGGCGATGAAATTCACTTAATATCAGGTGTGTATAAAATTGAAGATGGACTGTCTCTTGATGTTGATAATATTCTTTTCTCTGGAGAGGGACACAACAAAACAATACTTGATTTTACAAATCAGATGACAGGTGCCCAAGGTCTTTTAGTCACTTCTAATGAAGTGATGCTAAAAGATTTTGCAATCATTAATACCAAAGGTGATGGAATAAAAACCATTGGTTCGGAGGGTATTTATTTTATCAATCTCAGAACGGAATGGACTGGAGGTCCAGATAGCTCCAATGGAGCTTATGGCCTTTATCCTGTTCAATCAAAAAATGTTTTAATAGATGGATGCATAGCGATTGGTGCATCGGATGCAGGAATCTACGTAGGTCAGTCTGAGAACATCATAGTTCGCAATAGTAGGGCTGAATTTAATGTTGCTGGTATTGAGATTGAAAACTCTTATTATGCTGATGTCTATAACAACATAGCACAACATAATACAGGTGGGATTCTAGTATTTGATTTGCCTGATTTACCACAACAGGGTGGACATCATGTAAGGGTATTTAGTAATCAAATTCTTAATAATGATACTGATAATTTTGCTCCTGAAGGAAATATTGTAGGGGAAGTACCTAGAGGCACAGGAATTATTATTATGGCGAATTCTAATGTTGAAATATTTGATAATGATATTTCTGGTAACGAAACTATGAATATAGCCATAGTGAGCTATTCTTATGAAGAAGCCATTGATGCAACTGATTATTATCCTCATCCCAGAGCAATACAGATACACGATAATAGATTGAGTAATTCTGGATCCAACCCCGATATGGATAAAGAAATTGCTGCAATAGTCAAAGGTTTAGCCAAACAAACTATGCCTGATATATTCTGGGATGGAGTGCTTCCATTCACCCAAATGGTTTTTGGACAACCCAATGAGGATAGACTTGTATTGATGGATAATGTTAATTCATCGTTTATGGCCATTAAACCGATTCAGTATATGTTATCAATACCGAATCCTGTAACTAGAGATTCTATCGATTTTAGAGGCAATATAAATCCTCTTGATGCTGTGAAAATTGATCTACCTTCTAGATACAATGACTGAAAGATTCATTAGTAAGATTTTTATAGGTTTTTTGTGTCTCTCATTCAATGTTTATTCATCTGTTAATGAGGAAGCAATTTTATCTGATAATTATCCAAGCAAGCTTTCTGAGTATGGTTTCTTTAGTAACCAAGCAAAACAAATACCAGAAGCAGAAGTATTGCCATACAGTTTAATCACTCCATTATTTTCAGATTATGCAGACAAGAATCGTTTTGTTTATGTCCCTCAAGGACAGACAGCAGAATATCAAAATAATGAAGTTTTTAAATTCCCCATTGGATCGGTTCTAATAAAGACATTTTCATATAAAAAAATAAATTCAAATGATTCTCAGAGAACATTAATAGAAACCAGACTGCTCTTGAATAAAAAAAGTGGATGGGATGCAGTAACCTATGTATGGAATAAAGATCAAGATGAAGCTTATTTAAGTATAGCCGGTAAAACTGTGTTCACAGAATACTTTGATGATTCCGATACACCGATAAACATTAGGTATCGTGTACCCAATAAAAATCAATGCAAAGAGTGCCATTTAAAAAATGACACTCTCGTCCCAATTGGACCAAAACCAAGAAACCTTAATCGCATTGTTCATTATTCAGATGGACCTATGAATCAGTTATTAAAATGGGAAGCAATGAATCTAACAGCAAAAAACCATGAAGAAATTACCTCCGTTGCAGATTTCACCAATGCAAATGAATCTTTAGACAAAAGAGCAAGAGCTTATCTGGATATTAATTGTGGTCATTGTCATTCTAAAACTGGCTCTGCAAATACCACAGGCCTATATCTTAATTTGAATGAGAACAATAAAAAAAGTATTGGTATTTTTAAACCACCTGTTGCAGCAGGCAGAGCAACAGGAACGTTAAAGTATTCAATAGTACCTGGTCATCCAGATCAGTCCATATTACTTTACAGAATGATTTCAGGTGAACCCGACATTATGATGCCAGAATCAGGACGAGCAATAGCCCATCAAGAAGGCATTGATTTAATTAGAGAATGGATAACAGCCATGGAATAATGCTTATGAATAATGAAGAAAAAAAACCAATACCTAGAAAAAAAACACCACACCATGGATTGACTAAAAAGCATAAGAATAAAACCAAATACGATCGAAAGAAATTAAAGAAAAAAATAAATGATATCAAAGAAGAATTAGAATAATGATAAAGATTAAACACATAATTCTTGCTTTTATTTACTTATCAGTAAACTTTTTTAGTTTTAATATTTCTTCATCTGAGAAGCAGGATACTCAATTAATATTACTTGGAACAGGGACACCCAATGCAGATCCTGAAAGGTCAGGTCCTGCTCTAGCAATTGTTGTTGGACAACAATCATATCTGGTTGACTTTGGACCTGGAATCGTTAGACAAGCAGCAAAAGCTTCAAGGGAATTAGATGATTTATCGAAACCTCTTAAACCTATGAATCTTAGAATTGCATTCTTAACTCACCTTCATTCTGATCATACTGCTGGTTATCCTGATCTTATTCTTACACCTTGGGTGCTTGAAAGAGATCAACCATTAAAGGTTTTTGGCCCAAAAGGTCTTAAGAATATGACTGATAATATTTTGAAAGCATATACCGATGACATTAATTACAGAATTGATGGATTGGAACCTGCCAATACCCAAGGTTGGAGAGTAGATGTTACTGAAATAGATGAAGGATTAATCTATCAAGATGAATTGATTAAGGTTTCAGCGTTTAAGGTTAATCATGGTACTTGGGATAATGCCTTCGGTTATAAATTTGAAACAGACGATAAAACTATTGTTGTCTCTGGAGATACAAGTCCAAGTAAAAAACTGATAGAAGCAAGCAAAAATGCAGATATTTTAGTGCATGAAGTTTATTCACAAGATGGGTTTAATCAAAGAACTGATGTGTGGAAACAGTATCATTCAACTCATCACACATCCACAGTTGAACTAGCATCAATTGCAAATCAGGCTCAACCTGAACTATTAATTTTAAACCACATTCTCTTTTGGGGTAGCAGTGAAGATGAGCTGTTAGGTGAAATAACAGAACTTTATAATGGTAAGGTGTCTTTGGGTTCAGATCTAAATATTTATTGAGTTCAATATGGAAATATTAAAGTTAAGCATATTAGTTGGTGTAGGTGGATTCTTTGGAACATCGCTTCGCTTCATCACCACTGCCTTAGTTGAAAAGCTCATTCCAATATCAACATTTCCTCTTGGTACATTCTTTGTGAATATCATTGGTTGCTTATGCATCGGTATTTTTACTGGATATTTCTCTAGTAAAATATCCGATTCTAACAATTTTTATTTATTCATCACAATTGGACTCTTGGGCGGTTATACCACATTCTCTGCATTTGCCTATGAAGCCCAATTATTTATTCAGAATGGGGAAATAATTAAGCTAACACTCTACATTGCCTCACAAGTGATAATTGGTGTTTTTTTAGCATTATTGGGATATAACATTACTAGAGGGTAGAAGGTGTCAGAACAGGCTAAAAGAACAGTTTTAATTACAGGTGCGTCGTCAGGTATAGGTGAAGCTTTTGCAGAAGTTTGGTTGGAAGCTGGCTTTAACCTTGTAATTACAGCGAGAAGAATGGATCGATTACAGTCCATTAAGCAAAAACTCCAAAACAAATATGATGCAAAAATTGATTTGATATCTATGGATCTTTCGGAATCAGAAGCACCCAAAAGTATTTATCAGTATTGTATGGACAACACTATTCAGATCGATGCATTGGTGAATAATGCAGGCTATGGTAACCCAGGAAAATTTGAAGATATAGATTGGGATACACACCAAAAATTTCTACAAGTTATGGTCAATGCTGTTGTTGAATTAACGTATTTATTTTTACCCAGCATGGTGAGAAATGGCTATGGGAGAATTATTAATTTAGCCTCTCTAGCCCCATTTATTCCAGCACCCGATATGGCTGGTTTATACAGTCCAGTTAAATTATTTCAGATTAAATTCTCAGAAAGTATACACATGCAATACCTTGATAAAGGAATTCATTGCTCAGCAGTATGTCCTGGTTTAACAAGAACAGAGTTTCATGTAGCGGCAGGAATGGATGAAGTGGTTAATACACCTAATTGGTTATGGATGGATTCAAAAACAGTAGCCAAACAAGGGCTAAATGCAGTCATGAGTGGTAAAATGATATTAATTAATGGTCGATTGAATAAATTTTTTGCGGTTCTAGCAAAAATTATACCACAAGGTATTTCTCGATCTATTGCTAGAACATTTACAAAGAGGTCTACTAAATATGTTAAAAAATAATAAAAATAAAACTCTTTTCACAATCATCTCTTTTTTGATCTTTTCACCATTCGGGCAAAGTCAAGAAGGTGATGGTGAACGTGAAAGTATTAATGAACCATCTCCAATTCAATCGGAAACACTTCCTATGACTGGGAATGACTATATATATGGTTATGGCGACACAACCCTGGATGACAAATATCTTAACCGAAAAGACCAGATGCCTAATTTAAATATAACTGGAACAGCAAAGGTTATTGACGGTGACACAATTACTATCAATGGTACGAAAATCAGATTCAGCGGTATTGATGCACCGGAAAGCTATTTTTATGGGCAAACACAATACTGCCAAAAACCAAATGGCAAAATCTGGGCATGCGGTAAAAAAGCGACTGCCAAACTTAAAGAACTCATTAATAATCAGGAAGTTAAGTGTACGGATGAGGGAAGAGATAAATATGATCGAACTCTTAGTATTTGTTATGCCAATGGCGTTGATTTGCAATCTGAGATGGTAAAATCTGGTATGGCTATTGCTTATTTAAAATATTCAAGGCGTTATGAGAATGAAATGGTTGAAGCAATGACCAATAGAGTAGGTATCTGGAGTGGAAACTTTCTAGATCCAGAAGATTGGAGAAAAGAAAATAGTAGAAGGAATTAAAAAAAACCAATCTTTGTGAATCTTGACAGATTTGTTAGGATTTACTTATGGAAAGCATCTTCAAAGAGTCGCAGGGAATTGCCTATAATGGAGCAGCAATGCTCTACTCAATGGGTGGTTATGTTGTAGGCTTTTTAGGTCTGTTTAATCAAAGTATTACCATCAATATTTTATCCGCTTTTCTGTTAGGGCATGCAATGATAATTGCAGCTTATTTGGTTCATGAATGTTCACATAATTTAGTGTTTAAAAAAATTAGATTCAATAACTATGTTGGTGAATTATTCAGTTGGATATGTGGCTCTTCATATGGGACATATAAAGATATTCAATATAAGCACTTTAGACACCATGTTGATGTTGATGATGTTGTCTGGTTTGACTATGAATCTTTTTTTGAAAATAACCCAAAAATATTTTTAGTCACTAAAATATTGGAATGGTTTTATATTCCTGCCCATGAATTTATTATGCATTTTATTATGACCTTTTCCTCATTCATTATTCCTGAACGAAGAAACCAACGTCTTAGAAATATCATAATCATTGCCATAAGATTTTCTCTTTTTACAGTATTAATTATCTTCTATCCAAAGGTTGCACTTCTTTACACTGTTTCTTATGTCTTTTTAATGACTGTGCTACGTTTTATGGACTCTATTCAGCACGATTACCCTTATAATCTAACTCTTTATAGTAATGAAAAACCTCTAAGACAAGGGCAATATGAGTGGGAGCAAAGCCATACATACAGCAATCCTCATTCTTTTAATGTAGAAGCAATAAACTGGTTTACCTTGAACTTTGGTTTTCACAATGTTCATCACGATAATATGACAGTTCCTTGGTATCGATTACCTCAAAAGCATCGTGAACTTTTTGGCAATAAACCTGAAACTGTTATTCCTTTTTCTTCGCAAATAAAAATATTTCATAAAAACAG
>Ga0209089_10005178_pt1 | contig 10728 bp, 11 predicted proteins | sample ArcticOcean_MG_C_FD_187431 | JGI IMG/M metagenome (GOLD analysis project Ga0209089, IMG submission 187431) | Marine microbial communities from western Arctic Ocean - ArcticOcean_MG_CB2_150 (SPAdes) (version 2) | ecosystem: Environmental > Aquatic > Marine > Oceanic | place: Arctic Ocean: Canada...
TTATTCATCGCTGGGATTTTTTTTATATATGTTTTATTTTCTCAGGCAAAATTCCTCTTGGCCTATAGCGCATAATTAATAATAAACCAACTCCCATCATTAAATATCTAAAGTAAGGAATGCTATTAACTAAATGAACTCTAAAAGCATTAGTTTCTTCTAAACCACTAGTAAAAAAGTTAATCAAAAATAATGCTATAGGAGCAGCCTCAATCCATAAAAACCAAACAGCAAAACCTCCTAAAATTGCTCCAAAATTATTTCCGCTTCCCCCAACAATTACCATTACCCAAATTAAAAATGTATAACGCATTGGTCTATAGCTGCCTGGTGTGAATAATCCATCATATGTAACCATCATAGCGCCTGCTATACCAACAATTGCTGAACCAAGAACAAAAATTAAAAGATGTTGTTTAACAACATTTTTTCCCATTGCATTAGCGGCCTCTTCATTATCTCTGATCGCTCTCATCATTCTTCCCCAAGGGGAATAAAGTGCCTTTTGAGTTATAATTAAAAGAATTATTACCACAGCAGTAAAAAGTCCTACGAAGCATAGTTTTACAAATACTGTGGAAGATTCAATAACTAGTTGTTTTAGTAATTGTTGTCTTTCTAAAGTATTGGTAATTAAATTTAAAGTGCCTTGGTTAAATTTTTCAACTAAATTAATAAACCATTCTTTAGTTTGTAGATCAATTTCATATGGCACTGGTCTTTTTAATCCAATCACATTTTTAACACCACGAGCTAACCAATCCTCATGTTTTATTACAGCAATAACAATTTCTGATATTAATAGTGTTGCTATCGCTAGATAGTCTGCTCTAAGTCCCAAGGCAATTTTTCCTATAATGTATGCCAAAGCACCAGCGAAAAAAGCCCCTACTATCCAAGAAAATAATATTGGAAGACCCATTCCTCCTAAAAAACCAGTAGTTGCTGGATTAACAGCTTCGATTGATTCTATCGCTGGTGCAGATATTAATCTTAAAAGAATTAATCCCACTATTATTACAGCGGCAATTCCATAGTTTTTTTTGGCTGACTTGTTATATTTTTTGATAATAAAACGAATGCTAAATACCATCAAAACAATTAGAAATGCACACAATATCATATTAAAACCACCGACCTGCCATGCTTCTTTTACAGGAGGAACTGAAACTAAAACAGCAGCTAAGCCTCCAAGGGCTGTGTAACCCATTATTCCAAAATTTATTAATCCTGCGTATCCCCATTGAATATTAGCTCCCATTGTCATTACTGCAGAGATTAAGCAAAAACATAAAATTGATAATGCCATATTCCAAGACTGCAAAAATCCTACCAAAATTATTAGTCCCAACATTATTGCATAAGCGCTTATTACATCTAGATTTTTTCTCATAAAACTTTTCCTTTAAAGATTCCCGAAGGTCTAAACAATAAGACTATTACTAAAATTGAAAATGAAACTGCAAATTTATAATCGGTTGAAAGTAATTGTAGCAGACCGTCGGGCTCTAAACTTTCTGGTAGAATATAAACAAAAAATTTCCTGTAGGCATATGTTATAAGTATTTCTGAAAATGCAATAACATACCCTCCCAAAAAAGCTCCAAAAGGATTTCCAATACCTCCTACAATTGCTGCCGCAAATATTGGAAGCATGTTATTAAAGTAAGTAAATGGTTTGAAACTTTTATCTAGACCGTAAAGAGCTCCACCAATCGTTGCTAAAATTGCGGCTATTATCCACGTAATCATAACTACTTTTTTAGGATCTATTCCAGACAAAAGAGCTAGGTCTTCATTGTCTGAATAAGCTCGCATACTTTTTCCAGTTTTTGTTTTATTTAAAAACCAAAATAAAATGGAAACAACAATAATTGTAACCAATAAAGTAATAACTTGTGTTGATTTGATCGTTAATCCTTCGTTCAAACCTGTCATTTCTTTAAACTCATTAGCTTTTAAAATAAATTTTTCTCCATCAAAAAATCTTCTATCAAATGGCCCAATGACTATTCTTACAATTGCTTGAGTAACAAACATTGTGCCTATGCTTACCATCGCCAACATAACAGGAGGGCTTTTTTGTGTACGATAATAACTGAAAACTAATTTATCCTTAACAAGAACATATAATATTGTGATAACAACCCCAAAAGGTATAGCAAGTAATGCTGTGGGAAGAACACCTAGATTAATTCCAAGAGATTGAAAGTACCATGTAAATAAAATTGTAAACATGGTGCCAAACGACATAAGATCCCCAGCTGTAAAATATGCAAATCGCAAGATTCCATAAATTAAAGAAACAAAAATAGCTCCTAATGCTAACTGAGAGCCGTAAGATAAAGCGGGTACAAATAAATAATTTAAAAGTAAAACTATTGCATTTAAAAAATCCATATCAACCTCCCAAAAAAGAACTTCTTACTCTTGGATCGTTTAGTAATTCTTTTCCTGTTCCAGAGTATCTGTTTTCCCCAGTGACCAAGACATAGCCTCTATCTGATATGCTTAGTGCTTGTTTTGCATTTTGTTCAACCATCAAAATAGCTACGTTCGTTTTTTTTACTTTTATAATATGATCAAACAACTCATCCATAACGATTGGTGAAACTCCGGCTGTAGGTTCATCAAGCATTAAGACGGATGGCTTTATCATTAATGCTCTTCCCAATGCCACTTGCTGTCTTTGTCCACCAGATAGTTCACCAACTAGCTGAGATTTTTTTTCTTTTAAGATAGGAAACAGTTCATAAATTCCGTTAATAATTTTCTGAAGACTTTCATTTCTTAAAAAAGCACCCATCTCTAAATTTTCCTCAACACTTAATCCAGCGAACACATTTTTAGTTTGTGGAACAAATGCTATTCCTTGTTTAACTCTATCTTGTGGACTTAAATGTGAAATATCTTTACCATTTATAATAACTTTACCTGATTTGAGGTTTAATAATCCTAGCATGGCTTTCATGGCTGTAGATTTTCCAGCTCCATTTGGACCAAGTATTGAAACTATCTCACCTTGATTAACATTTACTGAACAAGAAGAAATTATATCAGGACCGCCACCATAACCTCCTGTCATTTTTATACCTTCAAAGAAAGCCATTAACTTCTCTCCTTTAATTTTGATCCTCTTCCTAAATAACTTTCAATAACTTTTTCGTTCTTTTTAACTTCATCAGAAGTTCCTTCAAATAAAACAGAACCTTCTGCCATTACAATTACTGGATTACATAATCGGCTAATAAATTCCATATCATGCTCTATCATGCAAAATGTATATCCTTGCTCTTTATTTAATCTCAATATTGCACTTCCTATATCTTTTAAGAGAGTTCGGTTAACTCCTGCGCCAACTTCATCTAACAAAATCAACTTAGCATCAACCATCATAGTTCTGCCAAGCTCTAATAGTTTTTTTTGCCCTCCAGATAAATTTCCCGCAAGTTCATTTGAAAGATGTCTTAAATTTAAGAAATCAATTACCTCTAAAGCTTTTTTTTTAACCCTTACTTCCTCTTTTTTAACAAGATCTGGTTTAAATAAAGCATTAACTAAATTTTCACCAGACTGTTTTCCTGGAACCATCATTAAATTTTCTAACACTGTGAGATTTGTAAATTCATGCGCAATTTGGAAAGTTCTTAAAACACCTTTTGAGAATAATTCGTAAGAAGGAATGTTGGTAATATCTTCGTTGTTAAATAAAACTGTACCTTGAGATGATTCTAAGTTTCCTGCGATCAAATTAAATAATGTTGTTTTGCCTGATCCATTAGGTCCAATAATGCCTGTGATGGAACCTTTTTTAATTTTTAAAGAACAATTTGAAACTGCTGCTAATCCTCCAAAAAATTTATAAAGATTGTTAACCTGAAGAATATTTGAATCTGACTGCATAGAAAATTATACTTTTTTTAGTCTCTTAAGAATACTATTCAAAGATTTTTCTAAATTTCGATAAAAACCAGCTTTTCTTAATTTTTTTACAGCTTGTTCATTTAATCCTCCTGGTGTTTGAGAATCTTTGACTAAATATTTCAAATCTTTTTTTGAATTAATTATTGAATCTTCTGACAATGCCACAAAAAGAGAAGTAATATATTTTTGAGCTTCATTTCTTTTAATTCCTCTTTTAACCAACCAATCAGATAATACTTTTAATAATTCATAAAAAGGAGCCATCATCCCTGAGGTTGCCCAGAAATTTATTGATGACTTTTCGTTTTTTATTTCAACTGTTGTGCCTAATTTATTAAAAAAACTTTTTACCTGTTTGTCTGGAGGACAAATTGGTACAGGGCCCTTTCTGATTGAAATTGGAGGAAGTGGAATAGCTCTTACAATCTTAACTTTTTTTCCAATAGCTTTCTTTAATTGAGCTAAATTAATTGTAGAAATAAAACTTATGATTTTTTGATTCTTTTTAAAATTAAGTTTTTTCAAAATTTTATCTCCAACCTTTGGAGTAACAGCTAAAAATACCCAATTCGATTTATCAATTAATTGTTGATTGTTTCTTGAAATAGTTATTTTTTTAAATCTTTTGCTTAATTTTTTTGCTATTATTTTGTTACGAGGGGAGATATAAATTTTTTTGATTTTTAACTTAGATTTAAAAATACCTTCAATGACTGAAGATGCTATTCGTCCCGTTCCTAGAAAACCTAAAATCATGAATGATGCAGAATAACCAAGCTATACCATTTAATAAAGAAAATTTTAAACTAATATTCTCCAAAGAATTTGCTTTGGTTATTATAATATCTATTCCTAGCGCGATTGTTGCTGAGTTCTTTAATATTCCGCTTGCCTGGTTTTTAGGTCCAATGCTTATTACATCTCTTGCTTCATTAATGGGTTTAAAAACAAAAATGCCTAAATTAGTGCTTTCTTCAATATTAATTCTATTAGGTCTCTATATCGGTAATTACATTGATAAAAATTTGTTCTCCCAAATACATCAATGGGCTTTTACTTCTCTGATAATGCTTGTTTACATTATTGTTAGTGTATTAATTGTTTCAAGATATCTCCAAATATTCTCTAAATACGATAAGAAAACTTCAATTTTTTCTGCTGCTCCTGGTGCCTTAGGTCCTTTAATGATCTTAGCTGAAGATAAAAAATCTGATTTAAGTCAGGTAGCCACTTCTCATTTAATTAGATTAATAATAATTATTACCGTTTTTCCATTTATCGTTAATAGTTTTTATGATGTTGAGAATGTCAAAATTGCTGAAGAAATAATTAAAGATCAAAATATTTTTCATTTAATATTGCTCATCATATCTTCAATTATTCTAATCATTATTTTCGATAAATTTAGAATTCCAGCTGCCTTGCTGTCTGGCACTTTATTTGCTAGTGGATTTTTGCAAATTTCAGAAATCGCTTCTTATCAATTATCACCAAATATTATCGATTATTGTTTGCTTATTCTAGGTTCTTCGGTTGGATGTCGATTTGCTGATAAAACTTTTAGTGAAATAGCTCGTAATGCTTTACATAGTTTTGTTGCAACATTTTTGCTAGTTATCTTAGGTGTGATAGCTGCTTTTGCAGCAGGTTTAATTATTGATAAAAATTTCTTTACTCTTCTTCTGTCTTACTGCCCAGGTGGTATTTATGAAGTAGCGGTTATTGCGATCTTTTTTGATCTTGATCCAGAATTTGTATCTTTTCACCATATTATTAGATTGTTAATGATACTTTTTATTGTCCCATTAATATTGAGGATTATAGAAAAAAAAACCTAATTTAATCTATCTTGCTTTGACTCTAGTTTTACTATGAGATTATATGGCTTATGGCCAATTTTTTTGATCTTATAAGTAGAATTTTTATTTCCTCAATTTTTTTATTGTCAGGATACAATAAAATTTTTAATTACGGAAATACTGTTGAGTGGATGGAAGGATTTAACATACCAGGATTTTTATTGTGGCCAACAATTGTTTTAGAAATTATTTTACCTATTCTAATAATTATTGGTTACCGAACTCAGATATCAGCAATACTATTAGCAATGTTCTGTATAGCAACAGCTGTGATTTTCCACTTAGATTTTGCTAATCAAATGCAAACAATTTCTTTTCTTAAAAACTTTGCCTTAGCTGGAGGTTTTTTGTTTATAGCTGTTCACGGGCCAAAAGAATGGTCAGTAGAGAGAAAAAAGAAATACGTTAGATTATAGTTTTTTTTTAAAGAAACTGTTATAAATTTGCCACCCTACTATAATTAGAATTACAATCATTATACATAATGTGAGAGGTCTGTTCCAAAGAAAATCCCATGATCCATCGCTTATTAAAAGAGATCTTCTGAGATTTTCTTCCATTAACCCTCCAAGAACAAAGGCTAATATTAATGGCGGCATCGGAAAATCATAGAGCCTTAAAATAGTTGCAACAACAGCAATACCAATCATTAAAAAAATATCAAAATTATTAAATGACATTAAATAAATTCCTGTTACAGAAAAAAATAAAATCATCGGTATTAAGAAAGTTCTAGGTACTGCAAGAATTCTAGCTATATAAGGAATTAACGGAAGGTTAAGTATTAAAAGTACTACCATACCAATATACATAGACATAATAACTGACCAAAATATTTCAGGATTAGTCTCATAAAGTCTAGGTCCTGGCTGAATGCCGAAACCTAAAAGCGCACCTAACATAACAGCTGTTGTTCCACTTCCTGGTATTCCCAGAGTTAATAATGGAACAAAAGCACCTGAGCATGCTGCATTATTTGCGGTTTCTGGTGCTGTAAGTCCTTGCACACTTCCTTTTCCAAACTGTTTTTTTTCTTCATCACTTACAAAGTTTCTCTCCATCCCGTAAGCTAAAAATGAAGCTATGGTTGCACCAGCACCTGGCAGTACGCCAATAATAAAACCTAAAACCGAAGCTCTTGGAATAGTTTTAATCATTTTTTTCTTTTCTTCTGCATTTATCTTGGTGGAGCCTAGATCGGTAAGTGAAATTTGTTTTGCTGCTCTGGTGGGGTCGCTACCTTTAATTATAATTGTTAATGCTTCACTCATAGCAAAAGTGGCCATAACAACTAATACAAAACTAATTCCATCAGATAAATTCATATTATTAAAAGTAAATCTTGTTATGTCTGATAAACTATCTTGACCAACTGATGCCAACATTAAACCTAATACACACATCATCATTGCTTTTAAAAATTGACCTTTAGATGAAAAAGCAGCTACTGCTGTTAATCCTAAAATCATTAATCCAAAATAATCAGGAGATCTAAATGATAGACTTACTTTAGATAAACTTGGTGCCGCAAATAATAAAAAAATTGCTGCAATTGTTCCACCTGCAAACGAGCTGTAAGCAGCTATAGCTAAAGCCTTTCCTGCTTTTCCTTGTTGAGCCATAGGATAACCATCAAAAGAAGTTGCTACTGTACCTGGTACACCAGGTGCATTAATTAAAATTGAAGATGTTGATCCTCCAAATACAGCACCATAATAAACTCCAGCCATTAAAATTAAACCCGTAGCAGGATCAAAACCATAAGTGATTGGTATCATTAAAGCGATAGCTGTCATTGGGCCAAGACCTGGAAGCATTCCAATAATTGTTCCAGCAAAACAACCGATTATAACCATTAATAAGTTTTGAAAAGATAAGGCTGTTTTTAAACCGATTAGAATTCCTTCAATCATCCCATTATTCCTATATATTTTAATAACGGATCTCTAAGATAAACTGCTAATAAACCGTGAAGTAGATACATAAAAATTGCAACAAAAGGAAAAGAAAATATTAAGATTAATTTCCACCTTCTTTCTCCTAAAAAGTAATAAGCAAACACTAAGAATAAAGATGTAGATAAGAAGAAACCAATTTTAAGAATAGTTGCTCCATAAAAAATCATAGCTAGCACTAATAAGATAGTTTTTTTAAAATCTAAATGTTGTGGATCAACTTCTATTGGGCTGCGATCAGGTAAAGCTATTTTTAACCCAGCAAAAAACATTCCAGCATAACCCAAGTAAATAGGAAAAGTTTTAGCGTTAAACGGAGAGTCCTCATCGAAAGAAAAAACCTGAATTTGATATGCGGTATGAAGATAAAAAGCTGATAATACAAAGAAGAGCAGTGATATAATTTTTACTGAATTTATTTTCACCGCTCTTCCTTTAAATTTAAAAGTATTTAGTTAAACTAAATAACTCCTAGTTCTTTCATTAAATTTGTCATTTCTTTTGTTTGTTTTTTCAAGAAACTATCAAATTTTCTTCCTGGATTATAAATATTAACCCAAGCATTTCTTTTTCTAACTGTTTCCCACTCTGGTGTTTTTTGAACATCGCCTAACATTTTTGCAATTGCTTTAACGTCTCCTGAGCTCATGCTTTTAGGAGCAAAGAATCCTCTCCAGTTAACAAACTGAACATTATAACCTTGCTCTTTTAATGTAGGAATTTCTGGAGCATCACCTACTCTTTCAGGCGCAGTGATTCCAATAACTCTTACTTGGTCTCTTGCTCCCATAACTTCTCCCAAACCAGTTGAAAGAATTTGAGTTTCTCCAGACAAAAGTCCAGCTAATGCTTTTCCACCAGCATCGTAAGGCACATAGACTACGTTATTAGGATTAGCTCCCGCTTTTTTAAAAGCAAGCGCACCAATTAAATGGTCCATGCTTCCTCTTACAGAGCCGCCAGCCATTTTAACTGATTTAGGATTTGCTTTATAAGCATCAACTACATCTTTAAAAGTTTTAAAAGGTGAGTTTTTAGCTACAGCGATTGCACCGTAGTCACCAATTACACCAGCGATTGGTTTAACATCTTTATAAGATAAAACGCCAGAACCTTTCACATAACCTTTGTGTCTTGTGATCGATCTTAATACTAAAGGTGTTGATTGAACTAATACAGTTCCTTCTGGCTTCGAATTGATTATGTAAGATAGAGCTTTTCCTCCACCACCACCTGACATATTTTCAAATGAAGCGCTTTTTAAAAAACCAGCTTTAATTAAGGCTTCTCCAGTTCCTCTAGCAGTTCCATCCCAACCACCGCCAGCACCACCACCGATAATGAAGTGTAACTTATCGATTGCAAAACTAGTTGATGAGATTGAAGTTAAAAGAACAGTTGCAAAAACTAAGCTAATTAATTTTTTCAAATTATTAAACATATTATTTTCCTCTGTTAATTAATTAATTAAATGTAATTAAAAATGAATGAGTTAGCAAAGTCAACACGTGATATTTGTTATTATTCAACGTTGTTATGCTTATTCTTTTAAAATATAATAGTATCATGAACAAAAAGTATCCAAGAGACATGATTGGTTATGGATCAAAAAAGATCAAAGTAAACTGGCCTAATAATGCAAAATTAGCACTTCAAATTGTTTTAAATTATGAGGAAGGTGCAGAAAATTCTGTTTTACATGGTGATAAGCATTCCGAAACTTTTCTTTCAGAAATAATTGGAGCTCAACCAATTAAAGGTCGGCATATAAGCATGGAGTCTCTTTACGAATATGGTTCTAAAAGAGGTTTTTGGAGAATACATGAATTGTTTCAAAAGAAGAAAATACCATTAACTATTTTTGGTGTTGCTATGGCTTTAGAGAGAAATCCAGAAGTTTGTAAAGCAATAAAAGACGCTGATTACGAAATTGCTTGTCATGGATGGAGATGGATTGATTATCAAAACATTAGTAAATCAGTTGAAAAAAAACATATGGATCTTGCAATTAAAACTATTAAAAAAATTTTCGGTCAACGTCCTTTAGGTTGGTACACGGGCAGATGTAGTCCGAATACCAGAGACTTAGTAATGAATGAAGGTGGCTTTGTATATGATAGCGACTCTTATAGCGATGATCTTCCTTATTTTGAAAAAAGAAATAATAAAAAGCAATTAATAGTACCTTACACTTTAGATAATAATGATATGAGATTTGCAACTAATCAAGGATTTAACAGTGGTGACCAATTTTATAATTATTTAAAAGATAGTTTTGATGTTTTGTATAAAGAAGGTGAAACAAATCCTAAAATGATGTCTGTGGGTTTGCATTGTAGAATTGTTGGTAAACCAGGTAGATTAAAATCTTTAGAGAGATTTCTAGATTATGTATCAGAACATAAAGATGTTTGGATTTGTAAAAGAATAGATATTGCTAAACACTGGATAAAGAATTACTCAAATATTTAATTTATGAAAAAAAATAAAAATATCATTTTAAATGGTTTAATAGATCTTGCTCAACCAAGACTTGGTACTAAAGTAGTTTATAAAACTGATGATTTCTTTGCAGCAGCTAAAAGAATAATAGAACCATCGCCTCCAATATTTAAAGAAGGTGTGTTTGATAAAAATGGTAAATGGATGGATGGATGGGAAACGAGAAGAAAAAGAAAATCGGGCCATGATTATTTAATTTTAAAATTAGGTAAACCTGGAAGAATACATAAAGTTGATATTGATACATCCCACTTTAATGGAAACCAACCAAGTAAAGTTTCATTGGACGTTTGTTTTTCTAAAAAGAACGTGCCTGATAAAAATCAAAAGTGGACTAATATATTAGGAAAAAAATCTACAGATCCAAGTAGGCATCATTTTTTTAATGTTAAAAAAACTTCGATCATTACTCACGTAAGATTAAATATTTTTCCTGATGGTGGTGTTGCAAGATTAAGACTATTTGGAGAGTTAGAAAATAAAAAATT
>Ga0209089_10005198_pt1 | contig 10700 bp, 7 predicted proteins | sample ArcticOcean_MG_C_FD_187431 | JGI IMG/M metagenome (GOLD analysis project Ga0209089, IMG submission 187431) | Marine microbial communities from western Arctic Ocean - ArcticOcean_MG_CB2_150 (SPAdes) (version 2) | ecosystem: Environmental > Aquatic > Marine > Oceanic | place: Arctic Ocean: Canada...
CTCGCTGGCATCTTCGGCGGCCTCGAGCACGTTGATTCCCGGACTCGCTTGATCACCAGAAAGGACCTCGATTTCCCGAACGAGGCCACTTGTTTTCCCGGAGCGATTTACCTTTCCGTTCAAACGGACGATTTGTCCCGGCTTGAGGTCGCTGACAAGATATTCTCCACTGACCTGGACACGCGACTCAAAACGGAGCCGCTGACCACCGGAGAGCCGTACAGTATCCTGCCCCTCGACAGGGACCAGGACTTTCCATACTTTCCCACTCGCATCTTTGAGTGTCAGGGTTTCTCCCGATATTGCCGCAACGGTACCGCTCAGCTTAATCGTCTCCTCGATTGTAATTGGCCCTGGGTTCTGGCCAGTTGCCGGAGCCAGGATAACGGCCAGGACAAGGAGAATGGCAAGGCAATCGATTTTCACTAAGGACACGGCTCCACCTGATTTCAAGAATCGTTGGACAGGAAAAAGTCAGTCGTTGGGGCAAGGTTTTCAGTCATTTCGTACCGCCCAGAACAAACACTGGATGCTCCATCGAATTGTTACCACACTGTCTTGTACCAACCAACAGTATTGAAACAAAAGCCCACAAACCACTAAGCGCAGTTCGCTGCAAGTCGCCAAAGCACCTCCCAGGGGGGCGGCAAACTGGCGAGGGAGGGAAAGTCAGCCTCCCGATCGTTGCACGTTAAGAGCATCGGTCGGATCGAGCTGGAACGACGTTAGGTTTCACGGTTTCGGATCAACCTGCCAGTTTTTGTTCCGGCGCAGACCGTAGTAGGGATAGTAGTCCCAAGGCGCATCGAGGCCGAGGGCACGCGGATCCTTGGTCTCGACCAGGTGTGCCTGCAGTTGAGTGCTAAGCTGCTGCTGTACCCTGGCAAAGTCGGGATTTCCAGCCAGGTTAACCAGCTGGCTGGGATCTTTCTCGACGGAATACAGTTCCTCGGAGGGCCGCTTGGCAAAAGCCAGGTTGTGGAATCGCTTGAAACCAATCTTGTCCTCGTTGTCCATCAGCAACTGCTTGGTCGGTGAAGAATCAACCTCGCCAAAAGGGATGTAACGGGCACAGAACTCGCGGTCGGGGTTGCCCGCTGGCCAGCGGGCAGGTTCGTAATTCCTGATGTACAGGTATTCCCGGGTGCGTACGGCGCGACAAGGATAGCCTTTGCCCCCCTCGCGACACCCGTCATGGCGTTCCATGGCGATGAACGCGGCAGATACATCCTTATAAAGTCTTTGGTTCGGCTTTCCCTTGTTGCTGAACACGTCGATCAGATGGCCGGCGGTCATCATCTCGGGCACTTGCAGACCGGCCGCGACGAGGAAGGTGGGCGCCATGGTGCTGAGGTTGATCAGGCTCTCATGTACGCGGCCTGGAGCGGTGATGCCCCCGGGCCAGCGAATGGCCAGAGGTACATGGGTCCCTGCATCATAGAGACTGGCCTTGGCGCGAGGGAAAGGCATACCGTGATCGCTGGTAATCACGACGATGGTGTTGTCCAGTTGACCGGCTTCTTCCAGGGTCTTGATGGCACCGGCGACCATCTTGTCGAAATGCTCAATCTCTACGAAGTAATCGAGAAGGTCATTCCTCACAACCGGATGGTCGGGGAAGATCGGCGGTACGATCACCTTGGCGGGATCCTTTCCCGTCCGTCGCCCTGCGCCTTCCTCGTAACCGCGATGGGGTTCATGCGTCCCCAGCCAAAAGCAGAAAGGCTGACCCTTTGGGACTTGAGAAAGGAAGGCATCAAAGTTGCCCGCATAATCCTTGTTGGACATGCCTTTGAAGGGAGGTTGTACCCTTCTGTTATTAAATCCCGCACCAGCTGGATTGACTGTCCGACCTCCCGGCTCAAGTCGCCCGGGGCTCCATCCCTTGCCGGTAAATCCAACGGCATAACCCGCCTCCCCTAGCAACCCCGTGTAGGTAGAGAACTTCGCAGGCAAGGTGCTGTGGATGTTCCCAGCCTCTTCCAGACGCCATATATGTTGTCCGGTCAAAATGGCGCTGCGTGAGGGCCCACAAGTGGGGGCATCACAGAACGCCCTGGTGAAGCGAATCCCCTCGCGGGCAATTCGATCAAAAGCCGGTGTCTTGATCTGCGGTTCACCGTTGGCGCCGGTATGTGGATAACTCTGATCGTCTGAAATACAGAACAGGATGTTGGGCTGCCTTGCCGCTTGAAGCGATGTAAACGTTACGGCAGAATCCAATTCTCCACGGTTAGCAATTGCATGGCCCTTGGCAGCTTCATCTCTTTTTCTGACGGCATCCGAGCCACACCCCACAACACCGACAAGCAGCAGGCAGACAAGCAGTCGTTTCATGGCAGCACCTGTCAGCAGTCAGTTAAGGGAATCCTCGTGGCTCGATTGTAGCCGCTCGCCAAACGGGGGCAGCAAACTGGCGATGGGCCTGGCTGGAGCTACCCGAGAGCGTGAAGGACGCCGTCAGTACCCTCGTTCTGCGAAGCCTAGGCGAAACAGAATGAAGATGGTCAGGGGCTGCAAGGGCTAGGGATCAAGCATGCCCTTTTCCTGACGCTCAAGGACGACCCTGACCTTGGCGAAGTCGGCCGCTGCTTTCACATCGTCCCCCAACTTACGATGAGCGGTGCCCCGGTTGTGGTAGGCATTGGCATAATCGGGCTTTATTCGAATCGCCTCAGCGGTCCTGTCGGTATCTGAATTGCCTTGATAGGACGATCTGCTCAATAACCGTGTCGATTTTGTATCCGTCCTCTTTAACCTTGCGGACGATTGGTTCCAGTGACACTCGGTCAAACGGCTCTACTTTTCGCCCCAGGGCATAAGCAAACATCTTTTCAACGAAGTTATTCGCGATGTCCTCTTTATATGCTTCCAGTAGTAACACTTTCATTTCTCGAGGTGTACTAAACGTCTTTCCGTTGGGCATTACCCCTGCTGATACAACAGGAGCCTGGTCTGGGTAATGGGTTCGCCACCCGCCGTTTGGCGCAAAGTTTTCCAGCCCGAGCCCCAATGGATCGATCGCCTTGTGGCAAGAAATGCATTCGGGCCGGGAAACGTGTTGCTTAATCAGCTCGGCAACCGAAGGATTTCTTTTGACGTCCAGGGCCTCGCGAGCCTCATCAAGCGAAGGCACATTCGGCGGCGGTTCCAGAGCCCTGCCAATGACGGTGCTCAAGACCCAGACGCCACGGCGAATAGGACTGGTTCGCGTTTTCGAGGCTGTCAGCCGCATGATGGCAGCACTGGTGATGAGGCCGCCTTCCCGGTCATTTTTTGTTTTGACGAGCACAGGCGGGTCATACTTGGCACGACTGTCCTGGCTCTTGCTTTGCCGGCTGGACAAAACATCGGCGTACACATTCTTCACGGATTCGGGATCGATGGGAACGTAACCATGCCGTTCCGCATTGAGGACAGAGGATCTTTTATAGATCCAATCACTCTGCACCATCTCCAGAAAGCTCCTGTCCGACTTGATCAACTCGTCAAAGAAAAAAAGGGCCTCGTCATAAGATTCTCGATTCCATCGTTCGTTCATGAAGTACTCGCGGTTCGACAACAAATCGTCGAAGCCGAGCCATTGACCAGCAAAGCGTTCGGAAAGAGAGAGCCGCTTGGGGGAATTCAGCATCCTGGTAACCTGGGATTTCAGGACATCGTCCTGGAGCAGGCTACCGTCCCGGGCCAGGCGCAGCAATTCTGCATCCGGGGTGGTTGACCACAAGAAATACGAAAGACGGGTTGCCAGTTCCAGGCCCGTAACCGGATAGGGTGTGTCCAGGTTCTTGCTCTCTTCAAACCGGTACAGGAAGTCTGGCGACACCAGGATCATCTCAAACACATGGAGAAGGCTTTCTCTGGTGTTTTTGGAATCTCGAAGGTGTTGGTGGTACAGGTCGTAAAAGGCGTTCGCGTAATGTTGCGCCCTTTGTTGATTGCCTCGGTAAGCGCTCAACAGAAACTTTGAAATCAACTGCCTGGCTTCAGGTTCGGTGGCATTTGTCGGGATGTCCACTCGCCCCAGCAGCGTTTGTATAGCGGCCGCATCGTTGTTGAACTTGGCTAATGCGTAATGCACGGCATCAGCGATCTCTTTGAGTGGCGGATTGAGTGATTGCATGCGATGCGCGTCGTTGTCAAATCCAGATGGGCCGGGAATGTCGGAAGGGACCGTGGATTCAATTGTGGAGAGATCGATGCGGCCAGTGATCGTATCGCGGTAGGGCGATTTAAGCTTGATCGATAAGACATCCTCCAGTGTGTTTTGCAGTTCATAACGCGTTAAACGTCGTAACGGCGTGGGCCCGATATGGGGCTTTCCCTGTCGCAAAACAAACGACTCGTGAAACGATTGTGTAATGGCCGCCTTTTCCCTGGGTGTAAGAGGCCCCTCGTCTCTGGGTGGCATCTCGCCGCGGGACACCATCCTTTCAACCTTGATCCACAGCTTGGTATTTTTCCCCTCGGACGCGCTGCGTTTCTGGAGAAGCGGAGTTAGATCAATTCCACCTTCTCGGGTATCCCTGTCATGGCACGACATGCACCGGGTAGCGATGACACCGGCAGCATCTGTCACTTTCATGGATGAGGCCTGGCAAGATGGCCATTCGATGGCGAAAACCAGGAAGATCGCAACGACAGTCAGGGCCTTGAAACGAGGTATCTTCATTACGATTAATTCAACTCAACCTTGGTCAACGAGACAAGAGTTTTCTTTCCCGCAACTGTTTTGTATTGGCCAGTGACGGTCACTACCTTGCCTACGCACCGATCAAATCGCAATTTGTGATTATTCATGTAGGGAATCCGAATTTCGAGGTCGCTCTTGTCCGAAAGTCGCAACTGGTAATATTCCAGCTCGCTTTCAATACTGATTCGCAACAACCCCTTCGCGGTAAGTGTGCTGTCGTCACTCGAGATGATCTTCCAGCTGCCATCGTCCGGATTCGCAGGTGCGAAATGTGCTTTTTCGCCAATACCATCCAGCTGTCCCGTGGAATCACCTATGCGCTTTGGCTGAGCCCCCATGATTGTCATGAGCGTCAACAACAGATTGGCATAGGGTTCGGCCCGGGGATAACGAACGTGCCGCCCCAGGTTCACTTTTCCGCCACCACCACCGGCCAGGACGAGCGGAAGGTCTGTCAGCGAATGATAATCACCGTGCTTGATCCCTGATCCCCAGAGAATCAGGGAGTTGTCGAACAGGGTGCCGTTGCCTTCCCTGATCGCCTTCATCTTGTCGATCAAATATCGAAATTGCCCGGTGTGCCAGATGTTGATCTTGTCGTATTGCGGCAGGACCCTTTTGTTTCGAACGTGGTGAGATACGTAATGAAATTCCGCGTTCACACCCATGAAATCATAATGAACACGACTGTTGGTATTGGCGAGCATACACGAGACCACTCGTGTCGAATCGGTCCAGAAAGCGAGCGTGATCAAGTCAAGCATGGCCTTGATTCGCTCGCCCAGATTTCCCACTTTCAGGCTCGGGTCGATTTTGGAGAGTTTCTTGTCCAGGTCCACCTCACGGCTGTTCTGCCGGGCCTGCTGGATGCTGTTTTCCACGTCTCGTATCGAATCAAAGTACTGCTCCAGGACCAACCTGTCGCGCGAGCTCACTTTTCTCGATAAAGACGACGAAGCTTCTTTGACCCCATCCAGGACACTCAATAATTGTTTCTGCCGGCCGGCCCTGGATGAATCTCGGAACATCATGTCAAAAGCAACCTGGGGATCATGGTGTCCGCGCAGCGGTTGATGGTTTTTGTCGTAGGATAAAACGTTCAACCAGGGATGTTGTTTCCAGACGTTGTCGGCCGTCAGTTGCATGGATTGGATCGGCGTGTCGTTTCCAATCTGATCAGCGACCCTTTGATCAAATGAATATCGATTGTTGTCCTTGTGCCTCGTGGAACTCATGAACGTGCCAGGTGCATCCATATGGTCAGATGACCCCTGGTTATCAAGATTTCCTAGCACGAGGATGTCGTCTTGAACTGGGGCGAGAGGTTTCAGAATTCTCGACAATTCAAAGTTGGTTTCGGTTCCCCCGACAACGTCCCACGAGTGGGGATTAACGCCGCACCCCTTGTACAACACACACAGTCTCACCGGAGCCTTATTGGTGGGCTTTGCATGCGTTATTGCAGGGGACATGATGTCGAGGAGGGGTAGCGCCATAGAGAAGCCGGCGCCTTTTAACAACAGCCGTCGTGGGATGAGATACGAATTGCGGCTCATGCTAATCCTCAAGTTGTCTTTGCGATGATTTCTTATGATCAGTCGACCTCGATGCCATCGAGCATATGATAGCAGCAAAGAAATTCCAGAAGCAGGTGAAACCTGTGGAGTTCACTTTCCTGGAGAACGGCACGATCAGCCGGAATCGATCTGACCGCAAAAGACACTGGCGAAAATGGCCGGCGCAAAGTAACGCATAAAACAACACAGCACGTCGATGAGGCCCTCTGCCAGCCACTTCTCGATGTCCAATCCAACATGGTTGCACAATTCAACCGTGACCGGAGTGCGGACCGAAAGCAGCAGCGGCCGACCCCGCCTGGCCGACGCGGCGAGCACCTGCTGTCGAACCTTGCGGACCAGCCCTGTCATGATGTCCAACTCGGCGCCTGTAGCGGGCTTGCCATGCCGCACGCTGTCGAAGAACAGCGGGTGCCGCATGAAATCCAGATCGATGCCGTCAACGCCATATCGAGCAAGAACATCCTTGATCACGCCGAGCCGTCGATTCCGCACGGCCTCCTGCGCAAAGTCCAACACGCCCCAGTAGTGACGGTGGTCGGGGTGGGGATAATGGATGTCCCCAGATCTTCCCAATAACGGTAGTCCAACTATTTCAGCTCGCTGGGCAATTTCTTCAGCGGGACAAGCTCCAGGATGTCCGTTTGATACCACTGCTTCTCCTGAAGAGTGCGTAGTCTGCGGTCGGCAAAACGAAACCCTGCGACATGCGCAGGGTAGAGATGGCCTTCCTGTGTCTCCTTCCAGTTGGTGAAAACGTGCCGCGAATCCGTGTAATCAATCGCCTTCAACCGTTTGGACTCTTTGTCAAAGAACAGGTCGATTGGCTCTTTCACCGACCCTGTGACGCGCAAGCCGAATGCCGGCTTCTTATCGACGACGATATCCGGAATCGCTTCAATCTTCGATTTGTCGTCAAGCAGGATACGCAGACTCCAGGCCCAGCAGAGCACCCGTACTTTGTCTTTGTTCCGTTTATTGGGGCCAAGCCACCAGCCGCCACCGGACCTGACAACGGATGTCCGATTGGCATTCGTTTCTCCGGGGACCACTGGAGTGGGCGTCGATGTGATCAGGAGTCGCTCGCTAAAACGGAAAACGTCCAGCAGTTTTTCCTTTCCCCCTACGGCCTTGACCACCTGGGAGACCGATTCATCGACGGACGCGCCCGCTTCGTCGGCGTGAGCACAAAGCGGCTGCGCCAGCACCGCCACAACCAAAGTGAATATTCCGGTCGTATTTCTCATAGCCTGAAACTCCGTGTTTGTGGTTTTGCTCGCAGTTACTTTCTCACTTCTCGTATAATTCTAACTCGGCCACGCACATCTGCCCTCCCGCCTGTCCAGGACCGTTGGGTTTGTAGCTGAGTGCGCGCACGTAGCGGACTGAAGTGGGAGCAAAAGTATGCTCGTATCTCCCGTTCGGCGTTCCCGCCCCGCGGTGAACCTCGGACCAGGCTTTGCCGTCGGCGGAGACCGTGATCGCGTAGTCAGTGGGATAGCCTTTGGCGAAGAGAATCCGCAATCGGGAGACAGTTTGTGCTTCGCCCAGGTCGATCTCGAGGGTCCAGGCGAATTGCCCGCCAGCCACGGCGAACGAGTTAGGGTCACCGTCCACGGCCAGGGAGGCGAAGTAGACTTCGCTCGAAGGAACAAGAGCGTGCTTGCCGTCCAGGGAGAGCAGCCTTCCCGGCTTCTGCCAGGCGAGATTGCCTGGGACCTGCTTTCCCCCGGCTCTCGCCGTCGGCTTGAACGGAGCAGGTCTTGGAACCGCTCTCTCCGGCAGCGGTTGCTTCAGCTCGATGCGAATGATGGTGTCGGCGGCATCCTTCTTGACCCCGGTCAGGTCGATGGTCAGGCCGTCATCCCGACCGGCAAACTTGAGCGGCCGGTTCTCGTTCATCCAGACCACTCGCCGGACCTGGGATGCAGCGAAAGGTTTTGCAGTCAACTGACCCTCGGAAGGCAGGCCGGTCTTGCCGCGAGGGTTCTCCAGTATGTGCAGGTACAAGTTCCGGCGGTCGGTGGAGATGACGTTGTATCCCCACTCAGCCGTGTGCAACGGTCCGGGGTCCACGTTGGTGAATGCCGGTCGCAGAGAAGGCAGCCCCTCAGGATTGGCCCAGCCCGCGATCTGACGATGGACATGGACGGTGGAATTGTCGTGCAGAGAGACTGGTGGAAACGGTCTTCCGGCTTCCTTCGCCCAGGCCTCTGAGCTGCTGACGGTGTGATCAAAGTCCGCGACGTATCCTTCCCCAACCAGACTGATGATCTCCTTCACATAGTCCGGCCACTGCCGGTCGTTTGTCGGAGTCGGCGTCACCGTGATCCAGCTATCCACATTCCAGGTCTTGGGCCAGTCGGCCAGCATGGGGTAAAGCCAGCTCAGGTACTCTCCGGGCCATACCTGCCACACGGCGGAACGGGATTCCACGCAGAGCATGTCCCAGTCCCCGTTCTGGGGCATGTTCGTGCCGTTCAGAATCAGTGTACACTCCGGATTGTACGTGCGGATCATGCTGTACCAAGCATCGGTCTCCGGATAATGCTGCGTAGGGCCGCGCCAGTCGAAGAAGAAGCTGGCCGGTTCGTAACGCCGCATCGCGTCCTCTAGGATCAGGATCACCTGATCGTATTGGAAGAGCGCAGTCGGAATGTGCTCGAACTGCCCAACGTACATCCCGAATTTGATTCCTTCGGCGTCAAAGGCCTTTTTTAGTCCGGGCACCACGTGCGCGGCGGGAGTGTCGGGGTGGAATCGCATCGGCCAGCGGAACAGCGTATCCCCGTTTCCATACGAGATCGGCATGACGTAGCGATAGCCTTGCCGTTTCATCACCTTGGCCAGATCCGGGTACGATTCGGGCGGAATGTTCTCCGGCCCGTGAATCAAGGCCGTCATTCGGGACTGCTCAACCGCGCGCGTGGGGTTCTCTTTGACATTCAACACAAGCCTCTTTTTGGCAGACGCGCCGGCGGCGTCAGTTACCCGAACCACCAGCGGATACTCGCCCAGGTGAACCGACGGATCGACACGCCCCAAGATGCGACCGTCCGGTGTTATGCTCAAACCCGCAGGGAGTTTTCCCTCCGACAGGTTCCACCGAAACGGCGCCTTTGTTCCTTCCGCGTTCAACTGAAATGCAGACGCCTGGGCCCATGCGTAACTGAATCGGGACAGTTCAGGCACTCTTTTTTCGAGGGCTTCGACGCCGGGAACTTTAAACTCCACGTACGACCAGCTTCGCCACGCGGTGGGGAGAGCCTGTGTCGTCACAGCCAGTATTTCGGTCGGTCCGTTGACGGAATACACCAGGTCAGGGATCGCGTTTCCTGCACCATCAGAGAGACGCGCATAGAATCCCAGCAGACCTTCGGCGCGGTTCCCCACCTTCAGCAGCAGCGAATTCCACCCGGTCCGTAGAGAGACTTTCCGCATCATCGCATCCTTCAGCCGGTACTGGACTCCCGGCCGAGAGAGGGCTTTGTCGTGAGAACTGTGCGGCCCGGGTGCGGGCCCAGGCGGGACGTCTGATGGTGTCGGCAGCGTCGCCACTTCGCCGTTCATCCGGGCAGACCACTCGTGATTCACCCCCACTCGCAGCTCCACCTGTTGGTCGCACGGGCTCCAGACCCATACGTGCAAGTAGGCCATTCGCCCATCGCGAGGTTCGTCCTGCTTGACGAAGAAATAGCTGAAGAGGTCCTGGTAGTCGTCATAGTTACGAGAGAAGGTACGGTCGTCGAAGAACCGCCACGTCTTGCCGGCCACCTTTTCGCCGGCGCTAGGCCGGACCGAGGCCTCGCCGATCAGGTCGGCCTTCATTCCCGCACCTTCCCGATTGTCGTAGGTCCCGAGGACAAGCCAGGTGTTGATGAACGGCGCGTCTCCGGGGGCCCAGTTCGCTGACGAGGACGCGGCCAGAATCGCCACCAATACGGCAGAAATCAGAAGTTTCGATTTCATGTAATCCTCTACCGGAATGAGTAGTAGGCCGGACCCAGCGCTGCGCCGTTCCGGCACTGTCAACACAAACCAGCCTCACCGTTCACTCGTCTGCCGGAACGTCGTCGCTGCGCTCTTCGATCCGGCCTGGGCATCCAGAACGGCATGACAGAACACGATCGCCAACAAAGCGGTCAGAATCAGAATGACGAAGACTATCAGGGGCAGCATGCTGGGGTCCAATCGGATGATTGTCAACTGGGGAATTCAAAGTTCAAGTAGGCCAGGCCACGCTCAGCTAGCAACAGCATCAGGATACACCGGTCTTACCATTCATCCCAAGTCCACCGGCAGGTGCCTTAAGTTTAAGGGTTACTACTCACCGGCGATTGGTATGGACTGGATTTGGTGATTTCGGTAGGAGCGTCTGGTAAGGAGTTTACCAGATGGTCGAATGTTTACCGAATGTCTCTGAACTTTCC
>Ga0209089_10005215_pt1 | contig 10680 bp, 9 predicted proteins | sample ArcticOcean_MG_C_FD_187431 | JGI IMG/M metagenome (GOLD analysis project Ga0209089, IMG submission 187431) | Marine microbial communities from western Arctic Ocean - ArcticOcean_MG_CB2_150 (SPAdes) (version 2) | ecosystem: Environmental > Aquatic > Marine > Oceanic | place: Arctic Ocean: Canada...
CTCTCCATGGGTTGTGGAACCTGGGGTGGTAACAGTGTGAGTGACAACGTTAATTATCGTCATTACCTCAATATTGTCCGCATCGTACGCCCAATTCCTGTCAATGAACCGATCGAAGATGTGCTTTTAGCCGATTACTGGAACCAGTATGGTAAGTAGGTTGGCGACCGGTTTCGCACCGTTAGCGGACTTAAAAGGTCAAACTGTCAGGTCTGTGCTTGATTACGGGGCAAAACAATTTCCCGATCGGGTGTTTGCCGTTTTCCCAGAGACTCATGGCAAGGTCACTTGGGGAGAGCAGCGTCAGACTGCAGCCCGGCTTCGGCCCCACCTGACCAATTCAGGCGTTTCTGAGGGTGAGACTGTTGGGATGCTGATGGCCAATGGGCGAACAGCACTCGAGCTTTTTCTGGGCTGCATGTACAGCAGACGTGTGTCGTTGATGCTTAATTCCGTAGCCGGTATTGACACCCTGGGCTATGTGATCAAGCATTCTGGTATCCGGCAACTATTTACCGACGATGACCATGCTGATCTGGCGAGCGCTGCAGTTATTGCATCTTGTCAGCAGGTGAAAGTACATCGGGTCGCAGGTGACGGCGGTTTGCAACTCCTTGAAACTCAAAACCACCAAGATACAGACCCACCTCGATCTGCTGATGATGCGTTACTGATCTACACGTCCGGTACCACAGGACGGCCTAAGGGAGTGATCCATACCCATGCCAGCCTGTTAGCTGGAGGCGCCAACACCTGTTCTGCACATCATCTGGGCAACAGTGATCGAGCATTGTGTGTATTGCCCCTGTGCCATATCAATGGCCAGGTCGTGACAGTTATGGCGCCGCTGGTGAGTGGTTCATCTGTAGTCATGCCGAGGAAGTTCAGCACGCAAAGATTCTGGCACTGGGTTGTGAAAGAAGACTGTACCTGGTTCAGTGTCGTGCCGACAATGATTTCCTATCTGCTGGGTACGGAAGAAGCTACACAGCACACCACAGAATCTCAACTGAGCAATGTCCGGTTTGGCCGTTGTGCTTCTGCACCATTGGCACCCGCTGTACACAAGGCATTTGTGGCAAGATTTGGAATCCCAATGGTTGAAACCATGGGTATTACGGAAACAGCTGCCCAAATTCTGTCCAATCCGTTGGATCCCGCACAGCAGAAGATTGGGTCACCGGGTCTGCCCTGCGGCAATGAAATTCGTATTAGAGACGGTGAAGGTGCAGATTGCAAAAACGAGGTCGTGGGCGAAATCGAAGTGCGGGGGCCGAATCTTATGCGTACCTATCTGAATGATGAGCAGGCGACACGTGAAGCGTTTTCAACAGACGGTTGGTACCGAACTGGTGATCTAGGCCATAAAGATGGATCGGGATACGTCTATGTAACTGGCAGAATTAAGGAAATTATTATCAAAGGTGGCGAGAACATCTCACCGCGAGAGATCGATGATGTGCTCTATCGTTTTCCTGGGATCCTTGAGGCAGCGGCGATTGCTGTACCCGATCCTGAGTATGGTGAGGAAATTGCTGCCTGTGTGGTCCCTAATCCTGGTCAGCAACTCGATGAAAATGCACTACGCGAATTTTGCATCAAGGCACTAGGGCAGTTTAAATCACCCAAACATATATATGTTCTTGATGAGTTACCTAAAGGACCATCCGGAAAGATTCAGCGGCTTAAACTCTCAGGTGATTACTCGAGTTGAGCCTGTGCCACCATCGTCGCGTGATGTACCCTGATAGGAATTTCAGTCAACTGCTCTGAGATTGTTACGAAAATGAGCTGCGTTCTTGCTGTAGTGTGCCGCTGTCCACTCCAGTAGGCTCACTTCCTCATCGGTTAGATCTCGCACGACTTTGGCCGGAGATCCGAGGATCAAAGACCTCGAGGGGTAAGTCTTTCGTTCCGTAATCAAGGAGTTGGCGCCAACAATGGAATGTGCCCCAACGACGGCATAGTCCAGTATTGTCGTACCAATGCCTACCAGACAACCATCTTCCAGGGTGCAGCCGTGGATCATTGTGTTGTGGCCTACCGTGACATTATCACCAATGAGTGTGGGGATGCCTTCATCCACGTGAATGACCGTCCCATCTTGAATATTGCTGCCGGTGCCGATACGGATCAAGTCGTTATCTGCTCTTAGCACGGTATTAAACCAGACACTCGATCCACTTCCGATTTCCACGTTGCCAATAACGTCTGCGCTGTCCGCTACATAGACGTTCTCTGCTATTCTTGGTGACAAGGTGCCCAGAGAATAGATCATAGACTTGCTCCGGTTCAGGTCAGGCTGGGTGGTTGAGTGGGTTCGGTGTAATTGATCAAGCTGTTCCGCTGCAATCTGCTGAACAGGGAAAATACCTTGTCACTGAACTTCTGCCTAATTTTGTAGTGCACTTCGTACAAATCGACTTCATTTCTCAGCGACATCAAGTGGTCATCGCTGGTACATAGGTCATCTACAAGGTTCAACGTATGCGCTCGGGTTCCCAGCCAGTATTCACCGGTGGCCACTTTTTCGAGATCTACCACAGGTCGCTGCTCCTTAACAAAATCTTTGAACAGCATATGGGTGTCTTCGACCTCCTCCTTGAGTTTCTGTCGCGCCTTGTCGGTGGTTTCACCAAACATAGTAACCGTCCGTTTGAATTCCCCAGCCGTCACTTGTTCATAGTCGATATCGTGTTTTTTCAGAAGTCGATTAAAGTTCGGTATCTGTGTGATCACACCAATAGATCCGATAATGGCAAAGGGCGCGGCGAGTATTCGATCACCCACGCAGGCCATGAGGTAACCGCCGCTGGCTGCGACTTTGTCGACCGCGATAGTGAGCTTGATTTTCTTTTCGCGAATTCTTGACAGTTGAGAAGCAGCCAAGCCGTATGCATGGACCATCCCACCTGCGCTTTCGAGTCGAAGCAATACCTCATCTTGTTCTCGAGCAACCAATAACACGGCTGTGACTTCTTCTCGAAGTGTCGCGACTTCAGAACCACGGAGGTCGCCTTGGAAATCGAGAATAAACAGTCGTTTTCTGTTCTCACTGTTCTGTTTTGTTGATTTCTTTGCCTCTGCTTTTTTTGCTTTCTTGTCGGCTTTTCGTTTTTTCTTTGCCTCATTCTCGTGCAGCATGGAATGTTGCAATACGTCACTGATGTCACGGTACCGGTCATTGATCGGTTTGACTTCTATATGCTCCGGGGCAGCACTTCGTCGGCGCATTGCCAGGGTTGAGATAAACCCGACAACAGCCAGCAGTGCGGCCAGTAGGGTTACTGTTTTCGCTAGGAACAAGCCGTAGTTTGAGAGAAATTCCATGAAAATATAATCACTGTTAGCAGCTAAAGAGTTTATCACTGCAAGGTGGAAGAAATTGGGGTTGCTTCAACGGTTCAGCCTAACGTATTTGAAGTTGTCGGATTTGTTGTCGATCGGATTACCCGGTGGGGCGATCCAGGACGCGAACTCTCCAGGTTCGAAAACCGAGATCATCAGTGAATTGAGGTAGGTCTCATCGTCTGCGGTCGGTAGGAAACGGTGTTTCTGTTGATGCCATTCATCGTCTGTCAGTATATGCCCCTGAGGAGTGGCATGGATATCGGCAAACTCGCCGACGGTGCGGGAGAACGCCACATGCGGCAGAAAAAGGGTGAAAGGGATTCCAGCTTTTCTGATAATTGTGTTCCACCGATCTACGCCTCTCGCGCACTCGCGTACATAATCATCTCGCAGGCGGGCATTCAGTGCCGGCAGAGCCGCTGTATCGACCGACCTTATGTGGCCCTGCTCAAGTTTAAGAACCGAATAAGTTGCAGTAACGAGCTGGTGATCGTCCTCAATTCCGTTCTCTCGGTAACGACCCTTTATGCCTGAATCAAAAAATCCAGCGGCATTGGTTGATATCTCCGATCCGAACAGATCGAGCGATACCGAAAAATGGAAATTCAACTTGCGTTGCACCGTAGGTAGATCGATAACACCCAGTGGCCGGATCCGCTCAACGTCATAAGGGTCATGAAGATCGTTTTTCCGCATGGCCGAACATGTGCTCTCGACGATTCGGGCGATACCGGTCTGACCAATAAACATATGGTGAGCCTCTTCGGTGAGCATAAACCGTGTAGTTCTCGCCAGCGGGTCAAATCCGGACTGGGCGAGACTCTCTAGTTGCATTTTGCCATCGCGATCGGTGAAGAAAGTGAACATGAAGTACGACAGCCAGTCGGGCGTTGCCTCATTAAACGCCCCCAATAATCGCGGTGAGTTACTGTCACCGGAACGCCGTCGCAGCAGCTCTTGCGCCTCCTCCCGGCCGTCACGCCCAAAATACTTGTGTAACAGGTAAACCATCGCCCAGAGGTGTCGAGCTTCTTCTACATTCACCTGGAACAGATTGCGTAAGTCGTAAAGTGAAGGTGCAGTTTTACCGAGGTGACGTTGTTGTTCAACTGATGCCGGTTCCGTATCCCCCTGGATGACAATTAGCCGTCTCAGCGCAGCCCGCTGCTCCCCGGGCACTTCTTGCCAGACTGGTTCACCCAGATTGCGGCCGAATCCGATAGTACGACCTTCTATTCGTGGAGCGAGCAGAACACCCCATCGGTAATCCGGCATCTTGACGTAGCCAAACTGAGCCCAGCCATCACGATCGACACTCACAGCTGTACGCAGATAAACGGGAACATGCTGAAAACCATCTGGTCCCATGTCGTGCCACCAGTTTAGAAATTCGGGATGCCACTGTTCGAGTCCTTTAAGAACCCGGCGGTCAGACGACAGGCCTACATTGTTCGGAATAAGTGTGTCGTAGCTGACTTGGGTGCTTTCGGCCGTCACGATGGATCCTGTAGTCTGTAAAGATTTAGTGCTTACGTACGTTCGGGACTAAAAACCCCTTTTTGGCCGGAACCGTATCGGCACAATGCGCCTTGTTCGCCCGTAGCATTGCCGCGTTGAAAGATCCAGTTCTGCCACGCACTTAGTCGTCCGAAAATCTTAGTTTCCATGGTCTCTGGTCCTGGAAAGCGAAGATTTGCCTCCAGTCCAGTCAGAGCGTCAGGCGAAAATGCGGCACGTTCTTCTAGAAAAATCCGAATTTCGTCTTCCCAGTCCAATTCGTCAAATGCAAATGTAACCAGGCCCAAGTCCAGACAGATCCGAGCAGGCAGTGCGTCACCGATAAGATCGAAGAGTTCCGTCACGGTGCTGGGCCGCCCGATGAATCGCGTATTTAGACGGGTAAGGTTGTTACTCATCGGATAGGGCCCAAAGTTAGAGGTCGTCAGTGTGACCGCAGGTGATGGACGAGGGTCTCCATCGAGTTGACCGATCAGCATGTACGTGCGGTCGCACGCGAACATTATCTCCGCCAGTAGTCCTACAAAACAGCTGCCAGGATCGATTAGTGTAACAAGAGACCTTGAAGTCAGATCAATACGTTTCAATACGCGTTTCCAGTACAACATGATCTCACGAACAAGCCAATGCTCAGCGTGCTGATTCAAGAACGCATCGTGCTGCAGTGCAGTAGCAGAATCACCTTCAGTCCGAAAAATCAACACACCTAGATCGGGCTCGTTGAACCGCAGATGAAGCAGCGCATCGTCCAATTCGCGGGCACAGCGCAGTACCCACGCCGCCGCACCGCTCGCCGACAGTGCATCATTATTTTCGGGCGCTGCGGATTGTGGACCCGAGATAGTGAGGGTTGCAGTACGACCAGTACGGTTTTTGTCCACACGAACAGTAGAGTAGCTCACCGTACAGTCAGAAGAATTGCGTTTCAGGGGTTTGAGGATTATGCCTTTGCGGTTGACTGGTGGATCAGGCTGTTCTGCCAGTTGATTAATGAGGTGTTCAATCACGCCTGCAAGTTCTGAGGGTGGCACGGTCTGGTCGATCAGCCCCCAAGTCAGTGCTTTAGGGCCGCGGACACCTTCTTCCAGTGTTGAAAATACATCAGCGATGTCTCGACGAACTTTTCGTTTGTCTGTGATTCGTGTCAGACCACCGGTGCCGGGAAGAACCGCAAGAAGTGGTACTTCTGGAAGAGCGATGCTCGATGAACCATCATCAGCCATCAGAATGTGGTCCGTAGCGAGGACCAGTTCATAACCACCACCGGCACAGGTGCCCTGTATGACGCTTATGAAGGTCTTTTCTGACCATGCAGACGCATCCTCGATAGCATTGCGAGTTTCGTTAGTGAACTTACAGAAATTGACCTTGTGTGCGTGACTGGCGCCAGCGAGCATTCTGATATTTGCACCTGCGCTGAAAACCGCGGGTTTAGCAGATTCCAGTAGGACAATACTGACGTCTGGATGTTCGAAACGCAGGCGTTGAATAGCGTCATTGAGTTCAATATCGACACCAAGATCGTAGGAATTGAGTTTGAGTTGGTAACCGTTGAACAGACCACCGTCTTCGTCGACATCCAAGATCAGATGTGCAACCCGGCCGTCCAGGCGAAGGTGCCAGTGCTTATACCGCTGGGGCCTGGTCTGGAAATCGATCTCCATCGTCAACTGAAACGGTCCGGTCTAAATGGTGTGACGTCGAGTGAGGGTATTGCGCCTGCCGCAATCTCACTCACCAGCTTGCCGGTAATACCGCCCAGTGTCAGCCCCAGATGATGGTGTCCAAAGGCAAAAATTAGATTGGGATTGTGTCTGGAACGGCCAATCACCGGTAGGCTGTCCGGCAATGTTGGCCGAAAACCAAGCCAGGTATCCGACGCGGGCCCGACATCCGGCAGCGCTTGCCGTACACGACGTTCAATATAAGCCAGGCGCTCAGGATTGGGAGCAGCATTTAATCCCCCGAGTTCGACGGTTCCAGCGGCCCTCAGCCCCTGATACATTGGGGTCATGTAAAACCCAGCATCTGCAAATCCAACCGGCCGGTTGAGAAGCTCAGCGGACTCCGAAAATAGCACATGATAGCCACGCTCAGTATCGAGCGGCAGCTTTTCACAACCGTCCTTTGCAATCTGCATTGACCAGGCACCACCAGCAAGAACCGCCTGGTCGTAGTGATGACGGTTGCCATTAACCTTGAATGCAACACTGTCTGCGGAATGAGCCTCCACAGCAGAGACCTCGCCTTTGATAAAGTGCCCGCCGGTGTGACACAGGTGGTCTACCATGCGGCTGGTCATCTGTTTGGGGTCAAGTATTGTAAAGCCGTTCGGATACAACACAGCATGTGGAAAAATTGGTGCCAAGTTGGGTTCGAGGTCTTGAAGATCGGTTGCAGTGAGTTCCTGGATCTGGGCGCCTTGAGTAAGCCGGCGTTGGCGATTTATTGCGTCGGCGTCGAAAGATTCTGAGGATGGGTAGATGTAGATCGTTCCATCCCGTGAGATCAGATCATCACCACCGCTTGCACGAAACAGAATCATAGAAGCATCTTCAGCATCGCGGAGTAGGCTACCAAGTCCGTTAATGGTGCGGTCTACATGCTTTCGTCTACAGTGCTTAAGAAACTGAATCAGCCAGGGGGTCATCTTTGGCATATAGCGCCAGGCAATCGATAGAGGACGTTCCTGGCCAAACATCAGTGATGGAAAGCGCCATATCAGGTCTGGCCTGTTTACAGGTATTGAGCCGTACAAGGCAAATGTGCATGCGTTACCGTAAGTCGCACCTGAACCAGGCTCGTCGCGGTCGAATAGCGTTACGTTGAATCCAGCTTGTTGTAGGTAGAGGGCACAGGAGACACCAACAATGCCTGCACCAATCACAGCAATGTTTCGCCGCTTTTGAGAGTGTTCAGCCAGATCTGTCACGGCGTAGTATGGTCACATAGAGAGTCGAACTGGCGTTAGTATACGATCTCAGTTGATCTTCACCAGAGGGTTGCATAATTTCCGATGAAGTCGGACTGACCCGTCCAACCCGTATTCCGCCAGCGCTATACTCTTTCTCGCACTTATCAGAACAGTGGCTGTAGGGCGGGCAGTGGCGACAACAATTGACATACCTGGGATGTACAACGCGACCAATCACTTTATAGACCGGCATGCCGGTAAGACATCTGGTAGCCGGATTGCCTACACAGACCATGCAGGTGACTGGACCTACCAGCAACTCGCAATCTTGGTTGATCAAGCCGGCAACGTATTATCGAATCTGGGATTGAAAGCGGAGCAGCGTGTGTTGATGTGTATGACTGACTCTGTGTCGTTTCCTGCAGTATTTTGGGGTGCTATTAAGATCGGTGCGATTCCGGTTCCCGTCAATACGATGCTGACGGATGTTGACTACGTCTACATGTTGCACGATTCGTGCGCCCGTGTGTTGGTGGTATCCGAAAGTTTGTACTCAAAATTTGCACCCCATATTGACGGACAGTCGTCTCTGCAGGAGGTAGTTATCGATGGTTCCAGGATCGATGGTCGACCCAGTCTGTCAGTATTGATGGAGTCGTTTGAAGCAGAGCTGCCGACAGCGCCGACACAGCGTCAGGATTCTGCATTCTGGCTATACACTTCCGGCCCGACTGGGCAGCCTAAAGGTGCGGTTCATCGTCATTCAGATCTGGTCCAGACCGCTCGACTATATGGTGATGGGATCCTGAAATTGGATCAGTCGGATGTTGTTTTTTCAGCAGCAAAGCTGTTTTTTGCGTATGGATTAGGTAACATCATGTCCTTCCCCTTACATGTGGGGTGCCGTACAGTCTTACTGGCTGATCGTCCGACGCCAGAAATTGTGCTGTCTGTGATGAAAGAGCAAAAAGTCTCTATATTTTTTGGTGTGCCGACACTTTACGGCGCGATACTCAGTAACGATGCCAACGATCGCAGCAAGGTGTCGGACCGACTTCGATTGTGCGTGTCAGCCGGCGAAGCTCTGCCTGAGGAGATCGGAAGAGAATGGGAGAGAAGATTTGGTGTACCTATTCTTGATGGTCTTGGCAGCACCGAGCTACTGCATATCTTTCTAAGCAATAGGCCCGACGACGTCCGCTACGGTACAACCGGCCGAGTTGTTGGCGGGTATAAGTTGCGGATTGTTGATGAAAACGATTTGGATGTCGAAACAGGAGGCATGGGTGAGCTGTTGGTATCAGGCCCTTCCAGCGCTGTGTGTTACTGGGGACAACCTGAGAAGTCTGTCCAGACTTTCCAGGGCGAGTGGACACGTTCGGGAGATAAATACTATCAGGATAACCAGGGTTACTATGTCTATTGCGGTAGAACCGACGATATGCTCAAGGTCGGTGGAATTTGGGTCTCTCCCTTCGAAGTGGAGAGCGCGATGATTGCGGATGAGCGGGTTCTGGAAGTCGCGGTTATCGGTTACAAGGACGACTTCGGTCTTGTTAAACCCAAGGCCTATGTTGTGCTCAAAGCGGGTGTTGAAAAAACAAGCGAACTGGTGGAGGAGCTTCAGAAATTTGTAAAGGGTCGCCTGGCACTGTTTAAGTATCCCCGCAGAATTGAATTCATGGATGTATTGCCCAAGACAGCGACCGGAAAGATACAGCGGTACAAGCTTCGAAATCAGGATTCAGATCAACCCTGAACAGTTGCTGCTCTATTTTGTGAATCTGATAGCGGCCTGGAGGCCAATGAATTGAATTCAATAGGCGAGCTGGAGCACGTTGAAATTGATGGCTGCGAGCTTGAGTATCTCTGGTGCCGAGAAACCGTCGATCCATTCCAGAGAACGGTAGTCTTCTTACATGAAGGGCTGGGCTGTGTTCAGAGCTGGGGTGATTTTCCGCAGCTGCTAGCGGCGTCGACGGGCCTCGCTGTACTGGCCTACTCGCGGGCCGGCTACGGGGGTTCTGGATCCACATCAACGTCGAGGCCGCCTGACTGGATGCACCACGAAGCGTTGGTTGTTCTGCCCGCACTGCTTGAGAAATTTGAAATCGAGTCGTACATTTTAATCGGCCACAGCGACGGCGCATCAATTGGGATTATCTATGCTGGCAGTAAGAGACAAGGGCATCTACAAGGGTTGGTACTCATGGCGCCGCACGTTTTCCTTGAACAGGTTAGTCTGATTGGGATTGATCACGCACGTTTGATGTACCAGACAGCGGACCTACGGGACAAGTTGGTGCGCTATCACGGTAGCCAAGTTGATGGTGCTTTTTGGGGTTGGAATAATTTCTGGCGGCGGCCCGATATTCGGGATTGGAATATTGAGGACTCCCTGGACAAGATCGACCTGCCCGTATTGGTGATTCAGGGAGCGGATGACGAATACGGCTCCATAGCCCAGCTTGACTCAATCGAATCCCGGGTACCTGTGGAGGTCGAACGTCACTTCCTGGAGAATGTCGGGCATTCACCATATCGCGAACAGCCTGAGTTCGTACTGAATACTATCAACCGCTTCATCGGGCACTTGTGAGTCGATCAGTAATACACTTATGTCGCTGTCGAGCATTGTGCACTGCTGACTGATTCAGTAAGTCAATGTGCGATAATAGGTGGTTCCGGTGGCAGGGGTCTGACCTTGAGCTGGCGATTAAGGTGGTAACGCGAGCGAAACGGTCAGAATTTGGCCAGATTCGCAGTGGTCGACTCGTGGTCAGAGTACGCGCACCACCGGTTGAAGGAAAGGCCAATTGTGAACTGCTTAAGTTTCTAGCCTCTTCGTTCGGTTGTTCGCAGCGCAATGTGAATTTACGCACCGGATTACGAAGTCG
>Ga0209089_10005217_pt1 | contig 10679 bp, 8 predicted proteins | sample ArcticOcean_MG_C_FD_187431 | JGI IMG/M metagenome (GOLD analysis project Ga0209089, IMG submission 187431) | Marine microbial communities from western Arctic Ocean - ArcticOcean_MG_CB2_150 (SPAdes) (version 2) | ecosystem: Environmental > Aquatic > Marine > Oceanic | place: Arctic Ocean: Canada...
GCGCCGCCGAAGCGTTGCTGGCCGTCGAATCAGTTGGTGCGACACCTCCCGAAGGTGGTGCCGACGCGAGTTCGAGGCCGATCGGGACACCAAATCCCGCTCGACCAGGCACAGGACAATGGTGGTCGACCGAAGCCGGCCACCGCTGTCCTTCAGTGCTATTTGAATTGTTCAGGGTCTGTCCAGTGACGACTCGCGATCGCCTTGTGGACAGCCCGCACTGGCTTTTTCGTCCTCTATCCCGTTTTCAAGGAACACCTGGAGACCAGAGGCCTCCCGGCACACGCCGAACACGCGGGACGAATCCCAGATGATGGCGGTGGTGCCCTCAACCCGATTCAGTGGTTCGATCCGATCGGACCTGCCACTGGGCGGGCGCTCACGCTAAGGCGACGGAACCTCCCGGTCAAGGGCGACCCCGCTACCTGCGAGCAGGGAAACACTATCCTCCCCACCCGAATGCCCCAACCCGTTTCCTGGGCTTTCTGGAAGCAATCAGGGTGACCCGCGGCACCCTCAGACGAGAACCAGCAGGTGACGGTTTCGCCTGCCCTTCTGTAGGAGCACGAAGCGCCCGTCCACCAGGGCGTCCACCGGCAGGGCCATGGCATCGGGATCCTGTCGGACCCCGTTCACCGAGACGCCCCCACCGGCGAGCGTCCGGCGGGCATCGCCCCTGGAACCGCAGAGACCCGATGCGACCAGCACGTCGACGAGCGACTCCTCGCCGGCAAGGCCCCCGGCGGTCACCGAAGTCTCCGGAACGATGCCGCGCAGAGCCTCGAGCACCTCACCGGTGGGTGGCCCGCCGCCGAACAGGCCCGCTGCCGCCAGGCGGGCCCGGGCCGTCTCCGGTTCCCCGTGGACCAGCGTGCAGACCTCGTCGGCGAGGCGCTCCTGGGCCACCCTCGACTCCGGAGCACGGTCGTGGTCAACCATGACCGAGGCCACCTCGTCCACCGGCAGGAGGGTCAGGTGCAGCAGGAAGCGTTCGACGTCACGGTCGTCCACGTTCACGAAGTACTGGTGCAGCTCGTAGGGAAGGGTCCTGGCAGCGTCCAGCCACACGGCACCGTCGGCCGTCTTGCCGAACTTGGCACCGTCGGCCCGGGTCATGAGCGGCACCGTCAACCCATGGGCCGTAGCGCCCGTCCGCCGCCGGATCATGTCGATGCCGGCCGTGATGTTGCCCCACTGGTCGGATCCGCCGACCTGGAGCACGCAGGCCTTCTGGGCGTGCAGTTCGTAGAAGTCGTTCGCCTGGAGCAGCATGTAGCTGAACTCCGTGAACGAGATGCCCTGGTCGCCGGCCAGCCGGGCCCGGATCGACTCCTTGCCGAGCATCGTCCCCACGGTGACGTGCTTGCCCACGTCACGCAGAAAGTGCAGCACGGTCACTTCCTCGGTCCAATCCCGGTTGTCGACCAGGACCGCCGGCTGGTCACCCTCGTGGAGGTTCCCGTCGAACCTCAGGAAGGACCGGAGCTGGACCTTCACGGCCTCCACATTGAGGGTGATGGTCTCACTGTCGAGCAGGTTGCGCTCCTCGGACCGACCACTCGGATCGCCCACCATCCCCGTGGCCCCACCGGCCAGCACTATCGGCTGATGGCCCGCGTCCTGGAACCGGCGCAGCAGCAGCAGGGGCACGAGGTGCCCGACGTGGAGGCTGTCGGTCGTCGGATCGAAACCGCAGTAGAGGGTGATGGGCCCATCGGCCATGCGCTCCCGGATGGCCCCGAGGTCGGTGCTGTCCTGAACCAGCCCCCTCGCCACCAGGTCGTCGAGGATGGCGGCTCCGGCCGGGCCGTCAGGCTTCAGGTCACTCATGGCCACCAGTATGGAGCCTCCGCGTCGTCGTGCCGGACCCTTCGGTCCGGCTGTCTCCCGTGGAGGTCCGGGGCAACCATCCCACGACGTGGTCGACTCCCCATGTGGTGCCCGTCACCCGACGCGCCTACGGACTGCCGGGCGGCCAGACTGGACAGATGCGGATCCTTCCCCCGGGCCTCGTGCGCGTCGCCTGCGTGGTGACGGCGCTGGCCTCCGTGGCCACCTCCTGCTACCGCTACGAGACCCGGGACTTCGACATCACGATCCCCGAGCAGGCCGAGTCGTCCGTGGTCGTGGCCCACGACGGACGCCACATCATCACGCTCGTGGCCCCCGAGAACCGGACCAGCGCCCGCACCCTGGACGAGATCCCCCAGATGGTCCGCGACGCCGTCATCGCCATCGAGGACGAGCGCTTCTACATCCACGACGGCTTCGACCTGAAGGCCATCATCAGGGCGGCACGCACCAACCTGGAGGAGGGAGGCATCAGCCAGGGCGGATCCACCATCACGCAGCAGTACGTGAAGCTGGCCATCATCCGCAACTCCGAACAGACGGCGAGCCGCAAGCTGGAGGAGGTCTGGTACGCCACCAGGCTGGAGGACCAGTACGGCAAGGACTTCATCCTGCTGCAGTACCTGAACACCGTGTACCTGGGCCACGGCGCGTACGGGATGAAGGCGGCAGCGCAGACCTACTTCAACAAGGACGTGGCCGACCTCAACCTCGCCGAGGCGGCGCTGGTCGCCGGGATCATCCAGCTGCCGGGCCGATACAACCCCTTCCTGAACTACTCCAAGAGCCTGAAGCGCAGCCACATGGTGCTGGACCGCATGCTGGCAAACGACTTCATCACACAGGAGCAGCACGAGGCGGCCGTCTCCATGCCACCCAGGCTGGAGGAGTACTCGGCACGCCTGGAGACCCGCTACCCGGCCGGGCACTTCGTGGAGGAGGTGCGCCGCTGGTTCCTGGACAACCCGGCGTTCGGTGCCAGCCGTGGAACCAGGGAACGACTCCTGTTCGAGGGCGGCCTCAGGATCGAGACCACCATCGACCTGGACCTCCAGGCGGCCGCCGAGCAGTCCGTGGAGGACCACCTTCCCGCCGGTCGCGGCAACCCCGACTCGGCCGTCGTGGTACTCGAGACCGGCACCGGCCAGGTCCTGGCCATGGTGGGTGGTCGTGACTTCTTCGGCGAGGACGACGACGCCAAGGTCAACCTGGCCGTCGGTTCAGGTCGACAGGTCGGGTCGTCGATGAAGACCATCGGCATGGCCGCCGCCATGGAAGCCGGATGGAAGCTCACGGCCACCTATCCGGCACCCAACGTCCTGGAGTTCGAGATACCCGGCGCCGACGAGGACAACAAGGTCTGGCGCGTCACCGGCGGAGTGGGCGGCCACGACGCCACCGAAGCCCGCTTCGAACACGGAATCCAGGCCCTCCTGCAGTTCTACCTACGCGAAGAGCACACCGACGTCCCACCCGACCACGTCGAGACCATCCGGATCGTCAAGGAGGTCAAGGCGAAGGACATGGAGGCCGGCGCAGGCGATGGCGACGGAACCGAGATCACCTACCAGGCCGTGGACCTCACCCAGTGGGTCGCCAACCGCCGGTACGACTTCGACCGGGAGCGCCTGTTCCGAGATCGCGTACATGCCCTCGAGGCCATACCCACCTGGAGCTGGGAGCCCCCGGAGGGAGAGGAGCTGGTGGCACCCCCGGATGCCGAGGAGGTCACCCTCATAAGGGCACTGCGCAGCTCCCTGAACACCGTGTTCGCCCAGCTCAGCATGGAGATGGGAGCCCACAGGGTGGTTTCGATGGCTCGTCGACTGGGGATCAGGTCGACCATCCAGCGGGTGAACTCGAACATCTTCGGCACGTCCAACGCCACGATGCTGGACATGGTCACCGCCTACCACACGCTGGCCAACCGTGGCGTCACGATCGCTCCGAGCTACGTGACGCGCATCGCCCGCTCCGACGGCACGACCCTGTGGTCCTGGACGAGGCAACAGTCCCGGGTGCTGGACGCCCGCCTCGCCGACCAGCTGACCTGGATCCTGGAGGGAGCGGTCTCCCAGGGAACCGGCTGGCGTGCGCAGCTGGAGGACCGACCTTCGGCCGGCAAGACAGGCACCACACAGAACTACGCCGACGCCGTGTTCGTGGGCTACACCCCCCAGCGGACGACCGCCGTCTGGGTGGGCTACCCGGAGGCGCAGATACCGATGATCCCCCCGACCACCGACCGCAAGGTCTACGGCGGCACCTACCCGGCGATGATCTGGAAGGACGTGATGGAGGCGGCCCACCTGGGCCTTGCCGTGGAGGAGTTCGCCAGCATCATTCCCACCCGTAGCGTCCTCCCGACTCCGGCCACCCCGACCACCACCGTTGCCGTGGAGGTAGCGGATGACGGTCGCATCCCTACGCCCGACCTACTCGGCCTTACCCTGCAGAACGCCCGTGCGCTCCTCGCCGGGTCGGTTGGCGACATCCGGATCGTGAGCGTCGTGGAGGTCGAGATGGAGGGCACCGAGCCGGGGACGATCATCGGCCAGGCCCCGGCTGTCGGCTCGTTGATCCAACCGGGAGGCTCCCTGCTCCTCGAAGTGACCATCGAACCACCTCCGATGAGTCCGGTGGTCGTACCGGAGGTGGTCGAACGCCCCCTCGCCACCGTGACGCCGCTGCTCGAATCGCTGGGCCTCGGCTACCAGGTGATCCGGGTGGCGGACCCCGACGAACCCGACTGGATCAGCGACCTTGTCTGGTCACAGGACCCTGCGGCAGGCACGGTCGTGGAACCCGGAACCGTGGTGACCCTGAGGGTGGCACCGTGACCACGCCGGACCCGCTGCGGCCGGGACTCCACACCGTCGTGGTCCGCACGCTCCTGGGCCTGCTGGGGGTGGCCATGGTCGTGCTCTGGGTCTACGCCTTCTTCATCGCTCCGTCGGGAAACCCTGATCGCCTACAGGATCGTTCGTGGCCGGAGATGGCCCAGCAGCGGTGCCTTGAAGCCCGTGCAGTGATCGACACGCTCCCCCGAGCCGCCGCGGCCACCTCGCCCGCGGACAGGGCCGACGACCTGGACCTGGCAACCGACGTCCTCGCCGACATGGTCGCCGACCTGGCACTGCTGCCGGGCGGCATCGACGACGACACCCGGCTCATCGGCATGTGGCTGGAGGACTGGGCGATCTACGCCTCCGACCGCCGCACGCACGCCGACCGCCTACGCCTGGAGGGCGACGTCCGGCCGTTGCTGACCGCCCTGCCCAGCGGCACCGGCAGCGTCATGAAGCGAATGAACGGCTTCGCCCGGGTCAACGACATGGAAGCCTGCCTGGACCCGGGAGACGTGTAGGCCCCGCCCGCCGGACACCGGAATCCGTCTGGACTCAGGCCTCGAGGAGGTCCAGGCGGGACAGCGCCCGTTCCGCCAGGCGGCAGAGGCCCTTATCGGCCCCCAGCGACCCCAGGTCAGCCTCCGACACCCACCGGAAGGCCTCCGACTCGTGGTTTCCGACCGGTACCGAACCGGGGGGCGCCAGCACCAGGAACCTGACGTCGTGGTGGTCGTGGGCGTCCTCGGCCGGTGGTTCGACCATGTGGACGTCCAGGTCGACGGCCGGTTCGACCACCCGCAGGCCGTCGATTCCCGTCTCCTCGACCGCCTCGCGCAACGCCACCCGAGCGAGGTCGGCATCCCCGTCGGCGTGGCCACCGGGTTGGAGCCAGCGCTGCAACTTGGTGTGGAACAGGACGAGGATCCGGCGATCCGAAGGATCCACGACGAGCGCCGAGCCCGTGAGGTGACCGGGCCTACAGGTCCGATCCAGGGCGTCGACACCGGTGTCCAGGAAGTCCAGGATCGAGTCGCGTTCCGGGCCGGCCGGACCCGCCTCCACGGCAGGTCGCGGGTCGCTGATCCGACGTCCGGCCAGGTCCGCCAGGGCGACGGCGACGACAGCCGGCCGGGGTGGCCATGCCCTCGGCCCACAGCCCGCGTTCAACCGGCAATCCGCTTCGACTGGGCGGCCAACCGGTCGGCGAACCGGACCCGCTGCACGGCTACGGGACCCGGGCCGGCACCGCCCGGCGTGGTCCGCCGACGTACCGGAGCACCGGGGGCCAGCAGGGCTGCCGCATCGGGACCCAGGCGTTCGTCGGCTGTGACCAGGTCGACCAGCGATCCCTCTCCGGCCAGTGCCGCTCTCACGAGGGCTCCCACCACGGCATGGGCATCCCGGAACGGCGTACCCCCGGCAACGAGGTACTCGGCCAGGTCGACCGCCGCCGCATACGGGCTGTCAGCGGCGTCGGCCATGCGGTCCGTCCTGAACTCCAGGGTCGCCACCATCCCATCGAGGGCGGAAAGGGTCAGGCGGATGGTGTCGAAGGCGTCGAAGAGCGGCTCCTTGTCCTCCTGCAGGTCCTTGTTGTAGGTCATGGGCAGGCCCTTCAGGGTCGCCATGAAACCCGTCAGGTGACCGATGAGGCGCCCGGCCTTGCCACGGGCCAGCTCGGCGACGTCCGGGTTCTTCTTCTGCGGGAGCATCGAGGATCCGGTCGAGAAGGCGTCGTCCAGGTGCACGAACCCGAACTCCTCGCTGCTCCAGAGGATCAGCTCCTCACCGATCCTGGAGAGGTGCACTCCCAGGAGGGCCAGGGCGAACAACGACTCGGCGACGAAGTCCCTGTCTCCGACTGCGTCCATCGAGTTCTCGAAGCGGGCGGCGAAGCCCAGGTCCGCGGCGACGGAATCCGGGTCCAGCGGCAGGGAGGAGCCTGCCAACGCTCCGGCACCCAGCGGCGACACGTCGGCCCGGGTCCTGGCGTCCAGCAACCGGTCCACGTCGCGCGCCAGCGCCCAACCGTGTGCCAGGAGGTGGTGTGCCAGGAGAACCGGCTGGGCCTGTTGCAGGTGGGTGTAGCCGGGCAGGTACGCCTCGGCGGCACCATCGGCCCGCGACGCGAGGGTTCCCTGGAAGGCAGTGACCACCTCCGCCACCTCGCCCAGCTCGCGGAGGGTCCAGAGCCGGAGGTCGGTCGCCACCTGGTCGTTCCGGCTCCTTCCCGTGTGCAGGCGGGCGCCGGCGTCGCCGGCCAGCTCGGTGACCCGCCTCTCCACCGCGGTGTGGATGTCCTCGTCACCGACGGCGAAGGCGAACGAGCCGTCGGACATCTCGACCTCGACGGTGTCCAGTGCCACGAGGACCGCCTCGGAGTCGACGACCGACATGAGGCCCACCCGAGCCAGCATCCGGACATGGGCCCGCGAACCGGCCAGGTCCTCCCGGAACATCCGCCGGTCGAACCCGAGGCTGTCGTTGAGGGCCTGGAGTGCCTCTGCGGACCCTCCCTCGAACCGTCCGTGCCAGAGCGTCGCCATGTTCCTACCCCTCCGACCTTGCGGCCCGCCGTGCCAGCGTCCGGAGCCTCAGGGCGTTCAGCTTGATGAACCCCTCGGCGTCGGCCTGGTCGTAGGCGCCATCGTCCTCCTCGAAGGTGGCGATGGCCTCGTCGAAGAGGGTGTCGTCCGACTCCCTGCCCACCACGGCCACGTTGCCCTTGTAGAGCCGCAACCGGACCCGACCGTTCACGAACGCCTGGCTGTGGTCGATCGCAACCTGCAGCATCTCCCTCTCCGGGCTGAACCAGAAGCCGTTGTAGACCAGCTCGGCATACCGGGGCATCATCTCGTCCTTGAGGTGCGCCACGCCCCGATCCAGGGTGATCGACTCGATGGCCCGGTGCGACCTCAGCAGGATGGTGCCGCCGGGGGTCTCGTATGCGCCCCGTGACTTCATGCCCACGAACCTGTTCTCGACGATGTCGATCCGACCGATGCCGTTGGCACCACCCACCCGGTTCAACTCGGCGAGGACGGTGGCCGGGGTCATCGGCGTTCCGTCGAGTGCCACCACGTCGCCGTTCTCATAGGTCAGGTCCAGGTAGGTGGCCTCGTCGGGCGCCATCTCGGGGCTGACCGACCACCGCCACATCTCCGACGCCGGCTCCTGCCAGGGATCCTCCAGCGGACCGCCCTCGTACGAGATGTGCAGCAGGTTGGCGTCCATGGAGTACGGGGACTTCGCTCCCCGCTTCATCTCCACGGGGATGCCGTGCTTCTCGGCGTAGTCCAGGAGGCTCTGCCGGGAGCCGAGGTCCCATTCCCGCCATGGCGCGATTATCCGGATGTCGGGCCGTAGGGCATACGCACCCAACTCGAACCGAACCTGGTCGTTGCCCTTGCCGGTGGCACCGTGGCTGATCGCGTCGGCTCCGGTCTCGTCGGCGATCTCGACCAGCCGCTTGGCGATGAGCGGCCGCGCTATCGACGTTCCGAGCAGGTACTCGCCCTCGTAGAGGGCGTTGGCCCTGAACATCGGATACACGTAGTCGCGTACGAACTCCTCGCGGAGGTCCTCGATGTAGATCTCGGACACCCCCATCGCCTCCGCCTTGGCCCGCGCCGGCTCGAGCTCCTCGCCCTGTCCCAGGTCGGCGGTGAACGTCACCACCTCGCAGCCGTAGGTCTCCTCCAGCCAACGGAGGATTACCGAGGTGTCCAACCCGCCCGAGTAGGCGAGCACCACCTTGTCGACCGGCGTCCGGTCCGTCTCGTCGCTGGTCATATCGTGCCTTCCATCCTCGGCCGCGGGCTCTCGCATCCGGACTCTCCGGTCCCCGCTGGTCCTCGTCGTGTCTCAGAGCCCTGCCAGGTTCCTCAGGGCGACGGCCAGGTTCTCCCCGGTCGTTCCCTCGGCGGCCACCACCATCAGGGTGTCATCGCCGGCAACCGTTCCGATGGACCCTTCGATGCCGGTCCTGTCCAGCGCCGAGGCGACCACATGGGCCGAACCGGGCGGGGTCCGCAGAACCACGAGGTTGCCGGATGACTCGACCTCGACCACCCACTCGCCCATGACCCGCCGCAACTGGTCCACCGGAACCACACGATCGGCCGGATGTTCCGGAATGGCGTACACACTCTCACCACCCGAGACCCGGACCTTCACCGCCCCGAGGTCGTCGAGGTCGCGCGACACGGTCGCCTGGGTGGACTCGACGCCATCGTCGGCCAGGAGGCCCACCAGCTGCTCCTGGCTGGTCACCATGTGGCCGGCCAGAAGCCGCGCCACCCGGTGCTGTCGTTGGTGCTTGCTCATGAGGGCCCTCCCCCGTGGTCGGCTTCGCCGAGGAGCCAGGCCAGCAGGCCCCTGGCGGCGTGCATCCGGTTGGCGGCCTGCGGCCAGACCCGACTGGACGCACCGTCCACCACCTGGTCGGTGACCTCCTCGCCCCTGTGGGCAGGCAGGCAGTGCAGGAACAGGGCCTGGGGGCCGGCGCCCTCCATGAGCCGCTCGTCCACCCGGAACCCCTCGAAGTCCCGGAGGCGTCGGGCCGCCTCCTCCTCCTGGCCCATCGACGTCCAGACATCCGTGTAGACGACGTCAGCGCCGGCGACCGCATCGACCGCCCGGTCGAACTCCACCACCGTCACGCCGGCCGCCGCCAGCCGGTCCCGGTCCACGTCCGGCAACCGGTAGCCGGGAGGGCTGGCGAACCGCACCTCTGCGCCGAGCATGCCCGCCGCCAGCGCCAGCGACCTGAACACGTTGTTGCCGTCGCCCACGTAGGCGATCGTCCGGCCGGCCACCTCGCCGAACTCCTGCCTGATGGTGAGCACGTCGGCGAGGGCCTGGAGCGGGTGGGCGGCGTCCGAGAGCATGTTCACGATCGGCACCAGGCCCTCGCCGGCCATCCGCTCGACGGTGGAATGGTCGAACACGCGGGCGCCGATGCAGGCGTGGTAGCAGGCGAGTGTCCGGGTGACGTCCTCCACCGACTCCCGGACGTCCGGCCCCACCTCGGCCGCCTGTATGTAGACGGGGTGGCCACCCAACTGGAAGACGGCCATCTCCATCGAGTTGCGGGTCCGGGTGGACGGCTTCTCGAATACGAGCGCCATGCCCCGTCCCTCCAGCACCCTGGGTGGCGAAGGATCCACCGCCAGGTCCAGGACCCGGACCATTTCATCGGCGGTGAGGTCGTCCACCTCGAGTAGGTGTCGCATCACGTCGCCTCCCCGGCGGAGCCCTCCGCCATCACGCCGGCGAGGATCCCCACACCCTCCACCAACTCGTCACCGGACACCGTGAACGGGGGCGCCAGCCGCAGGGCCGTCGACGTCACCCCGTTGACCACCAGGCCGGCATCGAGGCACGCCCGGGCCACCTCGGCGGCGGTCCGTCCGTTCAGCGCCTCCGGCCGGAGTTCGGCCGCCAGCAACAGGCCCAGGCCCCTGACGCCAGCCACCCCGGGTACCGACTCCAGCAGCGCCGTCAGCTCGGCACCACGTTCACGTGCCAGGAGGGGCACGTCGATCTCCTCCATCACCCGCAGCACCTCGCGGGCCGCCGCTGCGGCCAACGGCTGACCGGCGAAGGTGGAACCGTGGTCACCGGGCCCGAACGCCGAGGCCACCTCGGCGGTGGCCCACACGGCACCGATGGGCACTCCGTTTCCGAGAGCCTTGGCGACGGTCACGATGTCTGCCCGGATCCCGGCATGGTGGAATCCGAACCAGGCACCGGTGCGACCCAGGCCCGTCTGGATCTCGTCCATGACCAGCAGGATGCCCCGCTCGTCGCAGAGCCGACGGACGCCCTGGAGGAACTCCACGTCGGCCGGGTTGACGCCACCCTCGCCCTGCAGCGGTTCCAGCAGGATCGCACCGACGGATGGGTCCAGGGCCGTCTCGAAGGCCGCCACGTCGTTCCAGGCGGCATGCCGGAAGCCCTCGGGCAACGGTTGGAAGG
>Ga0209089_10005218_pt1 | contig 10678 bp, 10 predicted proteins | sample ArcticOcean_MG_C_FD_187431 | JGI IMG/M metagenome (GOLD analysis project Ga0209089, IMG submission 187431) | Marine microbial communities from western Arctic Ocean - ArcticOcean_MG_CB2_150 (SPAdes) (version 2) | ecosystem: Environmental > Aquatic > Marine > Oceanic | place: Arctic Ocean: Canada...
CAGGGGGCCCGAGCTCGCCAGTGTCAGGATCAGCGCAAGATCTCCGGGCCGTCGTTGGCATGAGATCAGCAGCCCCGGGATGGCCAGCATCGCCAGTAGCCAGCCGTTTCCTTCGAGGACGCTTCGCAGGTCCGATCCCAGGTGAGAGTAATCGGGGTGCTGGATCGGACGCCAACTCGAGACGAACTCGGTGAACACTTCCGCCAACCCGTTGGCCGCAGATGCGCTGGCGAGCAGGAAGAGCAGTGAGATTCCGATCAGGATGCCGATCGAAGCGGCGGCTAAGGATCGCAGGTGGCTGGCACGGATTCCCCGGTCGCTGAGGAGACTCAGCAGTGAGTAGATCAGAGCGGGGGCGGTGCTGGGTCCGGCTGCGATCGACAAACCGAGCAGGATTCCCCACAGCCACAGTCCACGTCCCGCTTCGGCTCGCATCTGCTCGGTCGTGGCGATCAGGATCATTCCCAAACAGATGGCCAGCGGGGTGGCTCCTCCGATGCGGGTGAGTTCGGTGATTCCCTGGCTGAGGCCGAGCGCCAGCGTCAACGGGATCAGTACTCCCCGGGCCGCATCTTGTTGTCGTAACCAGCACAGAGCGGCCCCACAACTCAGGCTCATCAATAGGATCGACAAGCAGGACGCCGCCATCATCGGAGGAATCCAGCCGAGTACGGTACGGAGTAGGGTCCGACAAGCCGAGAGGGCAGGAGAAGAGCCACCATCGAAAGGGCTGGCCTCGACCAACACCTGACAACTGCCCATCATCTCGGGACCCGCAGGAACCACCGGATAGAACAGAGTCCACAGCAGCACCGTGACAAGGGCGGCCCTCAGAAGAGCGCCTCTTCTGGCAGGCAGAGCCGGTTGCCGCCAAGAAGGTCCGCTGATCAGTAACTCGCGCTCTCGATCTTGCAGATTCATCCCGACCCACCTTCGACCATCAGGGCGATCATCAAGATGCTGCTGATGATGGCATTGAGGGTGAAGAAGGAACTTTGTATCCGGGTCAGGTCACTGGGTTTGACTCGTCGGTGTTGGGCCACCAGCAAGAGACTCACGATGGCGATGGCGATGGCGAAGGGGACTCCCAGTTGGGCCTGCTTCCACAAGGCGACCAACAATCCGACCATCAGGATGTGCAGGATCAGCGATAGCCGCAGGGCGGTGCCGATTCCGAATCGTGTGGGGATGCTATGAAGACGCTGCTGGAGATCAAATTGGTGGTCCTGACACGCATAGATGATGTCAAAGCCGGCGCTCCACAACAAAACGGATCCTCCGAGGATCCAGGGGACCGGGTCGATGCCACCTGCCGCTTCCAGCAGTGTGCCTCGCACTGCGACCCATGCGCCGATGGGAGCCAGAGCCAGCCCGAGGCCAAGAACCATGTGGCACAAACTGGTGAAACGCTTGGTCCAGGAGTAGCCGAGGATGATCAGCAGCACCACCGGAGAGAGTTTCAGTGCCAGCGGATTGATGGTGGCGGTGACCGCCACGAATCCACCGGCACTACAGACGGTCCACCAGAGAACGGTACTGGCTCCGAGGCGGCCGGCGGGGATCGATCGTTCCGAGGTTCGCGGATTCAAGGCGTCGATTTTTCGATCGGCCCAGCGATTGAACGACATCGCAGAGGTGCGTGCGAGTGCCACCGCCACGACCACCTGGATCAAGAGAGTTACGAGGTCCATCGCACCGATGGCGTGATCTCGACTGGCCAGGAACACCGCACCGATGGCGAAAGGCATCGCAAACAATGTGTGAGAGACCTTGATCATTTCGAGGAATTCGCGGATGCCACCCAGCCAGTTTACCGGGTTAGGGATGGCGCGGGTCACCTCTCGCTGCCCCAGCGTCGGAACAGATCGTTTTCGATTCCCAGGTGATCGAGCACCCGACTCACGACGAAGTCCACCTGTTCGAGAACCGAGTCTCCTGGGTGCTGATAAAAGGTCAGCACCGGCGGGACGATCAGTGCACCGCTCTCGGAAAGAGTCAGCAAGTTCTTCAGGTGGATCCTGTCGAGAGGAGATTCTCGAGGAACGATGATCAGCGGGCGGCGCTCCTTCAGCATCACTTCTCCGGCTCGTTTGATCAGGTTGTCGGAGATCCCATGGGCCAGCGCTGCCACGGTCGACATCGAGCAGGGGGCGATGACCATTCCATCGATGGGTGCGGTCCCACTGGCGAAGGGTGCGAAGAAGTTGCGTTCACCCCATTCGGTCAGGTTCTCGTGCTCCATCTCCGGGAAAACTCCACGGGTGCCTTCGGCAACAGAGAGTTCATCGTGGGCCACCAGTTTACCCGTCTTGGATGCGACCAGATGGACTCGGTGTCCCTCGTCTAGCAGGAAGTGGACCAGGCGTGCGGAGATGATCGCTCCACTGGCGCCGCTGACCCCGACGACGATCTCCTTCGAACCGGCTTCAGTTGCAGTCATCACTACCCTTCATTCATCATCGAATTCACCATCCACGAATTCACTATCCACGAATTCACTATCCACGAATCCATCATCAACGAAATCCATCATCCACGACGGGTTCAATAATTGCTCGATCCTAACGGTTGGTTACCATTTCTCCCAGAGACCCCCCGTCCTGGATCCAGGCATGAAGTGCTTCGGTTCGGGATTGCTGTTCCACTGTGGAATCGCGCCGAACTGGCATCAGATCCCCTCCCTGCCACAGGTGACGAGTTTCTGGTGAGGTGCAGGATGAGGAGATCGATCCGATGAGGATTCCGCTGAATCGAAGCAGATTGGCGAGAGATTGTGCGGCCCCCTGGGCCGCCAGATCCGGGAACACGGTGGTGCGATCGATCGACCACGCCTGTGGGTCCGGACCGAGCAGGATCAATCGAGGTCTGGGATTTCCCAGTCGGCCTTCGGAAATCAACTGGAGCAGATCACCGGCAGGGGATCCGACCATCATCACCTCCGCCAGGCCCCTCATGCTCCGGGCTTTTCTCTGAGTCGTGTCGAGGTCCTCCTCTTCATCGATGTCATCTGCCTTCAGCGAAAGGTCGAGGGCGCGCAGTGAAGAGATGGGGATCTGTCTCGATTGCTGAGGTGTGACCAGTTCAAGTCGATCGTCACTGAAGGACGCTCGGATGGTACGGATCACTTCGACCTTTTCCGATGGGTTTGGTGCATCGATGTGACGCAGGAGGATTCCGTGCTCGAGAGCGAGTGATTGCAGCGACTTGGCCTGTTGTTCGGTTCCATCTCGAAGCCACCAGCCGCCACAAAATCTGAGCCGGCGGGTTTCATCGATCACGGTGCTCTCGAGGATGGGAGCGCTATGTTTTGCGATCTTTGACGGAAGGAAATTGGTTCCAGGAGCGATCAGCAGCTGGTGGTATCGAGTCAAACCCATCTCCTCACCCGCGCACCGCTTCGTGTACCGCAACATTGCCCGGGAATAAAGTGTGATGGCGGACTGCGTGGAGCGGGGCACTTCGAATCTTCTCCGCCAGGCGTTCGGCATCGGGCCAGTCACGCACCGACTCGTCGAGATAACTGTAGGCCTTGACCCGGGAGCCAGACAGCCGATTGCCCAGGCGTGGCAGGAGTTGACTCTGGTAAAAGGTCGAGAATGGTCGGATCCAGCGATTTCGCATCTCGGTGAACTCGAGAATCATCAATCGTCCTCCAGGTTTGAGGACGCGACGAAGTTCTCGCAGGCCTGCATCGAGGTCCACGACATTGCGCATTCCGAAAGCCACCATCGCCCCATCAAAGGTGCAGTCATCGAAGGGCAGGTGCATCGTATCGGCTCTGACCAGCGCTGGACGGTGAGCCGCAAGATACTTTCGGCTTCCTGCCTGAAGCATCGGGAGTGAGAAATCGCTTCCGATCACTTCTGCCCCGGGAACCTGATCGAGCAGTGCCATCGCAAGATCTCCCGTGCCACAACAGGCATCGAGGACCCGGTCTCCGGGACGTGCACGAAGGCTACGGACTGCACGGCGACGCCACCACAGATCGATCGAGAAGGAAAAAAGACGATTGAGTCGATCGTAGCGAGGTGCGATCTCATCGAACAATCCCTGGATCTTCTGCCCCTCTTTGTCGAGGAATGGGTGTCTCCCTGCGGAAGTTTCCCGATCCGATCCAGAGGTGGAGGGCACATCGATCAATTCTGTCACCTGCGACTTCTCCTCTGTCTCCCTCGGCATTCAAGGGGGGGTCCTCTGTGTACCAGATTGCAGTTCAGGCACTCATCATGATCGCAGGCGGATCGGTGAGCAAGGGGAAGCGGTGCAGGGATGGTCCTGCTACCTTCAGGGGGACCAGGATAGGCCAGCAGGATGGAGGCTCGACCGATGCATCAAATCGTCAAATCTCAGATGGTGGGAGCCCTCAGTGACCACTCCCTCCAGCAGCGGTGGAATCGAATCGGTCGCACCCTGATCCTGGGACTGGTGTGCCTCTGTACCTCGCTGCTCGCTGCCGGTGATGCTCCTGAAGAATTACCCTGGCTGTCGCCAGAGCAGGGTTTACCTCGTGCCCTGAAACTGCGTCAGCCGCTGCTGGTGCTGCTCGAATCTCCCGCCAATGCGGGACCGGCTCGTCACCTGGAACAACAGCTGGGCAATTCCTCGACCGCAAGGCTGCTCAAGGATGTGGTGTTGATCCGTATCGAATGGGTCGTCGATTCTTCCGGCGATGTGCAATGGCCGGTTCCAGTGGATTCGGCTTCAGCGAAGGATGGGCAAGAGCACTGGTCAAGAAAGCGGGCGCGAAAGGTGATCGAATCCGCTCTCGGTCCTCCCTCTCGAGAGACGGTGGTGGCGGTGCTCGATCTGTTCGGTCGCAAACGCGCTCGTCTTGAGGGCAAGAACATCTCTTCCTCCACCCTGAAGAAAGTGTTGCGGCAGGCGAGCCAGGAGTCCCGCATGCTGTCGCGCAAATCGGCTGCCGCCACGAAGTTGCTCGACCGCGCGACTCTGGTGCTGGGCAAGGAAGATACTGCCAGTTGCTGCCGACTGTTGACCGAGGTAACGGGGCTGGAACTCCCTCCCGAGGCTCCGCCAGAGCAGCGACGGGTGGAACTGCTCAAAATGGTCGAGAAGCTCTGGCAGAAGGCGATGGACCAAGCCAAGGAACTGGAGCGGAAAAACCGTCTTGGCGAGGCGGCCTCTGCCCTCGAAATGGTGCTCAAGAAGTTTCCCCATGAAGCGTGGGAGAAACAAACTCGCGCAGAGATCGGTAGGGTCTGGAAACGAATCCAGGGGCCCGGTGGAGGGATTTGATGCTCGACCCTGAAACGGAAGCGATCGACTCCGCAGCGGCAGCCGTGTCCGATCCGCAGCAGTTGTGGGATCACTTCGAGCAGCAAGAATCGGTGGTGCAGGCGGCCCTCAGCGCTGCTCGGGATGGTGTTCTCCAACTGGCATCGATGATGGCGCGGACTCTGGCAACGGAGAAGGGACGGATCATCGGCCTCGGTGCGGGAACCAGTGGCCGACTTCTCGCTCTCGACATGGCGGAATGGGGACCGACCTTCTCGGTAGCCGCCCATCGCCGCCAGGCGCTCATCGCCGGTGGAGATGCGGCTCTGACCACTCCCATCGAGGGCGCCGAAGATGATGCGGAGGATGCTTGCCGGCGGGTTCGCGAGGTGGCTGTTGGAAGCGGGGATCTGGTGGTGGGGATCAGTGCCTCAGGAACTGCGGCGTGGGTTCTCGCCGGGTTGGAAGAGTCGCTTCGGTCCGGTGCCCAGACGGTATTCGTGACCTGTGATGGTACGGCAGCGGCCACCCGATCGGCGCAGGATACCCTCTGCATCCTGCTTGAAACTGGTGCCGAACCGGTCGCCGGCTCGACCCGCTTGAAGGCTGCCACCGCCACTCACCGATTGTTGCAAAGGGCCTCGACCATCTGTGCCCTGCACAACGGCTGGATCTATCGTGGGCGGATGGTGGCGATGCGTGCGACAAATCACAAGTTGAGGCGTCGAGCGGTGCGGATGGTGATGGAATTGACAGGCGCGGATGAAAAATCAGCCATCGACGCTATCTCTTTATTTGGTGGTGACATACGACATTCGGTGGCGTATCTCTGGTGTGGTGACCGGGAAATGGCTGAAAGGCTTCTTTCCGCTTCTTCTGGTCATCTGGCACCTCTGCAGCCGTAATCAGGACTTTCCCGGCAGTGATCCAGTGATTCTTGGGCTTGCCTCCCCTGCAGGCTCCCCCTAGCATCGGCGGCATGAGCCGCTCCAAAGACTTTGGCTCGGGGACAGGAGATTACCGATGATCCACGACATTCCACAGAAGATATCTCAGGTGGGCGAGAGTCTCTCCGCCCGGATTCAGAAACCCTTGAAATCAGCCGCAGTGATGCGTGAGACGATTCGTCAGAAGGTGCTGGAAGCGGCGAGGTCCTCGCAACTGGACCGATTTGTCGATTATATCAGCCCGCCTCCCCAGATGCTGAGTTCCAACTAGCGATCTGCGAAGGATCTGCGAAGGCGGATCGGTGCCGTGATCTATGCGGGCTCCATCGGGATGGGTGAGGTGGAGAGGAGTCTGTCATGTTCAGAATTCCAAGTTGGAATGATGGTGCACCGTGGATTCTGCGCCTCTTCATCCTCTGGTCGGTACTGGCCTCTGGTTCACTACTCGCTCAGGCTCCCGATGTGTTCCTGTTCGATCTGCAAGAACTGGGTAGCTTCGGCGAGGACAATGGTATCTACGCCTACTCGGTCGGAACCACCTCCTGCAACATCGGATCGGTGGAACTGCTGTGGCACGCCAACGATAGCTTCCACCCGGTGATCGGGCAGGAGATGTATCGCTACTACGATGGGGTGCTGGAGCAGATCGGAGTGTCATGGCTCAAACACAGTTTCTGTGCGCTGAGCCTCAACGCTTGTGGAAGTTGCCAGCCGACCGATTGTGATACCCTGGGGATCGGTTGCTCTGATCCCTATACTGCCGCTCTCAACGGTCAACAATCGAACCTGGGTCCCAGATCTCAGGTCAATGCTCACACCGGAGAGTTCCCTTATCCGATCGATCCTCCGATGCCGCCTTTTGTCACCGAGATCGACCGTCGCCTTCAGGTGGCGCAAGCGCTGATCGATCCGGCCCTCAATCCGAATACCCTCTACTTCGTCTCGGGCCATTACGTCTCTCCCGATGATGCTCAGGGGGGCAACGGCGATAACAATGTCGCCTATCGCCAGGTCACCGTCAGTGATAATCCCGCTTCCTTCCCGCTCAATTTCGTTCCCGGTTCGCCGACCGAGTCGGGTCAGCCAGGAATTCAAGCGTGGCAGGATTATGATCCGCAAGTTGTGATCGAAGAGGTCAGGGTTCCGGGTGAGGGTTTGATGCTACTGGGGTACAAGGTCACTGATCTGGGCGGTGGGCAATGGCGCTATGACTACGCCCTCTACAACATGAATTCGGATCGCTGTGCCGGTGCCTTCACGGTTCCAGTTTCCGCTCAGGCCAATCTCAGTGCCGTCGGTCACCGCGGAATCTCTCATCACAGTGGGGAACCGTTTTCGACCGCATTGTGGAACTCGGCGGTCACTCCTGCGGGGGTGACCTGGGCGACCACACCGTTCTTTCAGGATCCCGAGGCCAATGCTCTGCGTTGGGGGTTCATGTACAACTATCGGATCATCACCGATCAACCGCCCAGCGATGCGATGGCCACGGTGACCCTGTTCAAGCCAGGAACTCCTTCCACCGTCAATGTGCCAGTGCTGGCTCCAGTAGGTTCCCAGGTCGATGCACCGATCAACCTGGTCTGCAACCAGTCCTCCGCTGGGATCGACATCGAGTGGCAGAATCCGATCGACTATGACGAGCTGATCGTCGAAAAGGATGGCCTTTCACTGACCATCTTGCCGGGAGACGCCACCACCTTCAGTGATGCGGTGACCGCACCTGGGGATTACCAGTACGGGGTGAGAGGCGTTCTCGCTGGAGATGCTTCCGTCGCCGAAAATTGCTCGGTTACCGTCTTTGATCTCTCCATCTCCGTCGAAGACCAGGTCGCCATCGCCGGCCAGTCGTCGCTACCGGTTCCGGTACTCAGTTCCTTCAGTGCATCGGTGGAAGCCTACAATCTTTCCCTCGAATTTCCCGGAGATCTGCTCGATGTCGCCGAGGTCACGCTGGACGGAACTGACGCTGGAGTGGTCGGGGCCGAGCAGGTTCTGGTCGAGCTGGATGATTCAGCGATCGCCGGATACATCACGGCTCAGGTGGTATTCGATGCGGGTCCGCCCTATGCAGGGCAGGAACTTCCGGCGGGTACAGACCAGACCATCTTGTGGATCGAGTTCTCGGTGGCTGCCTCTGGATTCGTCGATGGCGAGGAGCGGCAACTGTCTTTCATCGACGGATTGGGTCCGTCCCAGGTGGTCAATCAGATCATCATCGATGGGGCCATCATGGGACCCGCTCGAGATGGGGCGACCTTGACCTTCCTCGAGCAGCCGATTTTCCTGCGAGGCGACTGCAACGGCGATGATGCGGTCAACCTGGCAGATGTCATCTTCGGTTTGACCTATCTGTTCGCCGGGGGAGTACCTCCACAGTGCATGAAGGCGTGCGATACCGATGACACGGGGAACGTCAATTTGACCGACGAGATCTACTTCCTCAACACCCTGTTCGTCCCCGGATCACCGCCGATGCCAGCTCCCGTCGGCACGGCTGGGCCGGATCCGACCCCCGACTCGCTGCCCTGCTCCTGAAGCGACTCTGACGAGTACCTCGGTGGCTGGGAGCCCTCATCATCTTCATGCCGAGAGGCCTCTTCAGCGCTATACGAAGAAGTTCGTAATGCCACCTTGTTTCACACGAAGTCTTTCGTACTATGCTGTCATCCGGAACCCCGGAGCCGGTGGTGGATCTGCGGCGGTCTCGCGAATCGACGGCTTCGAGCAGTTCGATGGGAGCGAGTCGATGAACACCCAGAGCGACAAGTCACCGACTGCGGCGGAGTGCCGCATCCTCGACGCCATCTGGCAGCTGGAATCGGCGACCGTGCGGCAGGTCTTTGACCACCTGAGCAGCCAGCGGAAGATCGGCTACACCACCGTGCTCAAGTTTATGCAGATCATGATTTCCAAGGGACTGTTGGTGCGAGATACCTCGGTGCGACCGCAGGTCTATCGAGTGGCGAAGCCTCGTGAAGAAACACAGCAGGGGATGTTGAAGTCTCTCATCCGTCAGGTGTTCCGTAACTCACCGGGAGAACTGGTTCTGCAGGCGCTTTCGCTGCAGGTGCTTTCGCTGCAGGAGTCGACCCCCCAGCAGATTGCCGAGATCCGTAAACGGCTCGATCAGATGGAATCGGCGAGTCACAGATGATGGAACCCACGACTCTTCCGTCGATCTGGGCAGCGCTTGGATCTTCGCTGTTACAATTTCTGTGGCAGGGTGCCGTCATCGGTCTGGTCGCGGCACGGGTGCTGGAACTGCCGGGTAAAGGGAGCGCCACTGTGAGATTCCACTGTGAGATTCCACTGTGAGATTCCACTGTGAGATTCCACTGTGAGATTCCACTGTGAGATTCCACTGTGAGATTCCACTGTGAGATTTCTCATGTGCTGCGGGGTGTTGGCGAGTGGTGTTCTGACCTTTATCGTGACCTTTTCGAACTCATGGGTCACGGCGATCCCATTCTCTGGCGTCAAAGATACGAGTGCACACTCCAAAATCAATTTTAGCTTCGCAAGGAGGCCCTCTCATGCAGCGCATTTACAAGGTCCTGGGCAGAGATCAGGAATCCCACTCCCTATATTCAGTGAATCGTGCGCTCATCGGCCTCCCTCTCATACTGTTTCTGGCACTGGTCGGAACCTCTTACGATGGCACTGCCGAGGCCGTCACCATCCGTCTAGATGTGGATAGTTATTCTACGGCTGACGATGAAGCCCAGCACGATGACGATGTGGGCGAGGGTATCGAACGTCGCCTGCAGGAAGCGAGTCGCAGGATCGAGGAAGCGATCGACGCCGGAGAGATCACTGCTGAACAGGGCCGCCAGCGGCTCGAGGCGTTGCGCAAGAGGTGGGCTGCCACCAGAGATCGCGCAGCATCTCGCGATGGCGACGGAGCCGACGAGGATGTGCAACGTCGTCTACGCGAGGCGGGTCGCAAGATTCGCGAAGGGATTGCTGCCGGCAAGATCACCGAGGAGGAGGGTCGTGCTCGCTACGAAGCGTTGCGCCAGCGGCTCACCGATCGTAAGGCTGGTGCCGTCGAAAAACCGCAGCAGGCCAAGCCGAAGAAGACGCGCAGCATCGATGGTGCCGGAGTGCGTAAGCGTCTCGAAGCGGCCATCGAATCGGGGGCGATGACCTGGGAAGAGGCGAGACAAAAATATATCGAGGTGATGGAGAAAGATGACCGAGGCCGTGGGGCGTTGATTCGAGCTCGACTCGAAGAGGGCATCGCTGCGGGAAAGATCACCGAGGATCAGGCCGTTGAGATCTACATCGAGATGATGGAGGAGGGCCAGCAGGATTCCGAGGAGCAGGGCTCTGGCGTAAAGAAAGAAACTCGACAAAGGAGCGTCACTCGCCAGGACTATGCCGAAGCTCAGGCCAAGATGGAGAAGATGGTGGAAGCCGGCGAGATCACTGCCGAGCAGATGCGGGAGCGACTGGCCGGGATGCGCAAGATGATCGGGCGCCCATCCGAGAAG
>Ga0209089_10005219_pt1 | contig 10678 bp, 10 predicted proteins | sample ArcticOcean_MG_C_FD_187431 | JGI IMG/M metagenome (GOLD analysis project Ga0209089, IMG submission 187431) | Marine microbial communities from western Arctic Ocean - ArcticOcean_MG_CB2_150 (SPAdes) (version 2) | ecosystem: Environmental > Aquatic > Marine > Oceanic | place: Arctic Ocean: Canada...
CATGAATTTCAAACACACCCCGCGGGCAGCGCGCCATTCTACAGCGTCTACGAATGTGCCGATGGTGAATGGGTGCAACTGGGTTGCGTGCATGTGCGCTTCATCGCCGTCGCGGCGGAATTGATGGGGATTGGCGAGCTGATCGCGGAACCAAGGTTCGCGGAGGGCACCGGTGGTAAGACGGCGGCGGACGAGGCAGAATTGCGAGACGTTGTGGCCCGTGTGATCGCCGGCAGAACCCGCGCCGAATGGGTTGCGGCGTTTGAGGCCGCGGACGTGCCCTTCGCGCCCGCGCAACAGACCGAGGACGGCATGGCCGACCCACAGGTGATCCACAACGAGATGGTGGTCACCATGCAAGACCCCGCACTTGGCCCGGTGGTGCAAATGGGCGTGCCGATTGTCTTTAGCGAAACGCCTGGCAGAATTAAGGGGCCCAGAGCCGCAAAGGCAACCGCCATTCATCTGGATGCGATGCAACCGGCCCCGGCAACAAATACCGGCGAGCCGGATCCACCGCCGCTGGCGGGTATCCGTATTCTGGAAATCACCAATCTTATCGCGGGGCCGACCGGGGGACGGCTTTTGGCCGATCTGGGCGCCGACGTAATTAAGTTGGAACCACTGGGGGGCGATTTGTCCCGGCCCATCGGGCGGACTTATTTCTATAACCTGAACTTCAATAAACGCTCCGTCTCGGTGGACACGAGCAGTGCCGCCGGCAAGGAGGTCGTCCAGCGCATCGCGGCCTCGACCGATGCCTTGCTGGCCAATCTGCGGCCCGGCGCGACCGAGCGCATGGGCATCGGCCCAGCCATAAATCCACGCCTGATCGAGACCCACCTTACCGGCTATGGCCGAACTGGCCCCTATGCCCACAGGCCCGGCATCGATCCCCTGGCGCAAGCATTGATGGGCATGTCGTGGGCCCAGGGCGGCCCGGAGAATACGCCGGTGTTTCCCGCCCAGTTGGCGCCGACCGACTACACCAACGGCGCCTTGGGGGCATTTGGGACGGTCCTGGCGATTTTTGCCCGTACCCGCCACGGCATTGTCCAGCGGGTGGACGGCAATCTATTGAACAGCGCGGCGCTATTAAGCTCGGCATGGTTTTCGGCCTATGCCGGTAGACCGCAACGGCCGCTGGCCGACCGGGAACAATATGGGCTTAACCCCTTCCATCGCCTTTTTTGCCTACGGGACGGTTGGATCTATGTCGCCGCGGAGAATGTGGAGCAGCGCCGCGCGCTCTGCCGGGTCGCCGGCCTCGACGACTCGGATTCAAGTGTAATTGATCCTGATTGCTCCGATGCCGGCGATGTCAAGCATCCAAACGAAACGCCGCTTGCCCAGGCTCTCGCGGCGGCGTTCGCCACGCTTGGGCTGGCGGAAATCCAGACCGAATTGCAGCGCGTGGGCGTGCCCTCGGCAGAGGCGCAATCGGGCGCCAGCGAGCTATTTTTGAACGACCCCCACACATTGGCGAACGACATGGTCGCGACCACGCGGCATCCCATCGTAGGGATGTTGTCAGTGGCCTGGCAGTCAGTCCAATTCGGCAACACACGCGCTACTGAGAAGCGGCCGACACCATTATTGGGTGAGCATTCGGACGATGCCCTGGCCGAGGTCGGTTATGGAGAGGCAGAGATTCGTCAACTGCACGCCGCCGGAGTGATTAAGCGCGAGATGCCCTGATTTTGGGCGGTAATCGTTTCGCCGGGATCTAAACCGCGGCGCCACAGCCGTCCCCAAAAACAAGCCAAGGAGAACGATATGGATGAACTTGCGGGCAAAACAGCCATCGTCACCGGCGCTAGCCGTGGTATTGGCGCTGCATCCGCGCGGGAACTCGCCAAATACGGCGTCGCCGTGGTGCTGGCGGCCCGCAACATCGGCGAAATTGAGACCATCGCAGAGGAAATAAACGGCGCGGGCGGCCGAGCATTGGCGGTTGCCTGCGATGTCAGCCGGTATACGGATGTCGCGGCCACCGTGGCCCGGTGCCAGGAGGCATTTACCAGGCTGGATATCCTAGTGAACAATGCCGGCGTCATTGAACCCATCGCTCGGCTTGGCGATTCTGATCCCAAACAATGGGGCCGCGCCGCCGACATTAACTACAAGGGCGTCTATCATGGTTTGCGCGCCGCGATCCCGGTGATGGAAGCCCAAGGCTCCGGCGTCATCGTCAATCTCAGTTCGGGCGCCGCTACCGGTGCCATGGAGGGTTGGAGCCACTATTGCTCCGCCAAGGCAGCTGCCCTGTCGTTAACCCGTTGCGCCCATCAGGAATACGGCGACAGGGGTATCCGGATCGTCGGTCTCAGCCCCGGAACCGTGGCCACCGGCATGCAGGTTCTGATTAAGGCATCGGGGATTAATCCCATCAGCCAGCTAGACCCTTCGGTGCACAGCCCGGCCGACTGGCCGGCCCGAATTATCGCCTGGCTTTGTACCGAAGATGCGGCGGAGTTCTCCGGTACGGACGTGGCCCTTAAAGATGACACCATTCAAAGACGAGCCGGGCTAATCTCATAGTGCCGCGTGGCCGCCGCTGGGTCTTATGCCGCGTCGATCAGGCGGTTGTTGATGGTAAGGCCGGCCCCGGTAGCGGAGACGTTGACAGTTTCACCGTCGCGAACCACACCTTCGAGAATCAGGCCCGCCAGGAGGTTTAGCAATTGCCGCTAGATCACCCGCTTCAGGGGCCGCGCGCCCTAAACCGATCATAACCCGCCTTGGCCAGCCAGTCACGGGCCGAGGCGTCGATGGAAAGCTACGACTGCCGGTCCGGCAGGAAGCGGTCGGTGATGTAGCGGTTCTATAGGTTCGCCGCTGCCGCCCGCGCGCTATCCGAGATGCGGACGCCGTGATACGGCTCGTACTTCGCTTTCAGGCCGCGCGGAACGGAAATGGTGTCCTCCACGGTTGGTTCCAGCGCCATGACCGGCTGGAAGCGCCGCGCCAGGTCTACGTCTTTCCCAATATGTTTGCGGAATGCATCCAGCGTGGTGGCACCGACACAATGCAATACACCCCACGCCAGTGCCGGGTTCAACAAGTTTTACGCCTCCATGGAACCTTTCGCCGCGCCGGCCCCAACCAGGGTGTGCAATTTATCGATAGACAGGACGACGACGCCCGCCGCCGCCTCGAACTCAGACAATACCGCCTTCAGGCGTACCTTGAACTCGCCGGGATACTTGGTGCCCGCGATCAAGGCGCCCAGGTCCAACACCAACAGGCCTTTATTTTTAAAACTTTCGGGCAAATCACCATTGATAGTGCGTGCGATTAGCCAAACCATTCGACAATGGCCGTCTTGCCCTCCCGGGCCGCCTCGGTCAGGTCACGGACATATTTCTTCAGGGCATCGTAGGCGTTCTCAGCCGTGGCGCTATCAGTAGTGCGGCCCTTACGCAAATTGTTAATGGCGCTGTTCAGATTTTGCGGTGTCGGACCGGCTTTCTCCAAGGCCGACGCCACGGGTGTTGACGTCGCTAACGCCAAGGCTAGCAGCAATCGCTCGGCCGTCACATAGCTATCACCGAATTTTTCATTGATTTGTTCGGCCGCTTCAAACAGGCGGCCCGTTTCGGGTGCCATATAGAGTTGACCCACGCCGCTGCCTTCCACCTTTGGCAGCTTGATCAGGGCGTCTTCGTTAGCCGCCCGCGCCGCCCGCCGCCGCCGCCGCCATCAACGCCTTGCAGGCAATACCCTATCCTTCTATGAAGCAACCATGGCAGCTCACAATATATCCTGAGTATGATGTTGCCGGCGGGTAAACCAGGGTTCCGTCACATTCCAAATTTACAGTTTTAGGCAAATAATTTTCACCCGAGCCTGAGCCTAAGTTGAGATCAAAATGAGCCGTATTGCCCACATTTTCCGTTATCCGGTTAAAGGCCTGAGCCCGGAGCCATTGGCAAAGGCTGAGGTGTCGCCTGGCGGTAGCATACCGATGGACCGCGCCTTCGCCCTAGCCCATGGTTCAACCCAGTTTGATGCAGCCAATCCAAAGTTTCTGCCAAAAAGAAAATTCTTGATGCTGGCCCGGAACGAGCGGCTGGCGGCATTGCGCAGCCGCTATCACGATGATACCCAGGAATTGGTTATTGAACGCGACGGCAAAGGGTTGGCCCGGGGCCGCCTGGACCTGCCCGTAGGCCGCCAATTGATAGAGCAATTCTTCGCCGCCTATCTGGCGGACCAAGTGCGGGGCAGCCCCAAATTACTGCGCGCTGGGGGCCATACCTTTTCCGATGTGCCGCGCCATTGCCTGTCGCTCATTAATATTTCCAGTCTGCGGGAGCTGGAAAGGGTGATGAAGGTGCCTCTCGATCCCTTGCGATTTCGCGCCAATCTATATTTCGACACCGGTGTGCCCTGGCAGGAATTCGACTGGTGCGATAATGAATTTCAGATCGGCGATGGGGTGGTGGTTCGGGCTGTATCCAGAATCGTACGCTGCGCCGCAACCAATGTGAATCTGGAAACTGCCAGCCGTGATGCCAACATACCCCTGCAATTACAGCAGGCCTTTGGCCATGCGGACATGGGCATTTATGTAGACGTGGTCAATGGCGGTACTATCAACCTTGGCGATACGGTTATGGCGACATAGGGTGATAGCCGGCCTTCGTTTTACGGCTTGGTAATGCGACGTCAGTCAAAAAGACGCTCGCGCTAGCTGGTTTCGGCGTCCTCGGCAGAATCCGTGGCCACGCCTTCGCTTTCCGCCACAGCAACATCCGGCACCGGGCGCCGCCTGCGGCGCGGTTGCCGGCGGGGTCCCGCACTGGCGGTTTCCGCGCCGTCGTCACCTTTCTCACCGCCGCTATCAATTTGGCTATCACCATCACGGCCGTTGACGCCATCGCCGCCGCGGGACCTACGGCCACTTTCAGACATCGCCGCCAACTCCGCCGGATTTATGGGTGTCGCGCATACCACCTCCGCCTCCGCGGCGTATGTTTCATCCGCATCGCCCGCATTCACGCGATCCACATCCGAATTGAGGTTATCAGTAGCTACTTCAACAATCGCCTCGGCTTCGGGGACCATGGATTGCTCGTCGCCCTCGGCCACGGCAGTCACATTGGCTTCGTAGGCTTCGCTACCGTTTTCACCACGAAGTTGCGGCTCTTGACGCCGGCCTTCCCGCTGTTCGCCTTCACCGGCTTGCTGTTTGGCGGCTTGCACCAGACGGTAATAATGTTCCGCGTGCTGAAAGAAATTCTCCGCCGCAACACGGTCGCCCGATAGTACGGCATCACGCCCCAGCGACTGATACTTGTCGTAAACCGTGGCCGCCGTGCCCCGAATTTTTATATCTGGGCCACTGCTGTCATAGCTACGATTAGGGGAATTGTTAAATCCCCTGCGACCGGTGGGACGGCCACGTCCCCGTCTCTGGGGTGCGTTCTGTCTCATAGTACCGTCTTGAGTTGTGTCTACAAATGAACGCCAATTCAAGGCCCCTGCGCTCGACCCATCAACTCGGTATTACTACCCCAAAGCCAGTCGCTGAACTTTCAGCGGGCAGCCTAATCGTCGATGCCTTCAATCGAACCAAGACACGCCATTTGCATTCAAGTTGTCTGTATTATACCGGCCGAAATTTTGGCCCCAGATTTCCAGTTTGCAATGTGGGTATGTCTAATCGGAACCATTCATCCCGTCACGACAGTTGTTTTTTCTAATCGCGACGGTCGTTCCTTGCCGTTCACCTGAGAACCTAGCCGTTTATGGCGAAAATTCCAACCTCTTTTTTTTATTTGGCGGAAACGACTAGACAGCGTTCCACCCCACCTAAATCACGATGACATTTTACAACGCGCATGTCGCTGGCTTCGATGATTTTCCGCAACGGTGGAGTTTGACCGCGGCCGCACTCCAGAACCGCCTGGCCGTCCGGCCGCAGCAGTCGTGGCAGGTCCGGCACCAGGGCGCGGTAGGCGGCCAGGCCGTCGCCGCCGCCATCCAGGGCCACGCCTGGGTCATGACAGCGGACTTCCGGCGCCAGACCAGCGATATCCGCTGATGCAATATAGGGCGGGTTGGCGATGATCAAATCAAACCGGCCGGCCAGCCCCTGACACCAATCGCCAGCCACGAATTTTGCCCTGTCCGAGAGCCCCAGCAGGCGCGCATTATCCCTCGCCTGGCGGGCGGCGGCGGCAACGATGTCTAGGCCGATGCCCCAAGCCCGAGGTCGTTCCCTCAATACGGCCAACAATAAACAGCCCGAGCCGGTGCCAAGGTCGGCGATCCGATAGGCCCCATCTCTTGGCGCTAGCTGTTCCAGGGCTGCGGCAACGATGGTTTCGCTATCGGGGCGCGGGTCCAGGACCGCCGGTCCGATTTGCAGATCCAGGCTCCAGAATTCCCGGCGCCCCAAAAGGCGCGACACTGGTTGCCGGGCAGCGCGGGCAGCGATCAGTTTGGCATAGGCCCGGGTTTCCGCGTGGTTTAGCCTGCGGTCCCCGTCCCGTATCAGGGTCAGGCGGTCGCCATCAACAACATGGGCCAGCAACAAACCGGCATCCAGCATGGCGTCATCAACCCCTGCCGCCCGCAACTCTTGACCGGCTGCGGCTAGAATCTGGCGCAGTGTCGCGACCGAGCCCGGATCGACGTCAACCGCCATGAGATTCCAAATCGGCTAGTAAATTTGCCTGATGATTGGCGATCAAAGCATTCACAATTTCGTCCACCGCCTCTCCATTCATCATTTTTTCCAGCTTATACAAGGTTAGATTGATACGATGGTCGGTGACCCGGCCCTGGGAAAAATTATAGGTGCGAATGCGTTCGGAACGATCACCGCTGCCCACCTGTTCCTTGCGCGCGGACGCACGCGCGCCATCCGCCTTTTGTCGTTCGGCGTCGTATAAGCGGGCACGCAGAACCTTCATGGCCTTGGCGCGGTTCTTGTGCTGGGATTTACTATCTTGTTGCTGCACGACGAGGCCGGTTGGCAAGTGAGTTATACGGATGGCTGAATCTGTTTTGTTAACGTGTTGGCCGCCTGCGCCCTGGGCCCGATAGGTATCTATTCGCAAATCCGAGGGGTCAATTTCAACATCGATCTCCTCGGCCTCGGGCAGGACGGCTACGGTGGCGGCGGAGGTATGGATACGGCCCTGCGATTCGGTCTCGGGCACCCGTTGCACCCGATGGACACCGGATTCAAATTTTAGTTTGGCAAAGACACCCCGGCCCGTTATCTCCGCCACCGCATCCCGGATACCGCCAAGATCCGATGCACTGACGCTCATCAATTCAAACTTCCAGCAATTAATCTCGGCATAGCGCTGATACATGCGCAGCAGATCAGCCGCGAACAAAGCCGCTTCATCGCCGCCCGCGCCCGCACGCACCTCCAATATTGCATTCTTGCTGTCAGCGGCGTCCCTGGGCAGCATGGCAAGCTGTAATTCGCCTTCCAACAAGGGCAGTCTTTGCCGCGCCGCGGCCATTTCTTCTATTGCGAGTTCCCGCATTTCAGCATCACTGTCCTGATCCACGACCATGGCCGCCAGATCAATAATCTCGGTGCGTAATTCACGCACGGCGGCGGCGGTCTTGGCGACGGGCGCCAGCTCGGCATAATCCTTGGACAGACGAACGAAATCATCGCGTCCACCGCCTTCGGCCATGGTGGCTTCAAGCTCCGCCAGGCGCTTCAGAATGCCGTCAATTTGCTCTTCGCCGATCACTAGTCTATTCCAATAACGTCACGCCAATGTTTGCAATTGGGTTGCCACATCGTCCAGGGCCACGTCCTGCTGGCTGCCATCGTCCAGATTGCGCAGGGTTATGATGCCCTTTGCAATTTCGTCATCACCCAGTATCAGCGCCGCACGGGCATTCATTTTGTTGGCGCGCTTCAGGCGCCGGCCCAAATTCCCACGAAAGCCCATGTCGACCGTAAATCCGTCTCGCCGCAGGGCATGGCATAGCCCCAGGGCCAGGCGTTCCGCCGCCGCGCCCAATGGCACCAAGGCGATGGGACGCTCCGGCGGTGGCGCCTGTCCGGCTAGCATGGCTAGGCGCTCTATGCCCCCGGCCCAGCCGATGCCTGGCGTTGGCGGGCCGCCCAGCATTTTGATCAGGCCATCATAACGGCCACCGGCGATAACCGCTCCTTGGGAACCCAAGGCATCGGTGACAAATTCAAAGGCGGTGTGGGTATAATAATCCAAACCGCGTACCAGGCGTTGGTTCAGGTTGTAGGCAATCCCCAGAACATCCAATCCCTCGCAGACGGCGGCAAAAAATTCCCGCGCGGCTGACGTCAAATAGTCCGCCATCAAGGGGGCATCAACCACGATACTCCGGTCACCTACATCCTTAGAATCCAGAATGCGCAGGGGATTTCGGGTCAGCCGGTCAACGCTGTCTTCAGACAGCCTATCCTTATGGTCCGAAAAGTAAGCTACCAGGGCATCTCTATAAGCCTGCCGGCTGTCCGGGTCGCCCAGGGTGTTTAATTCCAGCACACAGCGGTCCAGGACCCCTAATTGGTGCAGAATTTCAGCGCCCAGGGCAATAATTTCGATATCGGCACCGGGACCTTCCACCCCCAGAATCTCGGTATCGATTTGGTGGAACTGCCGTAAGCGGCCTTTTTGTGGGCGCTCGTAGCGGAAGGCTGGGCCATGGGCGAAAAACTTTAGCGGCAAATCCTGCTGCATGCCGCCCGAGATAAAGGCACGGCAAATACCGGCAGTAAATTCCGGGCGCAAGGTAATATCCTCGCCGCCGCGATCGATAAAGGAATACATCTCCTTGCGCACCACGTCAGAACCTTCCCCCATGGAGCGGGCAAAGACCGGGGTGAACTCAAAGATCGGTGTGTCGATATCGCTAAAGGCGTAACGGTGGGCGCAATCCCGCGCCACCGCCACCACATATTGGTGGCTCGCCGCCGTCTCGCCGACAATATCATGAGTGCCGCGCACCGATTGGAATTTCGCCATGCTCGCCTTATACCACCTCGCGCCGACAGAAACTCATAGAGATCGTCTCCGCGCAAGTTGGTATTACTGCGCCGGGGCCACTACAATTCGTTCCTGGCCGGCTTGCATTTCCGCCACCTTGGCCTCGACCAAGTCGACCACATGATCAACAAAGCCTGCATCGCCAATCTTGTGATCCGCGACACCGCTTAGATACACCAAATGTGTACCGCGGCCGCCGCCGGTAACCCCGATATCGGTTTCCCGTGCTTCGCCTGGGCCATTGACCACACAACCCATGATGGACAGGGTCAGGGGCGTGGAAATATGGGCCAGGCGTTGTTCCAGAGCCTCCACTGTCTTGATCACGGGAAAAGCCTGGCGCGCGCATGACGGGCAGCTGATAATTGAAACCCCGCGATGGCGCAGGCCCAGGGACTTCAATATCTCGAATCCGGCGTGGACTTCTTCCACCGGATCGGTGGATAAGGAAACCCGAATGGTATCGCCAATCCCGGCCCACAACAGGCTGCCAATGCCAATAGCCGACTTCACCGTACCGCTACGCAAGGCGCCGGCCTCGGTAACACCTAGGTGCAAAGGGTAGTCGCAAGCATCCGCTAGGCCCTGATAAGCAGCAACACAAAGAAAAACATCCGATGCCTTGACCGAAATTTTAAAATTGCCAAATTTATTGTCTTCTAGCAGCCGGGCATGGTTCAGGGCGCTTTCCACCATCGCTTCCGGACAGGGCTCACCATAACGCTCCAGCAAGTCGCGTTCCAGGCTGCCCGCATTGACGCCAATGCGCATGGAACAACCATTGGCCCGGGCCGCCTGCACGACTTCCCGCACCCGGCTTTCGGAACCGATATTGCCTGGATTGATGCGCAAACATGCCGCCCCATTGTCGGCTGCTTCTAAAGCCCGGCGATAATGGAAATGGATGTCGGCAATGATCGGCACGCTGACCTGATCAACGATATCGCGCAGGGCCGCGGATGATGCTTCATCCGGGCAGGAAACCCGGACGATATCCGCCCCGGCCGCTTCCAATTCCTTGATCTGGGCCACGGTCGCGGCGATGTCATGGGTCAGCGTTGTCGTCATGGATTGCACGGAGATCGGGGCGCCGCCGCCGACCGCAACGTTGCCAACCTGAACCTGACGGCAGGTCCGGCGGTAAATATCACGATAGGGACGTAGGCTCATATTTAGATCCCGGCCACTGGTTAAACAAACGTTGGCACACGAAGTTGGGCCGGACAACAATGGCGTGGATCGGCTTGAACGATGCAATAGCAATAAAATGTTGCCAATGACAGCCTAGATCAGGGTAATGGGCGGAAATTGTCAGAGCAATAGTTTACCGACTGGAGCGGCCCGGGGGCATCAATTGTAGCCGCAGGTGATCGGCATCCAATAGAATATTCCGGCGGACCAGCCCAATAGGGCCTAAGGGACCCAGCTCAACGCCATCCACGATGATCTCAATCGCCCCGGCATTGCCCGTCATCAGTACCAGATCGGTACGGTTGGGGGCGTAATAGCTATCGCCCGTGCGCAACATGCGGGTGAGCAGCAGCTCATTATTGGCACCCTGGACCTGAACCCAGGATTCGGCCCGTGCGCGCAACACAACCCGGACATCGCTGGTCGCGGCACCATAGGACTGTGGGCGATAGCATAGACCGTCTGTCGCCGTGGCC
>Ga0209089_10005223_pt1 | contig 10675 bp, 12 predicted proteins | sample ArcticOcean_MG_C_FD_187431 | JGI IMG/M metagenome (GOLD analysis project Ga0209089, IMG submission 187431) | Marine microbial communities from western Arctic Ocean - ArcticOcean_MG_CB2_150 (SPAdes) (version 2) | ecosystem: Environmental > Aquatic > Marine > Oceanic | place: Arctic Ocean: Canada...
TATTTATGGTAATTATTGGAGCCTTCATTGGGACGGAAGATTTAGGACAATATATTATGAAAGCTTTATCAGACCAAAAAGGAGGAGGCAAAGCACTAATCCTTGGTCTCTGCGTTGCCTTCATTGGTTTAGCGGTTGATAATTTAATTCGTACTTGGGCAAATAAACGAAAAAAATTATTAGGATTAGAAGAATATTAAATGTCTAATTTTGACTGGAGTTATCCCAATACAGTTTGGTTTGGCAATGGAAGAATAAAAGATTTAGCAAAAGCTTGTAAAATCTTGGATATTAAAAAACCTTTGTTTGTTACTGATCAAGACTTAGCAAAAACAAAAATGGTCGAAAAAGCTCTTGAAATGAATAAGAGAGCAAATTTACCAACTATTATTTTTTCAGATTTAAAAGGTAATCCATTAGGTAGCAATGTTAAAAAAGGAGTAGATGTATTTAAGAATGGAAATCATGATGGCGTAATAGCTTTTGGAGGAGGTAGCAGTTTAGATGTAGGAAAATCTATTGTATTGCAAGCAGCTATTAATAGGCCACTTTGGGATTGTACAGATGGAGGATCGTTTTGGATTGAAAATGACTATGTGGAATCCATGGCAAAAAATAGAATTACTAACCCTGATAATGTTAAACCCTTCATAGCCGTACCCACGACAGCTGGAACGGGATCAGAAACATCAAGAGCAGCAGCAATAATTAACGATGAAACCAAAGTTAAAAAAATTGTTTTTCATCCTAGAATGCTACCGACATTAACTATTCTTGATCCTGAGCTTACCGTAGGTATGCCAGCATTTTTAACTGCAGCAACTGGAATGGATGCGTTTGCCCATAACCTAGAAGCTTATTGCGCGCCAGGCTATCACCCTATGGCAGACGGAATAGCTTTAGAAGGAATGTCTTTAATTAAAAAATGGTTAACTGTAGCTGTTAATGAAGGAGAAAATTTAGAAGCCAGAGGGCATATGATAGCTTCATCAAGTATGGGTGCTACAGCTTTTCAAAAAGGATTAGGAGCCATTCATTCATTAAGTCATCCAGTTAATTCTTTATTTAATGTCCATCATGGTCTTTCTAATGGAATTTTTATGCCGTACGTTCTTACATTTAATAGATCAGCAATAGAAAATAAAATTGCAAAACTTAGCGGATATCTCGATTTAAAAGAAGCGTCATTTAATTCGTTTGTTGATTGGGTTTTAGAATTAAGAGAACAAATTAAAATCCCACATAAAATAACAGATTCAACCAAATTAACAGATGAAGATATTGCAACAATGTCACCTATGGCACTAAATGATCCATGCACACTTGGTAATCCAAAAAAAACTACGTTAGATGACATGGCTTCAATGTATCAACATAGCATTGAAGGAAAATTATATTAAACAATTAATGAATAAATCGAAAATACTTATAGTTGAAGGTAATACAAACGAGGAAAATATTAATTTTGATGTAGCTGGTTGCATTCCTCAATCAGAGAACTTTAAGCTGCACGTAAAAAAAATAGACTCAAGTTGTGACATAGATATTGTTCAACCAGGAAATGACAAATCAATTTCTAAAATAATATCGTCGTTAAAAAAATATAATGGAATTATTTTAACAGGAAGTACATTAAGAATAAATGATGATAGTAAAGAAGTAAAAAAACACATCGAATTTGCAAAAAAATGTTTTGAAAGTGAACAAAATATATTTGCAGCATGTTGGGGTTTACAAATAACTGTTACTGCAGCTGGAGGCAAATGTAGAGTTTCGCCAAATGGAGCTCATGTTGGAATAGCACGAGATGTAGAATTAACTAAGCAAGGAAAAAAACATAAATTATATTCAACAAAACAGCACAAGTTTTCAACACCAGCTTTTAACCATGATGAAGTAGAAACGCCTCCTGAAAATTCAATTTTACTAGCTAGTGATAAAATTAATAAATTTATGGCATTACAGTTTAATGTAGGAAAATCAGAAATATGGGGATTGCAATACCATCCTGAAATACCTTACGAATATATGACTAAACTTATCAAACATAGAGCAAAAAAACTAATTGCTAAAAAAATATTTAATAATATGAATGATTTAAATTCACACATTAACATAATAAATAAAGCCAACAATGAACTTAAAGATGATATAAGAACTCTCGAGCTTAAAAATTGGTTAAACCATATTAAACAATGTTGAAAAAAACACTTATTATTTTATTTTTATTTTTTCATTTTTCAGCGAACGCTGTAGAGAAAGAAACAGATTTTTCGATAGAAACCTTCAAAAAAGCACAGGCCACTGGAAAAACAATAGTAATTAACTCTTATGAAATTTGGTGCGGAACTTGCACTGCTCAAACTAAGGTTTTAAATCAAGCAAAGAAAGATTTTAGTGATATTATTTTCTTAAGCTATGAACAAGGTAAAAATAAAGAAATAGCAAAAAAACTAGATATAAAATTTAGAACAACTATAGTAGTTTACAAGGGAAATAATGAAGTTTTTCGACTAATTGGGCAGACAGATAAAGAAACTATTTATTCTGCAATTCAAAAAGGCATTTAAATAATTGCTCACTAAAGAAGATTTAATAAAATACTTTCATAAAGGATGTAAAGCACCTAATGAGCTTAACATTGGAGTAGAACATGAGAAATTTTTATTCAATAATAAATCAAATAAAAGAATTGATTATCAAACAGCTGAGAAAGTTCTAAACTTTCTTGAACAATTTGGTTGGAAACCCATCAAGGAAAAAAATAAGACCGTCGCTTTAAAAAAAATAAATAAAAGCATTACGCTTGAGCCAGGAAATCAAGTAGAACTTTCAGGTGCTCCACTCAAATCAATACATCTTAATTGCAATGAATCTTATGATTTTTTAGATCAGTTAAAAAAGGCATGCAAAACTTTTGATTTGAAAATGATGGCATCAAGCTATGATCCTTTTTCTAAATTGGAAAATGTTCCTAATACACCAAAACAACGATACGAAATCATGACTGAAGAGATGCCTAAAAATGGAGAACTTAGCTTAGAAATGATGTATCAAACATGTGGCACTCAAATAAATTTAGATTATACATCTGAAAATGATTTTGCAAAAAAATTTAAAGTAAGTTCTTTTTTAGTACCACTATCTATAGCAATCTTTGCAAATTCACCTATAAAAGAAAATAAATTAAATGGCTATCTATCGTACCGATCATATGTCTGGCAAAAAACATCAAGAGGAGGTTTGTTAAAATCCTTTTTAGAAGAGATGAATTTTGAAAAATATGTAGATATGTCAATTAATATGCCTTTATTATTTATTATGAAAAATGGCAACCATTTAAAACCAGACGGAAAAACATTCAAAGATTTTATGGAAGGAAAGCTTTCGATACCAAAAAATAAAAAAGCAACTATAAAAGATTTTGAAACACATTTGGCAACTATATTTACAGAAATTCGTTTAAAACAATATATTGAAATTAGGTCTCTAGATACCTGTGAGTGGGATTGTCATTGTGGTGGCCCAGCTTTCTATACTGGCTTACTTTACGGAAGTCTAAACGAAGCATTAGAGATTATTAACAAATGGGATACTTTAGAAGTTCTTAATGCATACAAAGAGGCACCAATAAAAGGTTTAAAAACTACCATTGCTAATAAATCATTATTAGATTGGGGAAAAATATTTTTAAACTTGTCAAAAAAAGGTCTACAAAAAAGAGCTATAAAAAATAGTATTGGTAACGATGAATCAGTATTTTTACGAAGTATAGAAAACATATTAATTAACGACAAAAACAAAGCAGAAATTACAATTGAAAAGCTAAAAAAAGAAAATGACTTAGGATTTTTGTATGAAAAAATATAATAAAATAATTGCTATACAAGGTGATCCTATTCATAAAATAAATCAAAAAACCGACACAACTTTACTTCTTGCTTTAGAAGCCCAGAGAAGAAATTATAAAATTTATTATTACGAAACCAAAGACCTCACTTTTTTAAACAATACCGTTTATGCTTTGTGCAACGAAGTAGAATTTAATGAAGATAAAAAAAAATTTTATTTAATAAAAAATTCCAAGTTATTAAATCTTTCAAAAACGAGCTTTATTTTAATGAGACAGAATCCACCTTTTAATATGGATTATATTACCGCAACATTTTTGTTAGAAAAAATATCAAGAAAAGTAAGAATTATTAACAGTCCTACAGCAGTAAGAAATATGCCAGAAAAGCTTTGTTCAATTGATTTTTTGAAATTTATGCCACCTACAATCTTTACAAAAAGTGTTGATGAAATAGACAAATTCAGAAAAAAGTATAAGAAAATAGTAATTAAACCAACGCACGGATACGGTGGAAAAAATATTTTTTTTATTAATAATAACGTGCAAAAATCTAAATTAGCAAGTTATTTAAAGAAACATGAACACGTAATGGTACAAAAATTTATTCCTCAAATAAAATATGGAGATAAGCGAATTTTTATTATTGGCGGAGTTATTAAAGGGGCAATAAAAAGAGTCCCTAAAAAAGGTTCTATAGTAAGCAATATTGCTCAAGGCGGTACTGCAATAAAAACAAGCCTCACAAAAAAGGAGTATAAAATAGCAAAAGTTGTGGCTTTAAATCTCAAGAAAAAAAATATTGTATTTGCTGGTATTGATCTAATTTCCAACTACCTAACAGGAGACATAAACATAACTTCACCCACAGGTCTAAAAAACTTTAAAGATTTAACAGGCAAAAATTTAGCAATTGATTTTTGGAACCATTTAGAAAGAATTTAGATTTCTAATTTAAAGTCTATACCTGGTGCACTGTGCGTTATGTTTCCAATAGATATTCTATTTACACCAGTTTGAGCTATACTTTTCACATTTTTTAACGTGACTCCACCTGAAGCCTCTGTTTCATAAAGTTTACCTGCAATTTTAATTCCTGTTTTAAGGTTTTTAATATTCATATTATCAAATAGTATTCTATGAAATTTTAAACCAAAAATTTTTTTTAATTGATTTAAATTATCTACTTCAACAGTAATTTTTTTTTTTATTTTATTATTAATAGCTCTCAAGACTAATTTTCGAATATTTCCATCTAAGGCAATATGATTATCTTTTATTAGTATTTCGTCACTTAAATTAAACCTATGATTAATTCCCCCACCTAGTTTAACACCATATTTTTGTGCCAATCTTAACCCAGGTAAAGTTTTTCTTGTACAACAAATTTTACAATTCTTTCCTTTTATTTTATTTACAAATCTATTTGTAGCTGTCGCCACACCAGAAATTAAACTTAAAAAGTTAAGAGCAACCCTTTCACTTTTTAAGATTGCTTTAGCTTTACCGTTTACTATCGCAACAACTTTTCCTTTTTTTACCCTTTTGCCGTCTTTAGTTTTTAATTTGAAACTAATTTTCTTATCAGTATATTTGAAAGCATCCATAGCGTATTTTAGTCCACCTATCACACAGTCTTGATTTGAAATAATTTTAGCTTTAATTTGTTTATTTTGTAAAATAAGTTTTGTGGTAATATCTCCAGAAGGATTCAAATCTTCTGACATGGCCTGTTTGACTATATTTATCACGTTTGATTTTTAACGACCTATTGAAGTCATTCTCTCTACAGATAATTTTGCTTTTTCTATTAAATTATTTGGAATTATAATTTCATTACTTTCATTCTCTAAACATTTTAGTATTTTTGGTAATGTAATTTTTTTCATGTATGGACATAAATTACATGGTTTTATAAATTGAACTTTTGGGTTTTCTACTTGAACGTTGTCACTCATAGAACATTCCGTAACCATCATGACTTTTTTAGGCTGATTTTTTTTTACATATTCACTCATACCACTAGTAGAGCCTGCAAAGTCTGAAGCATTAATTACATCTGGCGGACACTCAGGGTGAGCAATGACAACTATATCTGGGTTTTGTTCTTTTATTTCATTAATTTCTTTTGCTGTAAATTGTTCATGGACAACGCAAGTACCTTTCCAAGAAATGATTTCAACATTAGTTTTTGATGCCACATATTTGGCTAAATAAACATCAGGTAAAAAAATAACTTTTTTAGCTCCAAGAGATTCAACGACTTTAACTGCATTAGCCGAAGTACAACAAACATCAGTTTCAGCTTTTACATCTGCTGAAGTATTTATGTATGACACAACCGGAACGCCAGGATATTTTTCTTTTAACAATCTTACATCTTTACCAGTTATAGATGATGATAAAGAGCAGCCAGCGTTCATATCTGGTAACAAAACTTTTTTTGTAGGATTCATTAATTTGGCAGTTTCTGCCATAAAGTGAACTCCACACATTACAATGATATCAGCATTAGTTTTTGACGCCTCAACAGCAAGAGAAAGAGAGTCGGCAGCATAATCGGCTATACCGTGATATATTTCTGGTGTTTGATAATTATGAGCAAGTATAACAGCATTTTTTTCTTTTTTTAACTTGTTAATTTTGTAGATTAATGGAGCATGAATTTTCCATTCAATTTCAGGTACAACTTTGGAAATTTTGTTAAAAATAGGATCTGTTGAAAGTTTAATTTCAGTATTTAATTCCATATATAAAATGTATCAACTTGCAGATAAATTGTCATTCATTTATTGTGACGCAGAACGCGGTTGTGGTGGAACGGTAGACACGTAAGCTTGAGGGGTTTATGACAGCAATGTCGTGGAGGTTCAAATCCTCTCAACCGCACCAAATTAAAAATGAGCTATATAATATTAGGTTTTATAACAGGAATAAGTTTGATTCTAGCAATAGGAGCTCAAAATATTTTTGTTATAGAACAAGGTTTAAAAAAAGAATTTACTTTTCTTGTTTGCTTAATTTGTTCAATATCTGATTTTTTACTAATTTTTTTAGGTATTTTCATATTTTATTATTTTCAAAGTTTATTTACTCCACAAATTGAACTTATATTAAATCTATTACTTTTAATTTTTTTATTACATTTTATTTGGAGAAAAATTAAAAAAGAGATAAATAAATTAAATTTAAATGTTATAAAAAAAAAACACTCACTATCATCAGTTACATTTAAAACATTAGGTTTTACATTTCTTAATCCTCATGTGTATTCTGATACTGTTTTTTTTCTAGGGAATTTTTCTAAAGATTTTGTATTAAAACAAAAAATGCTTTTTGGTTTTGGTGCATGCATATCGTCAATATTATTCTTTTTCACCATTGGATATACTTCAAAATACTTATCTAATTATCTTAAAACAGAAAAGATATGGAAAATAATAAATTTAATAATTATAATATTTATGTCTTTTTTAACTTTTTATGTTTTTGTAAATGTAATTAATTTTTTTAATTCGAGTTTATAAACTTTTGTATTTTTTCATAGAAACGCTGGCTAGTATCAAATTGGGATCCAAAAAAGTCTTAGACTTTTTAATTTTTTTAAAAGATTTAAATGCAAAAATTGCTATTGGTAATTCGGTACACCCAAGTATTATTTTTCTACATTTCATTTTTATTAAATAATTAACAGCAGCCTTTATAGCCTTTTCTGCATTTTTAATTTTTCCCATTTTTACATACTTTATTGCTTTATTAACACTTTTAATTTGCAAAGATTTTTTTGGACTTATTAGTGTAAAGTTTTTATTAAAAAATTTGTTATAAACATTTGTTTTTAAAGTCCCTTCTGTAGCAAGAATTCCAATTTTTGAATTTTTTTTGCAATTTTTTTTAGCATGAGAGTAAACTTCTTTTGGCATACTTATTATTGGAATTTTAATTTTTCTTTGAAGGTCGTCATACCAGTAGTGTGCTGTATTGCACGGAATAACAATAAATTTACATTTATTTCTTTGAAGCAAAAGACATCCTGTCATTAAACTTTTTAAAACTTTATTATATTTGTGTAAGTTTTCAGGTCTGCCCGGAATGTTTGACTTATTATACAAAATAAAAAGAGGATATTTTTGATCAATTTTTCCTCTATTTAGTATTGTTAATTTATTGCAGAAATCAAGACCAGCTTGGGTACCCATTCCACCTAATATTCCAATCATATTAATTCAATTCTTTTAAAAATTTTTAGAATTATTTTACTTTAGAAGGTTCGTTGATACCTCTCATAAAAGTTAAAATTAAGCAACCTTTTTTAGTATAAGAAGAATGTTCGCTTCCTGGGGCAAACGTAACAAAGTTACCTTTTTGAAAAGTGGTACCATCGGAGTCTATAAGTTCACCTTCTAAAATTAAAAACTCTTCAAAACCAAGATGAGTATGAGGAATTGTTTTAGTACCTGGCTCTAATTTTGATATATATGTTCCGTAACCATTCTCTTTATTAAAACTTATTTTATGCCAACTCATTCCCGGGATCACAGAACCATAACGATCGAAAGGCTCAAATTTTAGATTTAAAGTATCGGTAATTTTTCTTTTGCTCATATAAATAGTATATTATCTAAGTATTAAATTATTACAATTATGGAAGATATATATGTAGGAGATGCTGGCAAAGGATTTCCTTTAGTCTTAGTACATGGTTTTTTAGGCTCATCACAGATGTGGAAACCACAAATTGAATTCTTTAAAAAAAATTATAGAGTGATTACTCCAGATCTGCCTGGCTTTGGAAAAAGCAATAAATCTAGTTCTTGCAACAACATTATTTTGATGGCCAAAATTATAATTGATAGTTTAAAAAAAAGAGGGATAAATAAATTTCATCTATTGGGCCACTCAATGGGGGGAATGATTGTTCAGGAGATTACAAAAATAGCTGAGAATCAAATATTGAAATTAATTTGTTATGGAACTGGACCGATTGGAGAAGTTCCAGGAAGGTTTGAAAGCATGGACCAGTCTAGAGAAAAACTTAAAAAAATAGGACTAGAAAAGACAGCTTATAGAATTGCTAAAACATGGTTTGTAAAGGAGGAAAGTTCTAAATATTTTTATCTTTGTTCTAACGCAGGCAAAGAAACTAATTTAGAAGCAGCTGATAATGCATTGATAGCTATGAAAAATTGGAATGGTTTAGATAACTTAAAAAATATAAAAAACGAAACTTTAATAATGTGGGGAGATAAAGATAAATCATATAGTTTTGATCAAGTAGATATCTTGAATAAAAATATACAAAATAGTGAGTTAAAAATATTTAAAGGTTGTTCACATAATACACATCTGGAAAAACCAGATGAATTTAATGTTTCTCTTAAAAATTTTCTGAAAAAGTAAAATTTATTACTTAATCCAATCAGGCTTTAATATTTTTACTTTTGCATTCCCACAGATTAAATCATTATTAGTAAACTCATCAATATCTGGATCGACAACTTTAACAAAAGCAAAAGCATAAGGCTTTGCAATCATTATCTTACCTATTTCAGTATCCTTGTATTTAATAACATCATTTTCAAAAATTTCACCAGATATTTTTTTAACAGGCAAAATTCTTTTCCTTAGTTTATTTCTCAATTTAATTCGTGAGGTATTTTCTTGACCAATATAGCAGCCTTTCTTAAAATCAATTCCACCTAATTCATCCAAATTGTTTTCTATACCAAAAATTTTATCTTTTAATTTATCAAGATTAACCTGTGGAATTCCTAAATTAAAACTTTTTTCATAATATTTTTCTTTATTGACTTTTTTTAAACTAAGGTGTTTTAATAATTTTTCAGTATTTTCAATTCTTGATACTATTTTTGCTCCAAGATTTTTATTTCTTGGGTCAATATATATTATTTCTTCATTACAACTTGTAGTAAATCCTTTTAAAGGTTCGTTTTTATTAATTTCTTTAAATTTTTCTAGAGAAATAATTATACTGCTATACTTTTCACTAACATTAATTAAATCTACTTTTGATCTTAATTTATAAAAATTAAAAATTTTTATAATCTCTGATACAATATTTTTTTCACATTCTAATAAATACCCGTCTACTGATTTTAAAATGAAAAATTCATATAAGTATTTACCTTGCGGGGTAAAGATTGATGAAAATAATGTAAATTTTAAAGATATTTTCTCTATATCATTAGTTACTATATTTTGAAGAAACTCTTTAGCTTCATTGCCATTTATTTGTATAAAGCCTCTATCATCAAGAATTGTGGTCTCGTTTATTTCCATATTTGCAAATATCAATTCTATAATATATTAAATAGTTAGCGAATGTCTTCTTCTTTTGATCTTATTATTAAAAATGGCAAATGTTTTATAGATGGCCAATTAAAAAAAGCTGATATAGGCATATCCGACGGAACAATAAAAGAAATTGGTAATATAGAAGCATCAAATCAAAAAGTCTTAGATGCTAATAATCTTACAATTTTACCTGGAGTTATAGACACCCAAGTTCACTTTAGAGAGCCTGGATCAACTGATGTTGAAGATCTAGAGTCGGGAAGTAAAGCTGCAGTTTTGGGAGGAGCAACTTCTGTTTTTGAAATGCCAAATACCAATCCACCCACATCTAATGAAACAGAATTTAATAAAAAACTTAGTTTAGCTAAAAATAGAATGTTCTCAAACTATGCTTTCTATTTTGGTGCAACGCCACAAAATATGGAAGACTTAAAAAATGTAGATAAGCTTGAGGGATGTTGTGGAGTAAAATTATTCGTAGGTTCTTCTACGGGAAATCTTTTAGTCAAA
>Ga0209089_10005226_pt1 | contig 10669 bp, 9 predicted proteins | sample ArcticOcean_MG_C_FD_187431 | JGI IMG/M metagenome (GOLD analysis project Ga0209089, IMG submission 187431) | Marine microbial communities from western Arctic Ocean - ArcticOcean_MG_CB2_150 (SPAdes) (version 2) | ecosystem: Environmental > Aquatic > Marine > Oceanic | place: Arctic Ocean: Canada...
TATTTAGTTATACTTATTTTAAATATGAAAGAATTTAACCCAAACTATCTTGACTTCGAACAACCTTTGTTAGAGCTTGAGGCTAAAATTAATCAGCTTAATAATTCACCCGAAAAAACTGCTAAAAGTGATCAAGCTGTAATAAAACTAAAAAAAGACCATGAAAGCTTAACTAGAAAGGTTTTTAGTAATTTATCTGATTGGCAGATATCTCAACTAGCAAGACATCCCTTGAGGCCATATACATTAGACTACATAACAAATATATTTACATCATTTAATGAGCTTCATGGGGATAGAATGTTTGGCGATGATCCAGCTATTATTTCAGGAATTGCCAAGATTGGAAAATATAATTTTATATTTATTGGTCATCAAAAGGGTAGAGATGCAAAAGAAAAAGTGAAGAGAAACTTTGGTATGCCGAAGCCAGAAGGATACAGAAAAGCTCTAAGAATTATGAAATTAGCTGAAAAATTTAATCTTCCAATTATTACATTCATCGATACACCCGGCGCTTATCCAGGTATTGATGCGGAGTCACGAAATCAAAGTCAAGCTATCGCTGAGAATCTTTTTGTAATGTCTAGTTTAAATGTTCCAATTATTTCCATAATAATAGGTGAAGGTGGTTCTGGTGGAGCACTTGCAATCGGTGTATGCGATAAACTTGGTATGCTAGAAAATAGCATTTACTCTGTTATTAGTCCTGAAGGTTGTGCATCTATATTATGGAAAGATTCTAAAAAAGCAGAACAAGCAGCTGAGGCCTTATGTATAACAGCTTCTAAATTACTAGAATTTAAATTAATAGATATTATTATTCCTGAACCCCTAGGAGGAGCCCATAGAGATTATTCGGCCATGAGTTCGTCTCTTAAAATGAATATTATCAGTCTTCTTGATGATGTATCAAACAAAAACATTAAAGATCTCATCGCTGAAAGGAAGAAAAAAATAGGATCATATGGTGACTATCAAGATTGACGAGTTAATTGATAAGTGCAGTAATTTTTTATCTAAGATTTCAACCAATAAATTTTTAATTGCATTTAGCGGAGGGTTAGACTCAACAGTTCTACTGGACTGCTTATATAAACTATCAAATAAAAAAAAATTAATTATTAGGTCAATTCATATCAACCATAATCTTTCTGATGAGGCACATAAATACGAAGACCATTGTTTAAAAATTACAAATAAATATGGTATTGAACATCTATCAAAAAGAATAAATATTGTTGGTTTTTCAAATATCGAAGAACAGTGTAGACAAAAACGATATCAGTCTATTACAGATATAGCACACAACGATGAGTGTGTATTAACCGCTCATCACGAAGATGATCAAGTTGAAACTTTTTTCTTAAGACTTATAAGAGGTTCTGGTGTAAGAGGTTTATCTAGTATGAAAAATAAAACTATGATAAATGATAGAATAATTGGCAGACCATTTTTAAATATATCAAAAAAAGAAATTATTGATTATCAAAAAAAACATAATCTTGAATTTATTTTTGATAAAAGCAACCAAGATAATAAGTTTGATAGAAATTATTTGAGAAATCATGTCATACCTCATATAAAAAAAAGATGGCCATCTATAAATAAAAATATTACAAATAATATTCTTATTCAAAATATACAGTCAAAATTTACATCAGATAATATAGAACTAGTTCTACCTAACTATTATGCTAAGAATAAAAATGAATTATTGGTTGATAAGCTCAATAAAGAAGACTTTCATATTAAAGTTATTATTATACATGAATGGGTATTTATGCTAACTCAGACAATATTAAATCTTAAACAAATTAAAGAAATCTTAAAGATACTAAATACTAACAATGATTCCAATCCTTTATTTGAATTCAGTTCAGTTATAATCGAAAAAAATAAAAACTTTTTATCTTTGTCAAAAAAACATGAATAATATGAGGTAAATGTATATTTCTTTGGCAAGATTGTCTATAATTCATTAGATATTATATGACAAGATATGTATTTATCACTGGTGGAGTCGTTTCATCCCTTGGAAAAGGAATTGCATCTGCCTCCCTAGCTTCCCTATTCAAACTCAGAGGCTTTAAAGTATCCTTACAAAAACTTGACCCCTACATAAACCTAGACCCAGGAACAATGAGCCCAATTCAGCATGGAGAAGTATTTGTTACTGAAGATGGTGCTGAAACTGATTTAGATCTTGGTCATTATGAGAGGTTCGTTGGCATTACAATGAGTCAGGACAGCAATGTCACCGCTGGTAGAGTCTACTCTAATGTAATAAATAAAGAAAGAAAAGGAGAGTACCTTGGGAGCACAGTACAGGTAATACCTCATATTACAGATGAAATACAAAGATTAATTATAAAAGGCTCGAAAAAAGCAGATATTGCATTTGTAGAAGTTGGCGGAACTGTTGGAGATATTGAATCTCTGCCATTTCTTGAAGCAATCAGACAACTAGGGCTTGAACTAGGAAAATCAAATACAATTTTCATACATTTAACCTTATTGCCTCTAATAGAAGTTACAAATGAGGTAAAAACCAAGCCTACCCAGCACTCTGTTAAAGAATTAAGATCAATAGGAATTCAGCCTGATATTCTATTATGTAGAGCTAAAAATGATATTAATCAGTCACTTAAAGAGAAATTAGCACTATTTACTAATGTTTCAAAAAAGGCTGTTTTTTCAGCTGTTGATGCTAAGTCTATTTATGACATACCAATACTATTAAGAGAACAAAAAATTGATGATCTTATAATACAAAACCTTAAGCTTAAATCAAAAAAATCAAACTTGAGGCCATGGAAGAACTATAGAACTAAAGTTTTGAGTTGTAAGAAAAGTATAAAAATAGCTATGATAGGAAAATATGTTGATCTTGTTGATTCTTACAAGTCTTTAAATGAAGCTTTATATCATGCTGGTATTATTAATAATCGATTAGTGGAAATTATTTATCTCGATTCAGAAAAATTAGCGAAGAATAATATTAATTTGTTAGCAAAAATGAACGGAATACTTGTGCCAGGCGGATTTGGAAATAGAGGTATAGAGGGTAAAATTCTAGCGGCACAATTTGCAAGAATTAATAAAATACCTTACTTTGGTATATGTTTAGGTATGCAGATTTCAGTTATAGAGTTTGCAAGAAATGTAATTAAACTCAGTAATGCAAATAGTACTGAATTTAATTCTAAAACAAAAAATCCAGTTATTGCTTTGGTTGATGAATGGGATGACTTAGAAGGTAAAAAAATAATTGTCGATAAAGAAAATTATGGTGGCACTATGAGACTAGGTGCACAAGAATGTTCCATAAATAAAAATACCTTGGCACATAATATGTATAACAAGAATACTATCAAAGAAAGACACCGTCATAGATATGAAGTTAATAAGAATTTGCTTCATTTTTTTGAAAACACAAATCTTGTTTTTAGCGGTAAGTCAAAAAAAGGAGATTTAATGGAAATGTTGGAGATTAAAAATCATCCATGGTATTTAGGTTGTCAATTTCATCCTGAATTTACTTCTTCTCCAATGAATGGTCACCCATTATTCAATGGATTTATAGCCGCATCAACTAAAAGAAGGGCTAAAAAGTGAGTCAGAATAATTCTATATATATTGGGAAAAGTCCAGATTTAACACTAATATCGGGTCCTTGTGCAATAGAATCAGAAGAGCTATCTATGAGAATTGCAGAACATATTTGTGAGATTACGAAAGACCTGCCTATATCATATATATTTAAAGCTTCTTTTGATAAAGCAAACAGGTCTTCATTAAAGTCTCAAAGAGGTATTGGGTTAGATAAAGGCCTTAAAGTACTTGAGAAAATAAAAAATACATTCAACATACCCGTCCTAACTGATGTCCATGAAGATACCCCGTTAGATGAAGTTGCAGAAGTTGTTGATATTCTTCAAACACCTGCTTTTCTATGTAGACAAACTAATTTCATTTTGAAAGTAGCTTCGACAATGAAGCCAATTAATATAAAAAAAGGTCAATTCTTATCACCAAAAGAGATGATAAATGTTGTGGAAAAAGCAAAATCTACGGGAAATCAAGATATTTTTGTTTGTGAGCGAGGTGTGTCGTTTGGTTATAATAATCTTGTTTCTGATATGAGGTCGCTGGTAATTCTTAGGGAGACTATGTGTCCTGTAATTTTTGATGCATCACACTCAGTGCAACAACCAGGATTAAACTCTGATCATTCTGGAGGAGAAAGCCAGTTTATACCAATATTAGCTAAAGCAGCAGTAGCAGTAGGAGTAGATGCTGTATTTATAGAAACACACCCAAACCCTGAAAAAGCAATCAGTGATGGAAAAAATTCATTAAATATCAAGGATTTAAAAAACCTTATCAATAATTTAGTTATGATAAATAACATAACTAAAAAAAACACGGATTAAACTGTTGAGCAAAATAAAAAGCATTAAAGCTAGGCAAATACTGGATTCCAGAGGGAACCCCACTATTGAAGTTGACATGATGCTTGATTGTAGGTCTTTTGGCAGAGGAGTAGTTCCATCAGGAGCATCAACAGGTTCTCTAGAAGCTCTAGAATTAAGAGATCATGATAATTCTCTATATCAAGGCAAGTCAGTATATAAGGCTGTTGATAATGTTAATAAGGAAATATCTAAATTAATTATTAATAATCAAGATTTTAAACAAAATTCCTTTGATAAATTTCTTATTGATTTAGATGGCACTGAAAACAAGGGTAGATTGGGCGCTAATACTATATTAGCCTTATCACTTGCTTTTGCTCATGCGAATGCAAAATCAAAAAATCTTCCGCTTTATAAGACTTTTAATAATAATTCTGACTATATTTTACCAGTACCAATGATGAATATTATAAATGGCGGAGTTCATGCTAATAATAATCTAGATTTTCAGGAGTTTATGATATTACCAATAGGGTTTTCCTGTTTTGCTGATAGTCTAAGAGCGGGAGTTGAAATATTTCATACATTGAAAGGAAAGCTTCACAAGTTATCACTTAGTACTGCTGTGGGCGATGAAGGAGGGTTTGCTCCTAACATAAAGACTAATGCAGAAGCATTAAGCATCATAATTGATTCCATTGCTGCCGCTGGATATACGCCAGGCAAAGATGTTTATCTTGGATTAGATGTAGCAAGTTCTGAGTTCTATTCCGATGGAAAGTATAAACTATCCGATAATTCATCATTTAATAGTAATGACTTTGCTTCATACCTAAAAGAATTATGTGAAAATTATCCAATAATAAGCATTGAAGATGGTATGTCAGAAAATGATTGGGAAGGTTGGATTACGCTTACTAAAGAGTTAAGCAATAAAGTTCAACTTGTTGGTGATGACATATTTGTTACTAATCCAAAAATTTTACAAGATGGCATTAATAAAGGAATTGCTAATTCGATATTAATAAAATTAAATCAAATTGGAACCGTAACAGAAACATTAGATACAATAGAATTAGCTAGGAAAAATAATTATAATTATGTTATTTCTCATAGATCAGGTGAAACAGAAGATGTAACTATAGCTGATCTCAGTGTTGGAACAGCGTCAGGTCAAATTAAAACTGGATCACTATCCCGCTCAGATAGGAACTCTAAATATAATCAGTTATTGAGAATTGAAGAAGAGCTTGGTAACAAGTTTTTTAATAGAAATAATATTTTTGAGAGATGGATGAAATGAAATTATTTTATTCTATATGTTTTATACTTTTTATAAGTTTACAATATTCATTATTCTTAAGCAATAATAGCGTCATAACATTTTTTAATCTTAAAAATAACCTAGAAACATTTTCTTCAAATATAAGCAATATTAAAGAAAAAAATAATATTTTAATATCTGAAGTAGAGAGTATTAAAAAAAATAAAAATAGTTTAGAAATTTATGCAAGAGAAAGTTTTGGTTATATTAAAAAAAACGAAACCTTTTTTCAAATTATAAGAAATGAGCATTAAGACTTGTGATGCAATTATTCTAGCTGCTGGATCTAGCAAAAGGTTTGATTCATCTCAATTTAAACAATACTTTAAAATTAATAACAAAAATCTGATTGACTTAGCAATTTATAATTTAAATTCTCCAAAAAAATTAAGAACCATCTATGTAGTATTAAATAAAAAAAATAATTATAAAATTCCAAAAAATATTAAAAATGTGGAAACCTTGATAGGAGGTAACACAAGAACAAAATCTGTTTATAAAGCATTGAACTATTTGTCCAAAGATAAAGATTCCCCATGTAATGTTTTAATACATGATGCAGCTAGACCTTGTTTGGATATTAAAGAGTTGAAAGAATTAATAGAGAAAGGAAGCTCTATATCTACTGGATTATCTCTTGGCTATCCATTAACAAATGCATTAAAAAAAGTTGGCAACGGATTGAATGTTATTGAAAATATCAAAAGAGATAATCTATATATGTCATTCACACCTCAATTATATAATTTTACGAAGCTTTTTAAGGCATACACTGATATTATCAATAAAAAATTGAATGTTGATGATGAAATAGAGGCAATGACAAAGTTGGGATATAAGGTAAAAATTATTAAATCATCTCCACGAAATATTAAATTAACTTACCAAGATGATGTTAAAGTTATAAAAGACTTGATTAAAAAGATATGAGAATTGGTTTAGGAATAGATACGCATCAATTGATACCTGGGAAATCAATAAGACTAGGAGGTGTTGACATACCTTCAAATGTATCTATTAAAGCGCATTCTGATGGAGATATAATATATCACGCAATAGCTGATTCAATATTAGGTGCAATTGGGGCTGGTGATATAGGGGATCATTTTCCAGACACCGACCCTAAGAACAAAGACCTTGATAGCAGAGTTATAGTTATGCTTGCTATCAAACTGGCAATAGAGAAAAAGTTAATATTAAATAATCTTGATATTACTCTCTTGCTAGAATCACCTAAAATATCAGATAATCAATATAAATATGCCATGAAAAATAATATACTTGAGATGTTTTTGGAAGCATTCCATGTTTGTTGTCCGGACATGCTAAGTAAAACGGACCCCGGCGTTTTGTTCATGGAGAACATGATTAACATTAAGGCCTCAACTTCTGAGTCTCTTGGTTTTATTGGTAAAGGACAAGGAGTTACCTGTTATTGCATGGTATCTCTTAAAGATCTTAATGCAGAATCTTTAAAAGAAGCGCTTTACAGATTTGTAGATAAAAAATATCAAGTATAATGAGACATTGAAAATTATAGGAAGTTTATGCCATCTAATCATATTAAAAATATTGGCCCTCTCATTATAAATCTAGATAGTACTGAATTATCAGATAGTGAAAAACACCTTATAGAACATAATTTAGTTGGAGGTATAATACTTTTTTCACATAATTTTATTTCAAAGAAACAATTTCAATCTCTTATAAATGATATCAAAAGTGTAAAAGATAATATATTGATTACCATCGATCATGAAGGAGGAAGAGTGCAGAGACTTCTAAATGGTTTTACACATTTACCTAGTTTTGAAAAAATATCGGAAATAAAGAATGATGATGTCCGTAAGCAAATTGCATATCAAGCCGGTTATGTTAGTGCTTATGAATTATCTGAAGTCAGTATTGATATTAACTATTCTCCTGTAATTGATATTAATCATAATAAAAAAAATAATTTGTTAAAAGATAGAACTTTTGGTGATAATACTGAAAATATTATTTTATTAGCAAATGAATACATCAAGGGTTCTCTTGATGGTGGAGTCCTTCCTGTCTTAAAGCATTTTCCGGGACACGGGAGAGTCATGACTGATAGCCATACAGAAGACTGTTTATCAGATATAGATATTAATGAGTTATTAAAAACAGATATTCTGCCATTTAAAAGCTTACATCTGAATCAGAGTAAATTTAATTTACCTATCATGACAAATCATATTATTTATTCAAAAGTTGATAAATTTATTGCGACATATTCAAAAGAGTGGCTAAAAACCAAATCAAATTTAATTTTTAAAAAACCTCCTATTTTCATAAGTGATGATGTTGAGATGTATTCAGCTAAAATGATAGATGATAGGGAATTATCATGTGAAGAAAGAGTATTATTAGCTTTGAATGCTGGATGTAGAATGATAATTGCTACTACTATGCAAAATAATAAGATTATAGAGGAAAAAAGTTCCTATAGATATTTCTCTGAAAATTATCTTACTGATAATATCATTGAGTACTATGAAAAAAATCATGATAAAATGTCTGAAATAGAATTACCAAAAATTGAAAGTAAAAGCGTTAAGTTATATGAAGAGGCAATTGAAAATATGCAAACTATCGGGATGATTACTGATGAATGAGTTACTGAATAAAATATTTGAAACAGATTTATCAACACAAATAGCTCTAATATCATTAATTGGGCTTTTATTGTTGTTTCTAAAAAATCAGGTTATATTATTTTTTTCTGGGATTTCTGCTAAAACGGCTACAGAGTTTGATGATATAGTAATTAATTCACTTCAAAAACCACTAACTTATTTAATAATTTTAGTTTCACTAATTTTAATATCCGAGGCATTAAACAGTCTTTTTCAAATATTTGAATTTTTTGATACATCAAAAGCCATTTATCTTTTAATTGTTGTATTAATATCATGGACATTACTCAGAATTCTAAATGGTTATTATAGTAATAAATCATTTTTGAGAAATTTAAAAGAGGGCGATGATCCTATGGTTGTTGAGCAAACATATGAAATAACTATAAGAATATTTAAAATTATTGTAATAATAATTACCGCATTAACGCTTATGCAGGAATTTGGCTTAAGTATTTCGGGTTTACTTGCATTTGGTGGAGTAGGTGGTTTAGTGATAGGTTTAGCTGCTAAGGATCTCTTATCAAATTTCTTTGGTGGTTTGATGATTTTTCTTGATAGGCCTTTCAAAGTAGGTGAGTTTATTAAATCTCCTGATAGAAATATTGAGGGTATTGTAGAGAGTATTGGCTGGAGATTAACTGTTGTCAGAACATTCTCAAAAAATGTTTTGTATATACCAAATTCTGCTTTTTCTAACATAGTCGTAGAAAACGCTACTAGAATGACTAACAGGAGAATCAATCAGATTATAGGTCTAAGGTATGATGATTTAGATAAGATACCTAAAATAGTAGATGATGTAAGAATATATTTAGAGAATCATAATGATATCGATCAATCAAATAAGCCTGTTGTATATTTTCAAAGCTTTTCTGCATCATCTTGTGATTTCTTTATCCGTGCGTTTACAGATACAAAAGACTGGAGAGAATTTCTTAAAATCAAAGAACAGGTATTATATAAAGTTTCAGAAATAATTAGTAATCATAATGCTGCTATAGCATTTCCAACTACAACAATTGATTGGAAAAGCGATAATCCGTCGTCTTAAAACTTATCAAGAAACCTTGGTGATAATATTGGAGATAAACTCGCATTTATCTTTTAAATTCTCCATATCTAATGAATATTGAAGCATGCCATTTTTTAAAATTTTTAAATTATTTTGATTATTTGTTTTAGATAAAATATTATTAATATTAATTATATTTTTATTGTCATATTCAATTTTAACATTATCTTTTAAAATTTTGATATGCTTAATATTTAACCCATTAATTTCAATTTTTAGTTTAGTTAAATGAAATAAATTTTCAAGATGTTCTGGTATAGGGCCAAATATATCAATCATTTCGTCTTTAATAAAATCTATATCAATTAATTTAGCGCAGGATGATATTTTTTTATAATAAGTTAAGCGTGTAAAAATATCATTTATATAATCTTGTGGTATTAAACATGATGAGTTAACATCAATTTCAATATCATTGATACTTTTCTCATGTTTTCCAGTTTTTAGAAATTCAATACTTTTTGATAACATTTCAGCAAACATAGCATAACCAACTTCATAAATTTGCCCACTTTGCTCTTCACCTAGAATTTCTCCTGCTCCTCGGATTTCTAAATCATGTGTTGCTAACTCTAATCCTCCCCCCAAACTATTTACAGAATCTATGGCCTCTAATCTTTTTTCTGCATTTTTAGTAATCAAAGATTTGTCTTGAATAATTAGATAAGCATATGCTTGTCTTTTAGTTCTTCCAACTCTGCCTCTTATTTGGTGCAACTGTGATAATCCAAACTTGTTACTATCATTTATAATTATAGTATTTACATTTTGAATATCTAAACCACTTTCTATAATACTTGTGCAAACTAGAATATCGTATTTATGACTGAGAAAATTATCCATTTCTTCTTCAATTTTTTTATTATTTAATTGACCATGTATTATTCCAATTTTTAAACTTTTGTTAATGTCATGTAATTTTTTAACTTCTAAATCCATTGTTTTTATATTATTGTGAACATAATATATTTGCCCACCCCTTTGTACCTCTCTTTCAATTGCATCTGAAATAATGTCATTATCCCAATCAATAATCCTTGTTATAATGGATTTCCTATTTTTGGGCGCTGTTTCAATTATACTTAAATCGCGAATTTGAGAAAGAGCTGAATTTAATGTTCTAGGAATAGGTGTAGCTGTTAAAGTAATGACATCAATATTATTCTTTAATTTTTTTATCTTTTCTTTGTCT
>Ga0209089_10005249_pt1 | contig 10635 bp, 10 predicted proteins | sample ArcticOcean_MG_C_FD_187431 | JGI IMG/M metagenome (GOLD analysis project Ga0209089, IMG submission 187431) | Marine microbial communities from western Arctic Ocean - ArcticOcean_MG_CB2_150 (SPAdes) (version 2) | ecosystem: Environmental > Aquatic > Marine > Oceanic | place: Arctic Ocean: Canada...
GCAAAAGAAGAGTTTTGGGAATGGTGGAGAAGTTAGAATTTTATCTAACTATCATACACAAGGTGCAGCTATAAGTTGGGCTTATCCTCAGACTCCATCTTCAGCAAACGTTGCTGGTATCATTGAAATTATAGGTAATGGAAATAATGTCCGTATGGGTATTACTTCTGATATATCTGTAGATGTTCCAGCTACGACAATCTATTCAGATTGGTCTACTAATAAAGGTGAAACTGGTAATCAAGCATTTGGTATCACTGAGAAAGATGTTATGTTCTTTTGGGATAGAAGTACTTCAGGTGGTCAATTTGACCATGCAGATGTAGACTTTACTGCTTTGACAGAAGTTACTATGCCAGTTGGAACTCCAAGTTATGGAAGTACAACTAACTTTGCAAAGGCTTTTAGCGTTGTAGGAACTAATACGTATCTTTATCAAACAGACCCAGCAACGAATCAGACTCCTCTTAAGCATTCTCAGAATGCTGCTGAAGTAGGTTTGGTTCCAATAGCAGGAGAAACGTCTTCTTCTAATAATTCTTATCCTTGGATGATGGGTGGTGTCTATTACTTGGACCCAGCTTATTCAGCTCAGATGTTTAGTTTTGCTCAGGCATTAAATACTGAACAAAGAATTTTGTTAGGATATGAAACTTCAGGAACGGCAACTAGAAATCCATTAACTTTTTATTGGGGAACTTCTAATACAGATAGTACACCTTTAAATGGTATTCAATTTGATATGGATATGCCTGATGCTGGATGGTATAGTTTCTATATAGACCAAAATGGCTGGAGAGGTAATGAAACAACTGTAGCAGAAGCTGCAGCAATGCTTAGATTTAAGCAAGTTGATTTACTAACTGGAGCTGTGAGTACTCTTACAGGAACTTGGACTCGACATGGTACGGGAAGAACTACGTATCCTGCCACATCTCAGACTAGAATAAGAATGGGTAAACCAGCAGGTACTGGTTCAGCAAAGAGTGACCAAGCCTTTAAGATAGCCAACTTTGCAGTTTCTTCTGTTAGAGCTGATTACACTTTGCCAACTGATGCTGAGATTGAATTGTTTATCAATGACCCAAACAAATGGAGAATTGACTATAGAGTAGGAACAACACAAAGGTTTCCACATCATAGTACAAACAATGGTCTTTATGCTTATGATTCTTATGAAGGTTATATGACTCAGCAATGGTCATTTGGAGACCATCAATTGTCTACGTCTAGTGGAGCAATCCATGAAACGTTCCCAGCTTTAGAGAATGGCTTTAGAGCAGCAGGACCAAACGTAGGTAAGGCTTCAATTACAAATGGAACGGCAAGTGATTCAATCAATGTGACGATTCCAGGATTAAGCTAATAATAAATAAATAAAAATGTACTCTATGAAATACCATAAGAACTTTCATAGAGTCTTTTTAAACTAGGTCTCATCAAAGAGGTGAGCTAGTTAAATCAAGCAAAACAACAATTAACAACAGAGCAATGAATGATAGAACTATTTTAACATTATTTGAATCAATAGAAAATCCTTATTTAGTAACTGCAATCATTCTTATCATCTCGCTTGCGGTGATATATAAAGAAGCAATTATTAAAAATGTAATAGGTAAAGTTTTTAAAAAGAAAAAGCCAGTACAAAAAATACAAGACTTACTTCAACATGATGTGTTTGCTACATTAGAGAGAGCTACACACGAAGTTAAAGTGATGAAATTTTACACAAATAAAGAGTACGATAAAGTTAAGTCAAGAATGTGTTACGATTTTACAAAGAGTAAATCAAGAATTTGTGCTATGCACATGAAGAACATTGCACGCTTTCCTGATATGGAAACAATGACAAATACAGAATTAAAAAACTTTATAATAAAAGCTCAAACTGATATGCACAAAGATTACGTAGAGAATACTAAAAACTTTTGGCTAGCTAAAGGTATTAAAGAGAAAGATGTCAATCATGTAATACACTTATTTGAAACATTCAGATACGATGTAGTAAGTTCATTTGAACACAGAATCGAATCTATCTTTGGAAGTAGTTTTCATGAAACAAACTTTGATAAGACTTTAGCTGTTTTTAACATGTGGGCGATGGGTATAGATTTATTACCTAGAGATATGCAAGTGACATTTGAGGGCTTAAATGGAAAATTTAAAAACATTAAATATTGATTATGGACATAGATATAATAAGATACAACGGAAAAGAGGATTTTACAGATGGATTATTTTTAATCAACGGAGAATTTCAAGTTCATACATTGGAAGATGAATATAGAACAAAGAAAGTATTTGGAGAAACAAGAATCCCAGAAGGAAGATTCAGAGTAGAGTTAAGGACTGAAGGCGGATTTCATCAAAGATATTTGAAAAAGTATGGAGATGATTTTCATCAAGGGATGTTATGGATTAAAGATGTACCAAATTTTGAGTATGTTTTGATTCATATTGGAAATGACGATGAAGATACAGCAGGCTGTATTTTAGTTGGAATGACAAATTCAGCAGATGATGCTGGATTCATAGGAGGCTCTAGTAAGGCGTATAAAAAAATCTATCCAATAATTAGAGATGCTATAATGAAAGGTGAAGATGTATATATAAATGTATACAACAACATTAAGTTCAGTTGAAAAAGAAAAGAAAAACAAGGTAATCATTGCAATTAATTTTGCGATGGTTACCTTTTTTTTCCGTATTGATTTTCAAGACTTTACGCTTTACTGTCCCTATATGAAGCCTAAGTAGTTTTTAACACTTAGATAAAAACAGATAATAATATGGAATGTAAAAAATGTGGAAGTAAATATGTATCTAACAAATGGTTTAAACTTTGCTTAGAATGTAATAATGAGAGGGTCCATGGCTCTAAGTATGGGAAGCAAGTAGATTATAAAGAAAAAGATATTAAGTCTCTTAAAAGCTCTAATAAAGAGTCTAGTAAAAAAAGAGTTATAGACAAGGGTCAAAAGATTATAGTTAGTGGAGGAAATAAAAAATCTAAATCTTTTCAAAATATATTATCAGATGAAATATTTTATTTTAAATGTTTTCAAAACTCTGACCATAAATGTGAGGAATGTAGCACTAAGCTTCCAGAAGAGTTTAGGACAGTAGATGGAGATTTAATTTATAGAGCAAGATATTCGCATATAATACCTAAATCAATAGCTCCAGAATTACGTCATGAAGTAGATAATATAAATCATTTATGTATAGAATGTCATCAGAAATGGGACTTTGGAGGTAAGAAAGAAATGAGGATATATGCTAAAAATCAGTTAATGTTTCCAAATTATCTAAAGCCTTTGAAATCAGAAGATTAAGTCTTTACTGTCCCTATATGAAGCTAAGTAGTTTTAAAAAAATCAAAAATTAATTAAAAAAAATAACAACATGCAGAGTAATTATAAAACGGCAATTGTGTACGATACGGAAACAGGAGGTTTAAAAAACTCTTTTAACAGCTTAACAGAATTGGCATTCGTTGCAGTAGATATGGAAACATTGGAAGCTATAGATGAAATGGAAGTAATGATACTTCCTTACTTAGATTTGACATCTATAGAAGAAGATTCTTTAAAAGAAGCAAAAGAGCTTTATAAGTATTTATCTATTAAAGACGAAACTACAGGAAAGAAAGTATTAACTTACAAGAATGAAAATTTAAGCATTCAAGATTTAGGGCCATTGTCTCAAGATATTGAACTATTCAAAAAGTTATATCTAAAAGTGAATAAGATTATTGACTATAAAGAATTGGTATCAATAGAAGAGACCGACCTAAAACCTTTAGCTAGATTATTATTTGACAAGTGTTATAATCCAGGAGCATTCGCTGCAACTGGAATAAATAGACAGATGCTATTGGATGAAGGTGTTGATAGAAAGATAGCATTTGAGAAAATAGAATCATTTTTCTTAAAGCATACTAAAGGAAATAGTAAACCTATTTTATCGGGTCACAATATTAGAAAGTTTGACAATCCATTTATGGAAAAGTTCTTTGCATTATATAAAAAAGACTTTAACAGTTTTATTAATGCAACTCAAATGATTGATACATTAGAGTGGGCAAGATTAAAATGGTTTAATATGTCAAGCTTTGCATTAGGTGTTGTAGCAAATGAGGTTGGAATTACTTTAAAGGGTGCACACAGAGCGATACATGACACTAGAGCAAACGCAAAATTATTTATTAAGATGTTATCACACTTAAGAGGTGAGGGGACTCAAAAATCAAATTATAAACGCAGAAAATTTAAGATGAATTTTTAGCATAATTAAAAAACAATATGAAGCAGTTAGAAAAATTAACAAAGTATTTAGATGATAAACTTATTCAATATATTACAGAAGGGGAAATCATACAAATAAATGGTACTTCATATAGTATAGCAAAAGATTCGGAAACCATATTCGATGAGGATATGAATTTTTTACCAGAATCTAAGTTAGATGTGGATGCAATAATTTATGAGTTTGCAGGAAGATGGTACACTAATGAGCAAGATGAGGCATTAGCTTTAACGGAATTGGTTTACGAGGGAGGAGCAAAGCAAAAGTTACCGACTAAATCATTCTTAGGAATAAGAAGTGGTTTTGAATTAGGAAATGGAGTTGGAAACTATTCTACTTACATCAAGAAGGCAAAGTTTTTAGGAACTACAGCTTTAGGTATGTGTGAAAAGAATACATTAGCGGGAGCTTTAAACTTTCAGAAAGAATGTATATCAAATGGAATCAAATCAATAATTGGAATGACTATTCCGATTCAAGGCAATGATTCTATTTATGATGCAAAAGTATATGCAAAAAACTTTCAAGGATGGTTGGCGTTACTTAAGTTCAATACTATTATCAATATTGATGGACAGAGTGCTATAGGATTAGATGTAATAGCTTATTATAAGAAAGATATATATTTTATCGCAGACCCAAAATCAATGGCTTACAGCGAATATGGTGAGCTATTTGACTTTTATCAATTAGATACAGTGAATTTTTTAGAAGAGGATAGAGATGTTGAGTTTTTAAATAACATTGAATTGTTTTTAAATTCAGATTCTAAACCTATTTCAATAACAGACTCATTCTACTTAGAGCAAGAAGATTTTCAAACTAGAGAATTTGTTTGGACATTCTTAAAGAAATTTGATGACAGAACAGACAATCAATACTTTAAGAATAAGGACCAATATGCAAAAGAATTAATTCAAATGTTTGGAACAGAAGACACTTCATGGATAGCATTATATAAAGAAGCTATAAAAAATGAAGATGAGCTAGTTGAAAACTGTAATTTTAAATATGATACAGACACTAGACACTTGCCTAAATATATAATGAATGAGGAAGAGAACAAAGAGTTTGATACAAATGAAAAGTTATTCTTACATCTCATAAAGTTAGGCTTAAAGAATAAAGGTTTAAAGATTGAGGACTATATAGATAGACTAAAAGAGGAGATTAAAGTATTGAAAGACGGAGATGTTATTGATTACTTTCTTTCTCAATATGACGTTATGAAGTTCGGTCAAGAAAAGGGAATGCTCACAGGAATTGGACGTGGGTCGGCAGGAGGTAGCTTAATAGCTTACTTGCTAGATATCACAAGAATTAATCCATTGGATTTTGATTTATTATTTGAGAGATTCTTAAATAGTGGTAGGATGGGAAGTTTTGAAGACAGACCAGAATACAAAGTTGAAACAGATGATGGAAGAGAGATTCATTTTCAAGAAGGTGATTTAATTAGAATCATTAGAGACGAAAGAGAGACAGTAGTATTTATTGAAGATTTAAAAGAAAATGACGAAATAGTTCGTTATTAAAAATATTGTTGTATATTTGCAACAATAACTAATAGACGTAATTCGCTTGTGGTCTTTGAACCGAATACCTGTCATGGGTAGCAATGAGGTGAAATCCCCGAATACGAGTGTAGTCTATTAAAAACGGCGGATAGCTTAGTGGTAAAGCACTCTTGAGTTAGAGAGAAGACGTAGGTTCGATTCCTACTCCAACGACAAAATAATATTAACATAAAACAAACTAAATGAAGGTAACTAAAATAACAAAAGGGACTAGTCTTAAACTAGTTGATGGAACACTTCCAGATATTGATTCAGATTTTGCTGGAGCAGATAGAGGAACTATCAAAGAGTATATGGAGACTAGATTTGGGAAAGAGAATGTTTGTTCTGTTGGAACTTATGCTACCTTTAAACCTAAGGGAATTATTAAAGACTTTGCAAGAGTTTTTGATATGGACTTTGCTCATGCGAATTCAGTTACTTTTAAATTGCAGCCTAGGGACAACTCTATGTTAGACATATTAGAGACATCACAAAAAGAGCCAGTATTAAAAGAGTTCTTAAAAAAGAATCCGGACATATTTTACATGATGCCAACTATATTGGACCAACAAAAAGCGGAAGGGATTCATGCGTGTGCTATGATAGTTACACCAACAGTAATGTCAGGCCCAGAATGGATGCCAATGAGAAGAACTAATGGTCAACTTATCACACAATGGAGTGGTGGCGAGTGTGATGATGCAGGATTCTTAAAGAATGATATCTTAGGACTTAAGCAATTGTCTAAATTTACAGACATTTTAAATCTAGCTAAAGAGAATGGTAAAGATGTTCCAGATATTTATAACTTACCTTATGATGATAGAGAAGTATTTAGATTCTTTTCTAATGGTTGGACGGGAGATATATTTCAAATGGGCTCAGATGGATTGACTAGTTATGTTAAAAATCTAAAGCCACAAAACTTGGATGATGTAATTGCTACAATGGCATTATATAGACCAGGACCAATGGAGAATGGCTTTCACGAAATTTACGCTAAGTGTAAGAATGAGGGAAAAGCTCCTGAATATTATTGGGGGTGTGAAGATATTACAAAAGACACTTACGGACTTTTAATATATCAAGAACAAATCATGAAGCTTTTTACAGACCTTGGTGGATTGAGTTTAAAAGAAGCTGATGACGTTCGTAGAGCACTGGGCAAGAAAGATGTTAAAATACTAAATGCATGGAAAGGTAGAGCTTTAAAAGGCTTTATAAACAATGGAGCAACAGAGGCTCAGTTTGAGGAGTTGTGGAATATTTCATTAGAGTTTGCAAAGTACTCATTTAATAAGAGTCACTCTGCAGCATATGGAGTTACGGCTTACATATCTCAGTATTTAAAAGTACATTTTCCTATTGAGTATTGGACAGTGGCTTTAGATTATGCAGATGAGGACAAGACTTCTGTATTTTTATCAGAGATTTTACAGTCTAAATCTATTAACTTAAAGGCGGTAGACATAAACAAATCTCAATCAGTAATGACATCTGACTTAGAATCTTCAACAATATTTTGGGGAATCAGTTCCATTAAAGGTATTGGAGAAGATACGGCGGACCAAATAATTATTGAGAGAGAATCTAATGGAAAGTATTTAGGACTAGAAGATTTCTTAAGAAGAACTATATATAAAGGCTCTAAGGTAAAGAAAACTGCTGTTGAAGGACTAGTGGCATCGGGAGCATTTGATGAGGTTGAGGGTATATCAGAAGGGTTTGAGAACAATAGAGGTAGTTTGATTAATAATTATAGAACAGCATGTAAAGTGAAAGTTGCAAATGTATCTAGAGACCCATATTCGGATGATAGTATTGATGCTGTATGGTATTGGAAGAAGAGACAGAAAGAACTTACTGGATTATCATTCATAAATTATGAGCAAGTTGCAGAAGAGCAAGACTGTGGAAATAATTTTCTAACAACTAGAGACTTAAATAATAGACAGCAATCAGGCATCTTCAAATCATTTGGTGGATATGTAACCCAATGTAAGATAGGAAGTACTAAGAAAGGCAAATATGCTAGATTAGTTATAGAGAACAATTACAAATTACATAAAGTTATTATATGGGCAGATGAGTATGAATCATACAAAGACTTATTAAAGAATTGTGAAAAGAGAATAGTTTTGTTTAGTGCTGAATTAAAATATGATGCAAAATATACAAAAGGTAATCAATTTACATTTAAAGAGAATTCTTTTTTAAAAGTTTTATAGTAGACAGGTAAAGGCTTTGCAATCATTTTGCAAAGTTTTTTGTGTTTTTTTTTAAAAATAAATGGAAAAAACCCTTGCCAAACTAAAAATGCTCCATATATTTGTACCATAATTAAAACATAATGACTCAAGGCATCATTGTGTAAATCAAAAAAGTCCTTTAATTAAATTAAAATTTTAAAGTAATGGCAGAAATTAAATTAGTGAGTGAGATTAAGAATGACGATTATACACAATATGTGTATGATAAATTTGACATTCAAGACAGCTCAAAAACAGAAGTGGTAGTAAACTATGATTTTACTCCAATTAAAGGTAAGAAGTGGAACATAGGAGTAGTTTACGGAAGTAGTGGATGTGGAAAAACAACCATACTAAAATCTTTAGGTAAATTAAACAGTGTAGATTTTGACAGAGAGAAAGCTTTGATTAGTAACTTTGACTTTATGTCTCCAGACGATGCGGCAACAGTGTTGATGTCTATGGGACTAAGTAGTGTTCCAACATGGTTGAGACCTTTTTCTGCATTAAGTAACGGAGAACAGTATAGAGCAGAGCTTGCTTATAAAGTAGCAAAAGCTGGTAAAGATGAAATTATACTTATTGATGAATATACTTCAGTTGTAGACAGAGATGTTGCAAAAGCGATGAGCTTTGCACTTCAGAAGTACATCAGAAAGACAGGCAAAAAGATAGTTCTTGCTAGTTGTCATTATGATATTATGGATTGGTTAACTCCTGATTGGACTTGTTCACCACAAAGAGGAGGCGTGCTCGTTGAGCATGACTGTCTTCGGCAATCAAGACCAGAAATTAAATTACAAGTCAGTAGAGTCGAGCATGGTGCTTGGGACCTCTTTAAAAAGCATCACTATTTAACTGAGAATGTAAATAAGAGTTGTAAGTTTTTTCTGTTCACATGGGACGATAGACCGGTAGGAATGGTTGCGGCGATAAATCAGCCTGGAGCTGGAGATAGAAGAAATGCAATGGCTTTAAGTAGAACAGTTGTTTTGCCAGACTTTCAAGGACTTGGAATTGGAAAAGCAATATCTTCTTTTACTGCATCGATGTTAACTTCAGAAGGTAGAAAAATATATATGAAGACTATTCATCCAGCACTTGGGGAATACAGAGAGCGTTCTGATGATTATAGACCAACTGCGGCAAACGGAAAGATAGGAGCAGAGGACAAGATGGTTAAGAGAAAAATGAGAGTCTCTTATTGTCATCAATATGTTGGAGAGCCTACTTTCGGATATGATGAGTTAACAAAGACTGTTGGAGAGATGAGAGCAAACAAGAAAAAGAATTCGCCTCAATTAGATTTAGGATTATGATACATGAGCTAAAAATATATGAGAGATATTTCAAAGAGATTGTGGATAATAATAAACACTTTGAATTAAGAAGAGATAGAGGGTTTAAAGTAGGAGATACACTCCTACTTAGAGAGATTGAGAATGACTCATTAGATAATTACACAAAGAGTTCTATTACAAAGACTGTAAAGTATATATCTAGAGGAGTCCCTCAATTTGGACTAATGGATGGATTTGTGATATTAAGTATTTAAAATAAAAAGAATGGAATATAAGATACAAATAGGAGAGCAAGAGATTACGTTGTTTCACGACAATATGGATTCATCTATTAATGTGGATGACTTAACTAAGATTGATGTAGGTAACATTTACGGAGACGCTGTTACAATATCATCAGCAGTTAATAGAATTGGATTGATTAAAGCAGAAGTAGAGGCTTTGATGGGAGAGACTAAGTTAGACTATAAAATCTATGAAGGTACATTTAAAGCAAGACTAAGAAAGCAAGCGGCAAATGATAGTGGATTCTATAAAGTAAGAATTGGAAATGAAGATGTAAGAATTAAGGCAACAGAGAAAGCTCTAGAGACTTGCTTTGAAACAGATTTAGAATGGATAGCTTTGAAAAGAAAGTTTATCACAGCAGAAAAGAACTTCAATTCATTAAGTAGTCTATATTGGGCATGTCAAGATAAATCAAGAAAGCTAAATTCATTAGTTAATGGAGTGACGCCAAAAGAGTTTGTTGAAGAAATGATTCAAGGTAAAGTAAATGGAATACTAATTAAAAAGTAGAAAGGTTATGATAATAGTGACTACAGTAATAGGATTCTCAATATTTACAGCCATTTGGTTTGGGTTGGATGATATTAAAACAGAACTAAGGTATAGAAATACTTTACTAGAAAAGCAAGTTGAGTTGCTAGGGAGACAAAACGATATAATTAGAAGAAAACAGTAAACAATTAGAGAAAGAATAGACCCAAGGCATTTATTCTTTAAACATATAAAAGACCTTTTAACAAAAATTTATAAATATTATGGGATTACAAGGAGCAAAAAGTGCAAGTCAAGATGGAGAGAAGTTAACATTCTTAGGAGTAGCAGGTGGTTACATTTGGGACAAGGCTAAAGACAATACGGACTCAAACTATGCAACACAAGAGTACAAAAAGGGTAACGATGAGATTGGAGTTCGCTCTGGTGCACGTTATG
>Ga0209089_10005254_pt1 | contig 10628 bp, 6 predicted proteins | sample ArcticOcean_MG_C_FD_187431 | JGI IMG/M metagenome (GOLD analysis project Ga0209089, IMG submission 187431) | Marine microbial communities from western Arctic Ocean - ArcticOcean_MG_CB2_150 (SPAdes) (version 2) | ecosystem: Environmental > Aquatic > Marine > Oceanic | place: Arctic Ocean: Canada...
TCCTAGTATATTTACAAATCCCTGAGAGTCTACATGATTAAATTCGCCAAGATTTTCCATAGAAGAGTCATCAGTATATAAAGAATAATTTATTTCATTTAAATTCTCAATTCTTTCAAAATATACTTTACCTTTATATAATCGCAATATAATTGTTCCCGATATCATATTAGATATTTTAGACAACCCATTCAAAGCTACAGAAGTTGTTGTATCAAACCAAAAACCATCATATATTTGTTTTGATATAGTAGAAGAAATATTAGAAAAATAATCTCTAAGTCTTCTGTCTAATACTAATTGTAATAAAAACTCATAACTTTCTCCTAAAATTTCCATAGACGGAGATTCATAAATACCTCTTGATTTTATTCCTAAAAATCTATTTTCAATTGCGTGAATTCCAATCCCTATCCCATGTTCCCCTCCAATTTTATTAAGAAGGGTAAAAATTTCTACCAAATTATATTCATCTCCGTTTATATGGGTAGGAGTTCCATTTTTCCAAGATATAGATATCAATTCTTCTTTCTCTTTTGCATCCCAAGGCCAAACACCCATTCCTGGATTTACAAAATCATATGGGGACAATTCTATATTTTCCAAATCTCCGGCTTCATGTGTTAATCCTAATAAATTAGCATCTGTAGAGTATCTCGAATCAAATTTTGGTTTGATTGGTAAATTCTTCAATTCACAATATTCAATCATTTCTGCTCTCCCTGGAAAGTCTTGTAGAAAAAATTCATCTCTCCATGGAGCATATACATTAATATTAGGATTTAGCATCTTAGTAGCTAATTCAAATCTTACTTGATCATTTCCTCTACCTGTTGCTCCGTGAAATAAATAAGAAGAGTTAAATGAATCAAATTCATCTAACATGCACGCAATAGTAACTGGCCTTGCAATTCCTGTAGTATTCCAATACCCACCTTCGTATTTGGATTGTGATTGAACAACTTTCAACCCAAATAAGGCTAGTTTTTCTAATCCACTAATTATGATAGCTTCAGAAGCGCCACAATCTTTCATTCTTTTAGATATAGAATCGACATTAACCTCATCTGGTTGACCAAGGTCAACAGTAATACATTTCAAATTAAATCCTTTATCATGAAGCCATGATGTAATTGTGCAACTATCTAGTCCACCAGATACAGCTCCGACTAAATTGAAATTTTTACTATTTAACAACTCTTTATAATTCATTTTTTTGACAACACGGTATCTAAAGATTTCTCTAAAATTCTAATTGCTTCATCTATTTCATCTTCAGATACTGTAAGAGGTGGCATAAATCTTATTGCGTTAGGTTTTACTGCATTTACCAACAATCCATTAGGATTACACTCATTAATTAAATCTGCAGCAATATCCGTACTAAATTCTATAGCTATTAATAGCCCCATTCCTCTCACTTCAGATATGATTTCAAATTTACTCTTTAATTCATTTAATTTATTCATAAAGTAAGAGCCTAATTTAATTGTATTTCCAGGGATATCATTTTCTAATATAAATTTAGTAGAAGCATATGCAGCTGCAGAAGTTAAAGCATTTCCACCAAATGTTGATCCATGATCTCCCGGAACAAAAACTGAAAATTCATCTTTTGCAAGTAATGCGCCAATAGGAACTCCTGCACCTAATCCTTTTGCAAGTGTAATGACATCTGGTTCCACATCGAAATTTTCATAACCATATAGAGTTCCTAGTCTTCCTATACCAGTCTGTACTTCATCAATAATCATAATAATATTTTGTTCATCACAAATTTTACGAATATATTTTATAAATTCTTCAGAACAAATATTTACACCGCCTTCTCCTTGAACAACTTCAATCATAATAGCAACAATATCATCATCAATTTTTTCAGACAAAGAATCAATATCATTGATTTCAAAATAATCAAATCCTTCTGTAACTGGCATAAAGGTTTCATGATATTTTGGTTGCCCTGTTGCAGCAAGAGTCGATATGGTTCTTCCATGAAAAGAGTTAAATGCTGTTAATATTTTATGTGCGCCATTTTTATTGAGTTTCCCCCATTTCCTAGCTAATTTAATAGCTCCTTCATTAGCTTCTGCGCCACTATTACATATGAAAATTTTATCTAGTACACTATTCTCAACTAAGATCTCAGCCAATTTAAGTTGTGGAATGGTATAAAAAACATTAGAAGTTTGGAGTAATTTTCTAGATTGTTCTTCGATTGCGTTAGCGACAACTTCATTCGAATGACCTATGTTATTAACTGCCCATCCAGACGTAAAATCCAAATACACATTGCCATTTATATCCCATAATTTTGTTCCCAGTCCTTTTTCAATAACCATTGGGTATCTATTTGCAGCATGCATATAGTATTTCGATTCCATTTCTTTCCAATTTGATTCATCCATTGTTAGGTTCCTTATCTATATATTAATTTATCAAGGTTTATCTGATTGTTGTATTTCTTTAAGAATATCTTGAATCTGTTCTAATACTTTTTCAATCTTTTTATTTAACTCTTCTGCATAAGAATTGGGTAATTGGTCTTTTCCAAGCAATTTTATTTCCTCAGAACTCTTTAAATTATTCTGTTTAGCTATCAGTAGATTAACTCCTTCTGTAACTGAATCAGCCATAACAACATGGTCTGCTGAAGCTAAAACTACTTTTTTAAGTTCCGGTAAGTCTACTCCTTCAGCTTGTAAATAAATTGGTTCTGCGTACAAAATTGTATCCGCAATAGGTACTACCAGTAAATTACCTCTAATACAAAAAGATCCTTGTTGACAATGGAGTGTAAACCATTCTGAGATTAATGGATCATTATCCATTCTAGCTTCAATTTGCTCTGTACCATAAATAGTTACATCTTTTGGAAAATTATAAGCTATCAATTTTCCATATTGATCACCATCACTTCTTCCAGCAAGCCATCCTATAAGGTTTTTTCTTTGATTAGGGGTGTATGGGCTTAGTAAAACAAATTCAGATTCTTTATTTCCTGGCAAGTTCATTACTAAATAATAAGGTTCTACTTTCTGTAAATCAGCAGATTGTCCAACTTTTTCTTGAGGAATATTCCATAAATCTTCGTTATTATAGAATATTTGAGAATCCTGCACATGATATTCCAAATATTTATCAGACTGAATTTTAAACATGTCTATTGGGTATCTTATATGAGATTTCAATTCTTCAGGCATATCATCCATAGATTTAAAAATTCCAGGGAAAATTTTAGCATAAGTGTCAATTAATGGATCTGTATCATCTGAAACATAAAATTCAACAGTCCCATCATATGTATCCACAACTGCTTTAACACTATTTCTAATATAATTATAACCGTTATATGATGGCTCAGCATAGGGATAATTATTTGAAACAGTATAAGCGTCTTGTATCCATTTCAATTTCCCTTCATCAATAACAACATATGGATCAGAATCCAATTCTAAGTAAGGCACTAATTTTTTCACTCTATCTTGTATATTTCTATCGTATTGAATTTTACTTTCATTAGTAATTTCCCCACTTATAAAAATATTAATATCTCTAAAATGCCAAGCGTATAAAATTTTTCTAAGAGAATTTGATAAAGTTATGCCGCCTAATCCTTGATAATTATGCCTTTTTAAAACACCCTCTTTGCCATCTTTTCCTTTTTCTTGGTAATCAACCTCTTTCGTATTAGTATTAACTATCACATAAGGAGAAGCAGATTCACCATAATAAATTCTTGGGTTTTCAACTGACAAACCTTCTTGTATTTCTCCTGATAAAGATTTTACATTAATAATTCCGTCTGAAGGGATATCTTTGGAATAAAAGTAAGGTTTACCTTGAGAATCAAATGAGTTAACTGGGCTCATAGTTAATCCGTAACCATGAGTATATTGTAAAATCGAATTGACCCAAGTTTGCTTATCCACATCTAATTTTTCAGGTGCTACCTCTCTCAAAGCAAGCATAACTTGGCGATATTCTCCGTCAATAGTGTATCTATCTACATCTACATCTTTAAAATCATAATAAGGTCTAATAAGTTGAGTTTGAGTATATATATCTTTTAATGGTTTATAATCCCATAATCTAATATTATTTAATGTTTCTTTGTTTTGAGTTAAAACACTTTTAGGAATTTCAGAGCTAGCTGGAAAGTAACTCTCTTCAATTTGATCAAGCATATATGATTGTCTAGTGAAATCAATATTATGATCAATATATTCCTTTTCTTTCACATATTCATTTGGAGTGACAGAAAATCGTTGATTAAATGAGGGTAATAAGAGTGTGGATACAACATATAATCCAATCCATACTCCAGTAGGAATATATGCAAATTTCATCATGGAAAATTTCAATGAAAACAATATTAATCCTGATAAAATAAATCCTAGTATAGACATAAACAATAATGAATTAATCTTAATATTTACATCTGTATATCCTGCTCCATAAATTATTCCTGAATCAGAAAACAATACTCCCCATCTTGATAACATAATTCCAATGCTGAATAAAACAAAAGTAATCGACAAGTTTATTACTGATTGTTTTTTCAGAATAGTACTATCAGTAAATTGTTGTCCTGCAAATACAGAATTTACAAAAATTATTCCTACGCTAAATAATAAAGATATTATAGAAATAATTAACAACCCTCTTTGAACAAAATTGTATATAGGGTAGTCAAATATATAAAAAGAAATATCTCTGTTAAATAATGGATCAGATATTTCAAAACTTGATGAATTTAAAAATCTTAAAAACAATTCCCAATTATAAGAAGTACTCAATCCTAGAATTATGCTTGCAATTAATACTAAAGCAATCAATAAAAGCTTGTACATTTTAGGGCCTACAATATTAAAAGGTTCTGGAAGGTCAAATTGAACACCTTTCCATGAATATTTAAATGCAACAAATGAGCTCAGTGAAAGAAAAATTAACGAAAGAAAAAACCCTGCTATAAACAGATATATTTTTGTCTTTAATATAGTAAAGTAAATCTCGTCAAAATTTAAGGCTTCAAACCATAAGTATTCTGTATAAATACTTTTAAATATGTTTGCAATAAAGATTAAAACAATTATAAACAAAACAATAAATGCTATTGTTTTAAATGAAATATTCTTCATGATATTTGGGATTTGTAATTTTTCATTATTATTCATATTAACTCCTAGTTAACGATAAGTGTTCCTTTGTTAAATTTAGATTTAGTGACAGTTAAAAACAAAGCACCTTCATTTCTTCCATCAATTATATGTGCCTCATTAACCTCACTAACAGAATTCATACATGCTTCTAATTTCGGTATCATCCCACCAGAAATAAAAGAGTTTTTCACTAATTTCTTAACCTGTGTAGACATTAATTTAGGTATAACTCTTTTTGAAATATCTAGTACTCCTGGTACATCTGTTATAAAAACTAATTTGCTTGCTTTAATAGATCTTGCAACTTCTCCTGCTACACTATCCGCATTCACATTTAATATTTGATCATCCACGTTAGGTTTTGCATTTAAACAAAGAGGGGCAATCACAGGAATATAACCTAATTTTACTAATTCAAAAATAGATTTTGATTTAACTTTATCTACTTCACCAACATAACCCCATGCTGAGTTAGTTATTTTTGCAGTAATCAATCCATCATCTACACCACTTAAGCCTATTGCTTTACCGCCTAAAATGTTTATTTGATTAACCATTTCTGTATTAACCTTTCCTGCTAAAACAGAAATAACAATATTTAAAGTTTCTTTGTCAGTTACTCGTCTGCCATCTACAAATTTTGGTCGTTTTCCTATTTTTTGCATCCATTCTGATATGTCTGCACCACCGCCATGTACAACTATAGGAAAGTATCCTTGAGCTTTTAATTTCACAATATCACTTAAGGTTGTATCCTCAAATCCTAATGTACTTCCTCCAACTTTTATCACAATGGTTTTTTCTAACAAATAAGAATCAAGTGGGTTCTTGTTTTCGTTAGATATATTTTGAATATCCAATTTTCCAGATTTAGAATCTATTTGTTCTTCGTTATTACTTAACATGTCATTTACGTACTATATGCTGAATTAAATATCACATATTCTTCTGTCAGGTCGCATCCCCATGCAATACCATTATAATTTCCTATATTTAAATCAATTCTAATTTTAATTTCTTTCTGATTCATAGAAGTTATAACGGATTCTTTAGAAAATGGGATAGCTTTTCCTTCATGTGCGATATGTATATCATTAATGAATACATCGATTTTATCTTCGTTTATTTCAATTTGAGATTTTCCTACTGCCATCATAACTCTACCCCAATTTGGGTCTCTACCATGCACCATTGATTTAACTAAAGAAGAGCTAACAACAGATCTTGCTGCAATTTTTGCAGACTCCAAACTAGAAGCTCTAGTAATTTCACACTCTATCAAATGATTTGATCCTTCACCATCTGAAACAAGTTCTTTAGCCAAATATTCACAAACATATTCAAATGCTTCAATAAAATCAGAAACATTCTCAGATGAAGCATCAACAATGTTAGAATCAGATGCGCCATTAGATAGAAATAATACAGTATCATTGGTAGATTGATCACCATCAACGCTTATTTGGTTAAAAGTTTTATTAACAGTTTCTTTTAAAATTTTATCTTGAAAATTTGATTCTAATTTTGCATCTGTAGTAATAAATGCAAGCATAGTTGCCATATTTGGGTGAATCATGCCAACACCTTTCGCACATCCTCCTATTGTAATTATTTCATTTGAAATTTTTACACTAACAGCAACTTCTTTTGTTTTAGTATCAGTAGTTAAAATAGATTTAGCAAAGTCATTCCCACCATCTATGGAAACATTAACTCTTGAAATGTTTTTTCTAATTAAAGCCATTGGTAATTCTTCACCAATTATACCTGTGCTACAAATAGAGAAATTATCTGGATCAGCATTAAGGTAATCAGCGGTTAATTTAATAACATCAGTAGCATCAATTAATCCTTGATCCCCTATTGAACAATTTGCACAACCACTATTAGCAACAACTCCTCTTACATTATTTTTCAAAAGATTTGATTTAGAAGCAGTTATGGAATGTGATACTATTGAATTTGAAGAAAACACACCAGAACAAATTGTATCTTCTGATTCAGACCATAATATACCTAAGTCTAATTCGTCAGTATCTGTTTTGATACCAACATTTGCTCCCCCGGCAATATATTGTTTTGGAGATGTAATATTTCCACTTTCTAATATTTCAAACATAACATGAAAAAAAATTCAGCAATCAAACTTCGAGATAAGGCTAGAATTATATCATATTACCTTCTAAAAACAATATATTAATATTATTATTTTATTAACCCGTCAAATTTTTCTTCTTTATACATAGATCTTAATAATTTCAAATATGCATCTTTAGTTAACATCGGCTTAAATTTATCAACTACTTCTTTTCCTTTCTCAGCATTCTCATGAAGTAAATCAACAACTGTAAGTGCCATCGCTTTTGCTGCAGTTAATACAGCCGCATCATAATCTGTAACTATATAATCAATTCCATGGCCGTCTCCTGATGCGGAATTCACATATGGATGAATAGTTGGCATTAACTGTGATATATCTCCCATATCTGTAGAGCCGCCAGAATGTCCAGCTTGACTAACTTTATCTTCTCCAACTAAATTAATTGAATTAAATTTATAAAAATCACCAAGTTTAGAATCATTCATGATTGGTAAGTAACCAGGTAATGTAGTGATCTCAACTTTAGCTCCTATCGCCATAGCTCCAGCTCTCAATGCTCTATCTACTTTCTCACTCGCATCTAAGAATCCTTCAATTGTACTTCCTCTCACATATGTCTCCATCCTTACATCCGCAGGGACTGAGCTAACCGCAGCTCCTCCTCGTGTAATAATAGGATGGATCCTTATTGTATCTTTTTCTTGAAATGTCTCTCTCTGAAAATGTATCCCTGCCATAGCAAGAGTTGCAGCATTTAATGCATTTATACCATTATGAGGAGCTCCTCCCGCATGTGACGCTTTACCTATAAATTTTATAGTCTTCGATACTGTTCCGTTATTTGTTCCACCTATATTTAAAATAGATTCGACGCCGCTTGCACTTTCATGACCTTTTTTATTAGCAGTGTGAGTCATCATAGCAATATCTACATCATCCAATGCTCCCAATTTAACAAATTCTTGCTTCCCTAATAAAAATTCAATCTTACCTTCATCTCTTAAAGTCTTTCTGTATTCAACTTCTATATTCTCTTCCGCAGGAACCGCAACTAATACTATCTTTCCCGATAATCCTTTCAATACCTCCGGATCATTTAAACTCTGTCCAACTGCTATCATCTGTGCTATCTGACAATGATGTCCACAAGCATGTGCAGCATCTGTCTCTGAATCAGCATGCGGGTGGCCTAAGACTACTAATGAATCTAATTCTCCCATCACACATACTGTAGGTCCCGGTCTACCTGTATCTATAACAGCTTTTAATCCCGTCATTGATACTTTCTCTATATTTGAAAACCCATACTTATTAAATTGTTCTTCTGTAAATTTAGATGTTTTAAATTCTCTATATCCTGGCTCTGGCATATCTAGTATAGTTTTTGCTATACCTATTAAATCTTCTGCATTACTATCTATATTAGATGCTACTTTCTTCTTGATGTCTTCTATACTCATAAAAATATCCTTTTGTTAAATATAAATTTATATTAAATCAAATAAAAAAAAAGAGGAACCATTAAAGATTCCTCTTTTTTTTAAAGTATCTACAATTTAGAAATTATGGACTTAAGAATTGACCTGTTGAGGTAATTTTACCATCTGTAATTTTCCACACTTCAATAGTGTTGTTTACATCGCCGTTCTCATCAATTTCTTGAGAACCTGCAGCTCCTTGATAGTTGATGTCATTTCCTTTTTTAAGATAGTTTACAGCCATTTTAATTTGATGGGGTTCGATGTTAGCATCTCTATCACCATCATCTGTAGCAATTCTTCTCAAACAAGTTTTGATACTGTCACAAGCATCTGTGTGTTGTGCAGCAAATGCAGCTAAGCCGAGCATCATCATAGCATCAAATGTTTCAGCTATGAATGGATCTGTTGGCAGTTTGCCATCATTTGCAGCTTTGTAAAGTTCTTCAAATTTGGTTTTAGACCGACTTCCTGGTGCTCCAGGAGCAGTACCAATCATACCATCAAAATATTTAGCACCATGAACTTTGGTCATTGCATCAAACATATCTTGAGCTTTAGTTCCATCTACAAACATAAATTTAGAAGCATGTCCACCTTCGATTGCTTCTCTGATATAAATTTGAGCTGTAACAGGATAAGTCATAGCTAATAAAACGTCAGGCTTTCCATCTGTTGCTTTTTTAACTTCAGATAAATAAGATGTTTGTCCAGGTTCAATAGGAACCATTGCAGTGATCTTTCCACCTAAAGCTACAAAAGCATCACTGAACATTTTAGATAAACCTTCTCCATAAGGGTTGTTGATATATAATCCTCCAGCAGTTTTAGTACCACTGTCCCATGCAACTTTAGCTAATACTACACCTTGAGCTGCATCAGATACTGTAGATCTAAATACAGTGTCATTATCATCCATTGTTGAAATGGCAGGTGAAGTTGAGGCAGGAGACATAATTGGGATATTTTTTGGAATAGTTACAGCAGTAGCAGTAGCCATTGTTACTCCACTTGAAAGTGATCCAACAATAGCATGAACACCGTCGATGTCAATAAGTTTTGTTGCTTCAGCTATAGATTTCTGAGGGGCAGTTCCTGAATCTCCAGGCACTTTGACTATGTCTACGCCCGCATCAGTTAATAATTGAATGGCAAGATCTGCTCCTACTTCCATAGGTGGTCCATAGTTACCAAGATCTCCTGTTTTGTCTAATAGTGTACCAATTTTAATTGTATCACCGCCACTTTGACATCCAACCATTAAAAGGCTAAGCATCAAAGTCAGCATAATCGGTAATGAAATAATTTTTTTCATTTTTGCCTCCATAAAAGCATTGCTTTAATGACGAAATTATAACATGTGTATATTATTAATCAAGAAGTTTTTTACATGAATTAAGATACAGATTTTAAATGATGATATAAATAGACTAAATTCAAGGTGTCTTTTTCAGCATACGATAGTAAATCTTTTTCATAATTGTGTCGTAAATCAGCGTCAATATTATCAGTAATCAAATCTATTAATATCATTGAAGCTTCATCTCCTGAATTAACATATTCCATGTTATACATTTTCTCATCACTCAGTATTTTAGAGACAGTTTTAAGTGAAAAACTTCCTTTAAATATAGGATGATAATAATTTTCCTTTGTTATTTTCAACATATCAACACAACGGTTAATTATATTCTTAATACTGCTAGCATACTGAGGATGAGTTTTTGCAATCATGTTTAAAATGCGTATCTCAAAATCAGAATATATTAATATATTTCCAGTTTCCCCAATACTATTAATTAATTCTTCAATAAATCCATCTCTAGGGTCATTGCCTGAAAATTTATAATAATTACTATATGAAAGATTATTATTTATATCTTCTCT